>Ga0114958_10002058_pt1 | contig 15343 bp, 9 predicted proteins | sample C_130208_EF_Meta_FD_89577 | JGI IMG/M metagenome (GOLD analysis project Ga0114958, IMG submission 89577) | Freshwater microbial communities from Lake Croche, Canada to study carbon cycling - C_130208_EF_MetaG | ecosystem: Environmental > Aquatic > Freshwater > Lake | place: Lake Croche, Canada...
CCGTTGGTCAGGCCGGACACGGTGCACGTCGTGGCGGTCTTGGTCGTGCAGTTCTTGGTCGGGTCCTCGACCGCGGTCACCAGGAACCCTGAGATGGCCGAGGTAATCGCGTCTGCTGCCACCCAGGTGACAGTGGCTTGCTGGTTTCCCGGCGTCGCCGCCACCCCCGTGGGTGCCGCAGGGATCGCCGTCGGGATGGGCAGCGGGATGACGGGATACGACATCGTCGAGGCGTCGCCCGTACCGACCCCATTGGTCGCCGTCACCTGGAAGCGATAGCTCGTGCCATTGGTCAGGCCGGTGACGGTGCAGGTGGTGGCGCCGGTGGTCGTGCAGCCCTTGGTCGGGTCCTCGACGGCCACGACGCTGTAGGCGGTGATGGCCGAGCCGTGATCAACCGGAGCAGTCCAGAACACCACCGCCTGCTCAACACCTCCCCGAGCCCCCACCGCGGTCGGCGCGTTGGGTCGAGCGGCGGGGGTGACCGGGGCCGATGGCGTTGAGGCAGCGCTCGTCCCGACTGCGTTGGTCGCCGTGACCTGGAAGCGATAGCTGGTGCCGTTTGAAAGGCCCGTCACCGTGCAGGCGACCGCCGTCTTGGTGGTGCAGCCCTTGCTCGGGTCCTCGACGGCGACGACCCCATAGGCGGTGATTGCCGAACCATTGGAAGCGGGTGCCGTCCATGAGACCGTCGCCTGCGCGTTTCCCCGCTGGGCCAGCACGCCCCCAGGAGCATCCGGCACTGCCGTCGACGCGCCAGCGCCGATCGCCTCGGTCGGGACGAGAACTGCGAAGAGGAAAATCACCACTGCCGTCAGCATTGCGTTGCAATACCGGAGGAACGGTGAACGGCTTGAATACATTGTTATATGTCTATCGCTTGGAACGCCCTAAGGGTGTGGCGAGAAGACAAATTCTTTGCAACATCTTGGTGCATTGCCGTCAGCCTCCGGGCTGGTACACGCCGTATACGCCCCGGAGCGTGTCGGCAACTTCCCCGAGGGTGGCCATCGCCTTGAGAGCCTGTTTCATCGGGACCAGCACATTCTGCGTCCCTCTGGCCGCTGCCTCGACATCAGCGAGCGCAACGTCCACCGCCGCTTGGTCACGCTCGGCCCGAACTCGGGCGAGGCGCGCCACCTGATCGATCTCGAGCTGGGGATTGATCGGGAAGACGTCTGCGGGATCGGCCGTCTCGTCGGTGAACTTGTTCACCCCGACGACGATCTTCTCCCCGGAGTCGACGGCCTTGGCGTAGGCATAGGCCGCGGACTCGATCTCCTCCTGCATGTACCGGGCCTCGATCGCTGCGACCGCGCCACCTTCGGCGTCGATCTGATCGATATAGGCCATGGCCGCGGCCTCGATCTCGTCGGTCAGCGCCTCGACGAAGTACGAGCCGGCCAGCGGGTCAACCGTGTCGGCGATCCCAGACTCGTACCCGACGATCTGCTGGGTGCGCAGCGCGATCTTGGCCGCCTTGGTTGTAGGGAGACCGAGCGCCTCATCAAAGCCGTTGGTGTGAAGGCTCTGGGTCCCACCGAGGGCTGCCGCCATGGCCTGGATCGTCACTCGAACGATGTTGTTCTCCGGCTGCTGAGCGGTGAGCGTCGATCCGCCCGTCTGCGTGTGGAAGCGCAGGATCTTGCTCCGCTCGTCCTTGGCTCCGAAGCGCTCGGTCATGATCCTCGACCACATCCGACGCGCCGCACGGAACTTCGCCACCTCTTCGAACAGGTTGTTGTGCGAGTTCCAGAAGAAGCTCAGTCGCGGGGCGAAGGCATCGACGTCGAGGCCCGCCGCCTGGGCTGCCTCGACATAGGCGATGCCGTTGGCGATGGTGAAGGCGATCTCCTGGACCGCGGTGGAGCCCGCCTCGCGGATGTGATAGCCGGAGATCGAGATCGTGTTCCAGCTCGGGAGATTCTCCGCGCAGTAGGCAAAGGTATCCACGATGAGGCGCATACTCGGCCTCGGCGGGTAGATGTAGGTACCCCGAGCCACGTACTCCTTCAAGATGTCGTTCTGGATGGTCCCTCGGATCTTGGCCTTGTCCGTGACCCCTTGTTCTTCGGCGACGAGCTGGTACATCAGCAGCAGCGTCGAGGCGGTGGCGTTGATCGTCATCGACGTGGTCACCGTGTCGAGGGGGAGGTCCTTGAGGAGCAGCCGCATGTCGGCGAGTGAGTCGATGGCGACGCCCACCTTCCCGACCTCGCCCTGCGACCGCGCATGGTCGGAGTCGTAGCCCATCTGGGTCGGAAGGTCGAAGGCACAACTCAGTCCGGTCTGGCCGGCGTCGAGGAGGAACTTGAACCGCTCGTTGGTTGACTCCGCATTGCCGAAGCCGGCGTACTGGCGCATCGTCCAGAGGCGCTGTCGATACATCTGCTCGTGGACGCCCCGGGTGTAGGGAAACTGACCCGGCATGCCGAGCCTGCTGGCGGGGTCAAAGCCGTCGAGATCCTTCTCGGTGTACAGCGGCTTGATCTCGATTCCGGAATCAGTCGCTCGTGCGTCGGTACTCTGCGGGTTGCTCACGGCGCGAAGTTTAGATGCCCTCCAGCCACCATGGCACTTTCAGGCAACGAGGCATCACCGAGCCATGGTCCGATCGCCTCTGGCGCCGCCCATCGATGGGCGGCAACTCTCATTATCGAGCACCCTGACCATGGGCATGATGACGGTAGTGTCAGAGGAACTGACCGAACACGGAAGCAGGGAACACAGATGCCTGAGCAGGTGCCGACAGAGCTCGATGTGGTGATCATCGGGGCGGGAATCACCGGGATCGACGCCGCCTACCACCTATCGACCAGCCTGCCCGGCAAGCGCTTTGCCGTGCTCGAGGCCCACGAGTCCTTCGGTGGGACGTGGCTGATCCACACCTACCCTGGCGTGCGGTCCGACACCGAGCTCTACACCCTCGGCTTCAGCTTCAAGCCCTGGACCGGAGACCCCTATGCCGGCGGTGCGGCCATCCAGGACTACCTCGGCGAGACCATCGAGGAATTCAATCTCGGGAGCCACTTCTTCTACAACAAGACGATCACCACTGCGAGCTGGTCCACCGAGCAGCAGCGCTGGACCGTTTCGGGCACTGACACCTCGACGGGGAAGCCGTTCAGCGTGACCACCTCGTTCTTGTGGATGTGCCACGGCTACTACGGCCACGATCAAGGACACACGCCCACCTGGCCCGGAATGGAATCGTTCGCCGGGGAGTGGATTCACCCCCAAGCCTGGCCCACCGATGTAGACCTCAAGGATCGTCGCATCGCTGTCATCGGCTCAGGCGCCACCATGGCCACCCTGGTTCCGGCCATCGCCGACGGGTGCGCCCATGTCACCGTGGTCCAACGCTCCCCTACCTATTTCTTCCAGAGCCCGAACACCGAGCCCCTTGCCGAGCAACTGCGGGGCCTGAGCACTCCAGAGGAGTGGATCCACCAGATCATCCGCACCAAGGCCGTCGGCGAGATGCAGTCGCTCACTGAGATCCAGATGGCCCACCCGGAGCTCTCAAAGGCCGGGCTGGTCAAGATGGTCGCCGACCAACTCCCCGAGGGCTACGACGTCGAGACTCACTTCACTCCTCGGCACCTCCCCCACGAGCAGCGCGTGTGTCGGATCCTCGATGGTGATCTGTTCGCCAAGATCTCTGAGGGCAAGGTCACCATGGTGACCGATGAGATCGCCACGTTCACCCGGACCGGCCTCACCACCGAGGACGGCACTGTGGTGGACGCCGACGTGGTCATCACTGCCACAGGGTTCGACCTCACCGCGCTCGGCGGCGTCACCTTCGATGCCGATGGCGAAGCCATCGACTTCTCCAAATCGATCACCTACCGCGGGATGCTGTTTACCGGCTTCCCCAACCTGGCCTGGACCTTCGGGTCGCTGCGTCTCAGCTGGACCATGCGAGCGGATCTGGTCAACCAGTACATCGTCCGGCTCTTGGCCCACCTTGATGAGCTTGGTGCCACGTCGGTCGAGCCTCGCCTTCGCCCTCAAGATGAAGCAATGGCGATCGGTCCCTATATCGACCCCGCCAACTTCAACCCGGGCTACGCACAGCGATCTCGGGAGATCATGGCCAAAAGCGGGTCGACCGCCGAGTGGCAGCTGGACCTCGACTTCTGGCACGAAGCCTCCGTACTCCCGACGGTCGACCTCAACGACGATCGCCTCGTCTACCGGCTGCCCACTACCGACTAGCCCGCCGCCGCTCCCGTCACCCATGGCCGCAGGCCACCAGGGACACCTCGCCGCCCGGCCCAGAAGCGGTCATCGGTCGCAGATACACGTGCCAACATTGGCAGAGCGCGCCCGTGGAGGTCCGATGATCGAACTGTCCCATCTGGGAATCTGTGTAACCGACCTCGATCGCTCCGTCGCCTTCTACGCCGAGGGCCTCGGGTTCACGATCGCCGAGCGCCACGAAGTGGGAGCAGACTTCGCCCGCCTGATGGAGCTCGATGATGTGGTCCTCACCTCGCAGTTTCTGCGACGGGACCACGTGGCCATCGAGCTACTCAACTTCGCCCGCCCTGACACGACGGTCGCCACGCGGCGGCCAATCACCACGGCCGGCCTCACCCACCTCTCGTTCCGGGTGGGCGATCTCGATGCTGAGCTCACTCGACTCATTGGCCTCGGCGGCTGCGAGATCAGGGGGACAAGAACTGAATTGGCCGACGGCACCCTCCGCTTCGTCTACCTGACCGATCCTGACGGGACAAGGATCGAGCTGATGGAGTTGCCCCGATGACCATGTCACCCCGCCGAGTGCTCCTCGTACTTTCCGAAGCAGGAACCGGAGGCATGCAGGCCATGGTGGGCGTCCTCGCCGGGGGCCTCGCCGATGCCGGCGTCGAGGTCCACCTGGCCGCCGGGGGTGATGCTCCAATGCCCGCCGCCGTGACCGAGGTCGTCGAGCGGGGTGCGGCAGTGCTCCACCGGCTGCCCTCGCCTCGGGGCGCAGGACTCCTCCAATGGATGCTCGGCCTCCGAACGCTGTGTCGCAAGATCCGACCCGAGATCGTCCACGGCCACGGCCTGCGCACCGCCTGGCCGATCGCCATCGTGGCTGATCGCCGGCGAGTCCTCGTCACCTGTCATGGCCTCCCTCCGGACGATCTCGAGCGGTCGGCTCGGCTCGTTCGACGATCCCGGATCACCGTCGCCGCTGTCGGACCAGGGCTGGCCGATGCACTCCGGCGAGCCGGGCTCGATTGTTGGCTCATCGAGAACGGTGTACCCGATGCTCCCTTGGCCACGGACCGCGATCTGCTCGCAACATCGCTCGGGATCGATCCAAGCACCCCGCTAGTCGTCCAAGCGGCTCGGCTGAGTCCCCAGAAAGATCCCCTCACCGCCGTGGCCGCCATTGCTGAGGTGCCCGGAGCAACCCTTCTGCTGCTCGGCGGAGGGGTCCTCGAAGAGGATGTTGCCGGTCTCGCCCGATCTCTCGAGGTTGCGGACCGAGTGGTGATCGCCGGATGGAGCCCTGAGGCTCGATCGATCCTCGGAGCCGCCGATGTCGTACTGCTGAGCTCATTGTGGGAGGGCCAGCCACTGGTACTCGTCGAGGCCGCCGCTGCTGGGGTGCCCATCGTGGCCACCGACTGTCCCGGGGTCGGCGACTGGCTCGTCGATGGCGTCGAGGCGCTGCTCTCTCCCTCGGGCGATCCGGCAGCCCTCGCGAGGAACATCGGTCGAGCACTCGATGACCACGTGCTGAGGGGCAAGCTGATCAGGGCTGGTGCTCTCCTTGCTGAGCGTCACACTGCAGCCTCCATGGCGGACCGTCACATCGACTGCTATGAGGCGCTACTCGCTCGCTGACTACCGAACGGCCTTCTCTACCAACGGGTTCCCTCATCGCTCGTTCACGCAGCCCACGGAATCGAGTGGCGGTTTCAACCGGTCACCTCACCGAGCGTGAGCTCAACCGGGGTGTGGCATGCAGAGGTCGTCGTACTCGGCGATGACGATGGGCTTTGCGTTGGGCCCACAGGCCGGGCACTCCGGGTCGCGCCGCACCTTGAAGGCACGGAAGGACTCCTCGAGGGCATCGAAGGCCAGCAGGCGCCCAACGAGCGTCTCGCCGAGTCCGAGCAGCACCTTGATCGTCTCGAGAGCCTGGATCGACCCCACGATGCCAGGGAGCACGCCGAGCACGCCGGCCTCAGCGCAGCTCGGAGCGAGCTCGGCCGGCGGCGGCTCAGGGATCATGCAGCGGTAGCAAGGGCCCACGTAGGGGTCGAAGACCGTGATCTGGCCCTCAAAGCGGAAGATCGAGCCGTGCACGACCGGGATCCGCTTGAGAAGCGCGGCATCGTTGACGAGGTAGCGGGTCGGGAAGTTGTCGGTGCCATCGACGATCACGTCGTAGCCGTCGATGATGTCGAGGATGTTGTCCGCCCCAAGGCGGGTGTCATAGGTCTCGACGGTGACGTCAGGGTTGATGAGCTCAATCGTCTTGCGGGCCGAATCAACTTTACGCATACCCACCCGATCGAGGTTGTGCAAGATTTGGCGCTGCAGGTTCGACTCGTCGACCACATCCATATCGATGATCCCGATGGTCCCGATGCCGGCAGCGGCCAAATAGAGCGCTGACGGGGAACCAAGCCCACCGGCCCCGAGCATGAGCACCTTCGACTCAAGGAGCTTTTGCTGGCCCTTCTCTCCGACCTCGGGCAGCAACAGATGGCGCTGGTAGCGATTGCGCTGCTCTGGGGTGAGGGTTTGTGGGGTTACCCAGGGCCGGCCCTCATCCTTCCATCGGTTGAAGCCGCCGTCGACGGAGACCACGTCGGTGTAGCCGAGGTCACCGAGGGTCTTGGCCGAGAAGGCCGAGCGGATCCCGCCAGCGCAGTAGACGACGATCGGCGCGGCCTTGTCGACGAGGCGACCCTCGACCTGAAACTCGAGGTGACCGCGAGGGATGTGGATCGCTCCGGGGACGGTCCCCTGTTCGTACTCGTCGGGCTCGCGCACGTCGAGGAAGATGGTCGACCCCACCAGGTCGACCACATCGGCAGGTGTCACCTCGCGGATGTGGGACTTGGCCTCGTTCAGGAGCTCTCTGGGGGTGGGCATGGCATCCTCCGAAGGGATCAGCATCGTTCGGGTGAAAACCCTACCACCTTGGTCAGGAATACCGACCGACCGCCGGGTCTGCGACAGTAGGGGGATGGACGTGTCGGAGGCCCTTGCTCGACGGCGCATGACTCGGAGCTTCAGTGCTCAACCGATCGATGCCGAACTCCTCGTTCGTCTCGCACGAGACGCCCTTCGCTCTCCCACCGCCGGGAACGCTCGGGGCATCGAGCTGCTGGTGCTCTCCGGACCCGACGAGGTAGCCCAGTACTTTGCCGCCACCACCGATGCCGACTGGCGCCGACGCTCCGCTCGCTTCGCTGGCCTCGCCAGAGCGAGCGGGGTCATCGTGGTGCTCGCTGACCCGCACACCTATGTTGAGCGCTACGGCGCCGAGGACAAGGCTGCCTCTGGCCTCGGAGAGGACCTCTCTGCCTGGCCGGTCCCGTATTGGATCGGCGACGCCGGGGCGGCCACCATGTCGCTGTTGCTCAGCGCCGAGAGCCACGGCCTCGCATGCTGCTTTCTCGGTGCGTTCCGTGGCACCGAGGAACTTGTCGCCAGATTCGACATCCCTGACCGGTTCATCGTCTACGGGGCGACCCTCATTGGCCACCCTGATGGGAGAGACCACCGGTCGGCCTCACTCGACCGGGCTGGCCCCAGTCGAGCCAATCGGGTCCATCGGGGCCGCTTCGGCTCAGCCGGTCAGGCCTGAGCGCGCAGGAACCCGAGCAGAGTCCGGAGCGAGAAGGCGGTCCCGCCCTTCGAGAGGTATCCGGTCGACTTGTCCGAGCGGCCCGTGCCGGCGATGTCGAGGTGCGCCCAGGGCACCGAACCGGTGAAGTGCTGAAGGAAGAGCGCCGCCGAGATTGTTCCCGCCTCGCCCGCCGCACCAATGTTCTTGATATCGGCCATGTCAGACTCGATGTGTGACTCGTAGGCCTCAACCAATGGAAGTCGCCAGAGCGGCTCCGCCGCCGCATCACCGGCCTCTACGAGTGCCTCGACAAGCTCGTCATCATTGCCCAAGATGGCCGCCACACCCGTTCCGAGGGCCACGACGGCGGCTCCTGTCAGTGTGGCCACGTCGATGATGGCATCGGGTTGCGCCTCGACAGCGAGGCTCAGGCCGTCAGCGAGCAAGAGCCGTCCCTCGGCATCGGTGTTGAGTACCTCGATGGTCTTGCCATTGCGCGCCGTCAGGACATCTCCGGGCTTCATGGCCGCCCCTCCGGGCATGTTCTCACTCATGGGAGCGATGGCCGTCACACGCACCGCCACTCCGAGTGTTTCGAGCACGGTCATCGCCGCCATGACGATCGCCGCCCCTGACATGTCGGTCTTCATGGTGGTCATGCCACCAGCTGTCTTGAGAGACAGCCCCCCAGAGTCGAAGGTCACACCCTTGCCCACCAGCACGATGTGGCGAGGCGCCTCGGCATCGCTCGCCGCCGGCTCGTCGACATCGGTGTAGCGGCGCGGCCGGGACTTTTGCTCAGAGCGAGTGTCGAGATGATCGAACCCGCGCGGGTCGTATTCGGCGATGAGCAGCCGAGGCGGCTCGCTCGAACCCTTGGTCACCCCCAGCAGGCCTCCAAGGTTCTCCTCCTCGATACGCGACTCTCGCCACAGGTGGCAGCGGACCTTCGGGGAGCGCTCGAGGCGGCGCAAGAGCGAGGCGGCCAGGCGACGGGGGGTCACCTCGCTCGGGTGTCGATTCACGAGGTCGCGAGCCACCGCGACGGCTCCCGCTACCGCCACCCCATTGGCCACGCCCGTGGCCAATGCGTCGGTCGCCTGGAGCGAGAGGTCACCGTCGGCGACGACCATGAGATCGAGGAACTCAAGGCCGGGCTTCGGCTCAGTGCTCTTGCGGTCGAACCGATAGGACGCCAGGAGGGCACCGGTGGACAAGGCTTCGCCGAGGCGCTGCTCGGCCAGCGGCGAGGGGAGGCCCACCATCAGCAGCGCTCGGCTCCCTCGAGCGGCACGCACGACGGACGCCCCGAGTTGACGCCATGACTCCTCTCGCGAGCTGTCGGCGTCGCCGACCCCGATGGCGAGCAGCGAAGGAGTGCCCTGCGATTGAGCCAGCAGCAGCACCTCACCAGCCTTGGCCGAGAATCCCTGGCGTTGGGCGAAGCTGGCATCGATCGCCGAGGGAAGGGCGATACCCGCCACTTCGACAGGGAGGCCGAGCGGGAGGACGAACTCCTCACCCCGTCGGGCGACCGGGACGACGACGACATCGGGTGGTTCGCCGACGGACACGTCGGTAACGATGGCGACCTCCACGGTGGTGCTCATCGGTCCTGCTCCCTTCTGGCATTGGCTAGTTCGAAGTGTTCACCCTCCTGCCAGCGGGCCATGGTCCACACCAGGTCCGAGAGCCGGTTGAGGTACGGAATCACGAAGGAGTCGACCAGGCCGGCTGCCACGGCGAGCCGCTCGGCTCGCCGCACGGTCGTGCGAGCCACGTCGAGCGATGCCGCCACAAGGTTCTGGCCCGGGACCACGAACTCGGTTGGCATGGCGAAGGTCTCGGTCAACCGGTCGATCTCGGCCTCGAGAGCTGAGACCATGTGGGCGGTCACCAGGGTGACGCCAGCAGCGAGCTTGGTCCGATTCTCAGGCAGGGTAGCCACCTCGGCCATCAACACATAGAGGTCGCGCTCGAGGTCCACGAGAAGGCCGTCGAGCTCCGCATCACCTGCGCCGTGGGCACGAGCCAGACCAAGAGCCGCCTGAGCCTCGTCTACCGCACCGTTCACCTCGATCGGATCGGCGTCCTTGCGGACCCGTCCGCCATAGAGGAGACCGGTGGTCCCGTCGTCGCCTTTGCCAGTGTAGATCTGCACCGGCCCAAGGATACCGGCCATACCGGTAACCTTGGCATCGTGTCGGACCACCTTCCCCTCCTGTCCAAGCTCACCCCTGCGACGGACCCCTACCTCGCAGCGCTCGCTGATCGAGTCCTCGTCTTCGACGGAGCCACCGGCACCAACCTGCAGCTGATGGACCTCGGTCCCGACGACTTCGGCGGCGAAGCTCTCGAGGGCTGCAACGAGATCCTTGTGGCGAGCCGCCCCGATGCCATCGAGCGACTTCACACCTCGTTCCTCGAGGTGGGCTCCGACGTGATCGAGACCGACTCGTTCGGCTCCTTCTCCATCGTCCTCGCCGAATACGACCTCGCCGATCGAGCCGAGGAGCTTTCGCGCACCGCTGCTGAGCTCGCCCGACGCTGCGCCGATCGGTTCAGCACTCCGACCAAGCCCCGCTTCGTCGCCGGCTCCATCGGCCCGGGCACCAAGTTCCCCACCCTCGGCCAGATCCCCTACACCGAGCTGCGCGACTCCTACCAGGAGCAGGCTCGCGGCCTGCTTGCGGGCGGAGTCGACCTGTTCATCATCGAAACCATGTTCGATCTCCTCGGCGCCAAGGCCGCCATCAACGGCTGTCGCCTTGCGATGATCGAGGCTGGCCGTCAGATCCCTCTCCAGGTCCAGGTGACCATCGAGATGACCGGTCGGATGCTCCCCGGCACCGAGATTGGTGCCGCCCTCACGTCCCTCGAAGCCATGGGCATCGACGTCATTGGACTGAACTGCGCGACCGGACCGGTCGAGATGGGTGAGCCGCTGCGCTACCTCGCCGAGCACAGTCGGATCCCGATTTCATGCCTGCCCAATGCCGGTCTGCCGAGCGTCGTCGACGGTGCCATGCACTACGACCTCACCCCCGAGCAGCTCGGCGAGCACATGGCCCGCTTCGTCACTGAGTTCGGTGTCTCCGCCATCGGCGGATGCTGTGGGACCACGCCTGCCCACCTCGCCGCCGTGGTGGCAGCCATCGAGGGCGTCAGCCGAGCCGAGCGAGCTCCTGAGGCCGAGGCGGCATTGTCGTCGATCTATACCGGCGTGCCCATCAAGCAGGACACGTCCTTCCTTGTGATCGGCGAGCGGACCAATGCCAACGGCTCCAAGAAGTTTCGCGAGGCGATGCTCGAGGGTGACTGGGACACCTGCATCTCGATGGCCAAGGAGCAGGTCAAAGAAGGCAGCCATGTCATCGACGTCTGCGTCGACTACACCGGAGCCGACGGTGTGGCCGACATGGGGGCGCTCATGTCAGAGCTCGCCACCCAGTCGAGTGTGCCGATCATGGTCGACACCACCGAGGCGCCGGTCGCCGCCACGGCCCTGCGCTGGCTCGGAGGGCGACCCATCCTCAACTCGGTGAACCTCGAAGAGGGCGCTGATCGGGGTACCCGGTTCGATCTGTTCTTGAGCTTGGCGCGCGAGTTCGGCACGGCAGTGGTGGCCACCTGTATCGACGAAGAGGGTCAGGCCCGCACCGCCGACTGGAAGCTCCGTGCCGCCACCGCCATCCACGACCTGGCCATCGAGCGCTATGGCCTCTCCCCCGAAGACCTCATGTTCGACCCGCTGGCGCTCCCGCTGTCGACTGGGATGGAGGAGTCTCGCCGCGACGGGATCGAGACCATCGAGGGCATCCGACTGATCAAGAAGCACTTGCCCGGCGTCACCACCGTGCTCGGTCTCTCCAACGTGTCCTTCGGCCTCAACCCGGCTGCCCGACAGGTCCTCAACAGCGTCTTCCTCCATGAGTGCGTCGAGGCCGGCCTCGACGCCGCCATCGTGCACGCGTCCAAGATCGTCCCCCTGTCCAAGATCGACGACAAGGCCCGGGAGATCTGCCTGGACCTCATCTATGACCGCCGTCGTGAGGGCTACGACCCCCTGAGCGAGCTGCTGGTGCTCTTCGATGGCGTCAAGATCGCCAGTGCTGCCGACGACGACCATGCCGACTGGCCGGTCGATCAGCGGCTCACCCAGAGGATCATCGACGGCAACCGCACAGGCCTCGAGGCTGATCTCGACCTTGCCATGGCTGAGGGGATCACCCCGCTGTCCATCATCAACGACCACCTCCTCGAGGGCATGAAGACCGTCGGTGAGCTCTTCGCCACCGGCGAGATGCAACTCCCCTTCGTCCTCGGCTCCGCCGAGACCATGAAGCAAGCCGTGGCCCACCTCGAGCCTCACATGGAGAAGGCCGACCAGGGAGGCCGGGGCAAGGTCGTCCTCGCCACCGTCAAGGGCGACGTCCATGACATCGGAAAGAACCTCGTCGACATCATCTTCACCAACAATGGGTATGAGGTCATCAACCTCGGCATCAAGATCGGCGTCAATGAGATGATCTCCGCCATCGAGGAACACGATGCCGATGCCATCGGCATGAGTGGACTGTTGGTCAAGTCCACTCTGATCATGCGCGAGAACCTTGAGGAGCTCAACAGCCGGGGACTCGCACACGTGCCGGTCCTGCTCGGCGGCGCTGCTTTGACTCGGACCTATGTCGAGCGTGACTTGCGGGCCGTCTACGACGGCCGACTCTTCTATGGCAAGGACGCCTTCGAGGGCCTCCGGGTGATGGACCGGCTCATGGAGCTGAAGAAGACCGGCGAGCATGACCCGGACTTCGGCCTCAAGCTCTCCGAGAAGAACGTCCAGCGTCGTTTCAAGGACGCAAACTACGAGCAAGTCGAAGGCCAGCCGGCACGGGCGGCATCGGTGGCGCTTGACAATGAGATCCCCGCCCCACCGTTCCTCGGCAACCGGGTGGCCAAGGGCATTGCCATCGATGAGATCGCCGGCTATCTCAACAAGACAGCCCTGTTCCGCAACCAGTGGGGCTTCCGGCCCGAAGGTGGCGAGGACGATGAGGCATTCAAAGATCGTGTGTCCGCCACGCTGCGCGAGCAACTCTCCGCTGCCGTTGCGGACGACCTCCTCGTGCCCCAAGTCGTCTACGGGCATTTCGCCGCCAATGCCGACGGTAACGACCTTGTCATCTGGGCCGACGATGCCCGCTCTCGCGAGCAAGCTCGGTTCAAATTCCCTCGCCAGCAGGTCGACCCGCACCTGTGCATCGCCGACTTCTTCCGGCCTGTCGGCTCCACTGAGCCCGACTACGCCAGCTTCATGCTGGTCACCATGGGGTCCCGGATCTCCGAGCGCTGCGCCGAGCTGTTCGCCAAAGACGAATATCTCGCCTACCTCCTGCTCCACGGCCTCGGCGTCGAGATGGCCGAGGCCTTGGCCGAGCTGTGGCATCATCGCATCCGCGAGGAGCTCGGATTTGCCGACCAGGACGGTCCGTCGCTCACCGGTCTCTTCCGTCAGCAATACCGAGGAGGCCGCTACTCCTGGGGGTACCCAGCGTGCCCAGACCTCGCCGACAATGCCACTGTGGCCGAACTCCTTGGGGCATCACGGATCGGGGTCAAGGTCTCCGAGGGCTTCCAGCTCCATCCAGAGCAGACCACCGATGCCATCATCTGCCACCACCCCCAGGCCAAGTACTTCGTGGCCTGATCTCCTCGGCCCCGCTCAGCCAGGGATCGATGCTCGTCGAAGTTCCACCGGTGCAGCGCTTTCGGCTGCCGTACGTGCGTGGTAGCTCGAACGGGTCAGCGGCGAGGACTGTACGTGGGCGAGTCCGAGAGACCGGCCCTGCTCAGCAAGCCAGTCGAAGGTGGAGAGGTCTACGTGTCGGGCGATCGGCGCATGGTCGGCGGTCGGACGCAGGTATTGCCCGATGGTCACGATCTGCACGCCGACCGCGGCGAGGTCGCCCAAGGCCACCACGACCTCCTCATCGGTCTCCCCGAGCCCAACCATGATCCCTGACTTCGTCACGAAGCCCGCGGCGCGCGCCCGGGCCAGCACCGCCAGGCTCCTGGCATAGCCAGCAGAGGGCCGAACCGCCCGCTGCAAGCGAGCCACCGTCTCGAGGTTGTGGTTGACCACGTCGGGACGAGCATCAAGGATCAGTTGCAGATCATCCGCATCGCCAGCGAGGTCCGAGATCAACACCTCGACCCGAGTCCCCGGCCGACGGTCTCGAATGGCGCGGATGGTATCGGCGATGGCCCCGGCCCCACCGTCGTCGAGGTCGTCGCGCGCCACGCAGGTCACCACCGCGTGGGCAAGGCCCATGCGATCAACCGCCTCGGCCACTCGAGCCGGCTCCGTGGGGTCGAGGGCCAGCGGCTTTCGCGTATCAATGAGACAGAAGGCACAATTGCGGGTGCAGCGCTCACCGTTGACCATGAAGGTGGCTGTCCCGTCGGACCAGCACTCGAAGATGTTGGGGCAACCCGCTTCCTCACACACTGTCACCAAGTTGAGGTCGCCGATGAGGGACCGGGTGGTGTCGAAGCCTCGGTCTCGACGCACCGGAATACGGAGCCACTCGGGCTTACGGCCACCAAGGGCCAGACCTGCGGCCGGGTCGACCCCGGCATCGCGCAAGCGACGATCGAGCATTGGACCTACCGAGTCTCGATGGTCACGGCTGCGCACCGGGAGCACTGAGGCCGTCTCAACCGCGCGTCCCGGTGCCAGGGCACGTGCCAGTTCTTCGGCCAATGCCGTGCCGACCTCGGTCATCGAGGCACTTGCACCCAACTGTGTCAGCGAGGTGACGGGGCGACCTTGGATACCACAGGGGACGATGGTGTCGAACAGCGCGAGGTCGATGTCGACGTTGAGCGCCACCCCGTGCATCGTGCGTCGCGTCCCCTCGACCACCTCGGTACGGATCCCCATGGCTGCGACCTTCGCCGGCCGAGAAGTCTCGATGCCGACCCACACCCCGGGATGGCCTTCGAGTCGACCCACACCACCGACGTCATCGGGAGCGAGAAACGTCGAGACAGTGGCGATGACGGCGTCCTCCATACGATGGGCGTGCGCCGGAATGGAGGCCAAGTCATCGTCGAGCGACACGATGGCGTAGGCCACCAGTTGGCCGGGCCCATGCGCCGTGACGTCGCCACCACGATCAGTCGTGATCACCTCAGCACCCGCTGCCGCAGGATCACCGACGATGTTTGCTGGGTCAGCGCGCCGACCGAGCGTGATCGTGGCGGGATGCTCGAGAATGAGCACGTGATCCCTCCCGCTTCGCAGCAACGCTCGCTGAAGGTCATAGGCCTCTGCGTAGGGGACCCGTCCAAGATGGCGAATCTCGAGGCGATCCATCAAAGCTGTGCCGTCCAGTCTGATCGGTCGAGCAGATCAGCAAGACGACCGAGGAACGCCGCCGCCTGACTTGGGCTCACCACCGTCGAGTCATAGGCAAGGCCGAGGATGCCAACAGATCCCACCGCCACGACCTCCACGCCTCCATCGTTGAC
>Ga0114958_10002059_pt1 | contig 15340 bp, 14 predicted proteins | sample C_130208_EF_Meta_FD_89577 | JGI IMG/M metagenome (GOLD analysis project Ga0114958, IMG submission 89577) | Freshwater microbial communities from Lake Croche, Canada to study carbon cycling - C_130208_EF_MetaG | ecosystem: Environmental > Aquatic > Freshwater > Lake | place: Lake Croche, Canada...
GTTGCCCATCACGCCTGAACCTATGGAGAGCACCTCATGACCATCAACCGTCGACGCGCATTCGTTCCAGCAGCACTTCTCGCGCTGGGCCTACTCGTGAGCGCTTGCTCTGGTTCTGCAGGCGATGCCGCAGTGGTGGGATCCAGCCACGTTACTGAGGCCACCTTGAACACGGCAGTCGCCGACGTACTCGTAGCGCAGGGCTATTCCACTGATAAGTCGGATCCGGCCCTGTTGACCGCCACCTTGAACTGGCTGATTGTCGGGGATCTCCTTGACCAGGTAGCCGCCGACAACAACATTGTGGTGACCCAAGGCGCCATTGATCGCGAGCGAGCTGCAGAAGTGACATCAGCGGGTGGCGAAGAAGGATTGAAGGCCGCTTACCTCAAACAAAATGTTGCGCCAAGCCAAATCCAAGATCGCATTCGTTTCGCACTTATGGCGCAACTTGTAGCCAAGGCGCTAGCTCCAACCGCAACCGCTGAACAAGCAACGTCTGCTCTTGTTGCGGCAGTGGTGGCCAAAAGCACCGCACTCAATCCTGAAGTGAACCCTCGGTTTGGTACTTGGGATTCGCAGAACCTTCAGTTGGGCTCATCTCCTTCAGATCTTTCCACCGTACTTCCAACTCCGATTCCTACTGCGCTTCCAGCTCCGTAACATCTGCACCGTTCTAACGGGGGAAACTCGTGACCACAGATAGCTATCTGCTCGAACTCGTTGCTGTCATGGATCGGTTGCGATCTCCGGGCGGTTGCCCATGGGATGCGGAGCAGACGCATGAGTCGTTGCTTGAGTATTTAGTGGAAGAAGCCTACGAAACCGTTGAAGCCGTAGAGCTCAAGGACCGCAAGGGCTTGCGCGAAGAACTCGGTGACGTGCTTTTACAGGTGGTATTTCATTCCAGGATCGCGCAAGAAGATCCGCAAGATCCTTGGAATATTGAAGACGTGGCAAAAGGCATCGTCGACAAATTGATTCTTCGTCATCCGCATGTCTTTATTGAAGGCGAATACCCTGATGCGCATTTGAATTGGCATGAACGCAAAGCCAAGGAAAAGGGTCGCGAGTCCGTCACTGATGGGATTCCGCAACAGTTACCCGCATTGCTCCTCGCTGCCAAAGTGATCGCACGCAGCAAAGGACTCAAAGATTGCATTGAACCGACTTCGCAGCGCTCGCGAGCTGAAGAGCTTGCGAGCCATCTGCATACGCAAGAAGAATTTGGGGACTTCCTGCTAGAACTCACCTCGTTGGCTCGCGATCGTCAGTGGGATGGTGAGGCTGCGTTACGACAGGCTGTGCGCAGGCGAGTGAGTCAAGTGCGTTCCCTTGAAGGTTTAGCGGAATGAAAAAAGTATTCGATGGCATCGCCAATAATGTAATGACAGCCATGCTTCGTTCGGAACCGATCCGCGCGACGGCAATGGGCGAGCATGCCTACGACCAGCAACTACCGGATTACACCGCTGCTGGCCGAGAATCACTGGCTCTGGAACTCGGGGATTACCTCACAGACCTTGATGCAGTCGACGATCTTGACTTAGCGCCAGAAGATCAAGTGGACCTAGAAATCTTGCGGTCTGCGATCACACGCACCCTCTTTGAACTGTGCGAAGTGAAATCAGTGACGTGGAACCCAATGGTCTGGAACCCAGGAAATGGGTTGCACTCACTTCTTTCTCGCGAATTTGCGCCGATGATTGAACGTCTTGAATCAGCACGGGCACGGTTAGCCAAAATTCCTGGGTTCCTTCAGGATGCGAAAAGTGAACTTGGCAATATGCCCAAGATCCACGTGGAAACTGCAATCGGGCAAATCCAAGGCACGTTGCATCTGGTGCAGGGCACTTTGTCTGACCATCTAGGAGAAAACTCCCCAGAAGTCCGAGCAGCAGCGGCAGCACTCACTTCATTCATTGAGTGGCTCGCTGAGCAGTTGCCGATAGCTACTCGAGATCCTCGTTTGGGTACGCATCTCTACTCAGCCCTTTTATGGCATGCGTTGGATGACGATACGCAAGCAGACGACTTACTTGCGCAGGCCAACACGCATTTGCTTCAAACAGAGCAAGCGCTCATTGAGGCAGCAGCGGCGTATCTCAACGAGCCGCAAGATGCAGTTGATCTCGTTGCGCGCGCCCTTGACGACGTTGCGACCAAATTCCCGGTCACTAATGCCGACGTGTTGACTCAAGTTTCTGACTCTCTAGCTCGCACCATCGCATTTTTGGAGTCCGTGCCATTGGTATCGATGCCGGTAACTGACGTTCAAGTAATCGAGATGCCTGAAATTCATCGCGGTGTGGCCGTTGCTTACTGTGATTCGCCTGGTCCACTGGAAAAAATTGAGTTACCAACCTTTGTCGCGGTTTCGCCGACGCCACAGGATTGGCCCACTGAACGTATTGAATCTTTTTATCGGGAATACAACGGCGTGCAGTTGCATGATCTGACCATCCATGAAGCCTTCCCGGGTCATGTACTGCAACTTGCTCACTCCAGGGTTGCCGAAAAGGCCACGCGGGTACGGGCCTTTGGTCGCAGCAGCGTCTTCATTGAAGGCTGGGCGGTGTACGCGGAAGAACTCATGATCAATTCCGGATTCTTGCCAACCGATGATGAGAAGTCAGCTCTAGGTTTGCGGCTACAACAGCTAAAGATGCAAGCGCGAATGACGATTAATGCGATTCTCGATGTGCGAGTTCACACGGACACCATTGATGAACATGAAGCACTTGATCTGATGATGCGCCGTGGATTTCAAGAAGAAGGCGAGGCTATTGGTAAATGGCGTCGGGCTCTACTTACTTCGGGCCAACTGCCCACTTACTTTGTGGGCTACCTGGCAGTGCGAGAAATCGCGGCGGACTTACGAATACTGCATCCAACCTGGACCAATAGTGAAGTTCACGATTTGATGTTGAAATTTGGTTCCCCTGCTCCACGTCATTTGCGCGCGCTCCTAGGTCTTTGAGATGAAACTGCTCCACACCTCCGATTGGCATCTAGGTCGGAATTTGTTCTCCGTTCCACTGCTAGATCACCAGAAGGTGTTTTTGGAGTGGTTGATTGGCCAAGTTGATGAGCACCAGGTTGATGCCGTGATTATCAGCGGTGATATTTACGACCGATCCGTGCCGGCAGTAGAAACAATCTCACTCTTTGAGTGGGCACTTATTGAGTTAGCGAAGCGAACCGAAGTTGTTCTCATTCCGGGCAATCATGACTCAGCTACTCGCCTTGGGTTTGCTGGCCCACTTCTCGAAGCTGCGCGGGTACATGTGCGTGCCTCAGTTGCCGACTTAGCCCGCCCGATCATATTGACTTCACAGACAGGTGACAACGCACAGGGATCCGAACAGATCCAGATTTTCTGCATTCCGTATTTGGAACCAGCCTTTCACTCAGCAAACTTTGACTGTGAGCGCAGCCATGCAGCAGTTCTCAGTTCAGCCATGGACCAGATCAGAGATGCTGCAGATTTCAACTTGCCGGTCGTGGTTGTCTCTCATGCTTTTGTCACGGGGGGAGTCGCGAGCGAATCTGAGCGAGATGTCAGAGTCGGCGGAATTCCAGACGCACCCGTTTCGATTTATCAAGGTGCAAACTACGTAGCGTTAGGGCATCTACATCGACCGCAGGAACTCTCAACTCCAGATGGAATGCTGGCCCGCTATTCGGGATCACCGATTGCCTACTCGTTCTCAGAGGAGGGGCAAGTGAAGTCAGTAGTGCTGCTAGAAATCACGAGCCAAGGCACGGAAGCAATCTTGCTGCCGACTCCAACTCCTAGACCACTGTCGACCATTCGTGGCGATATTGACGACCTCCTTCGTAACGCAGTTTGGCAAGGAGTCGAAGATCATTGGATCCGGGCAATTGTCACGGATGATCGGCGTCCTGATCGACCGATGGATCGAATACGTGAACGGTTCCCGCACACCTTGCAACTGGAATTCGCTCCAAGTAACGCGGCACTCACAAATGAGTACCGAGCAGTTGATATTGCGACACTTGATCCAGTTGAAGTGACTTCGCAGTTCATTAACTACGTGGCTGGTGTTGCTGCAACTGAACAAGAACTGACGCTTATCGAGGCGGCAGTTGAACGAGTTCGAATTGCGCAGGCCTAACGCCTCATCAGTGAATCGTGATAAGGTTACCTTATGAGCCTGGTGTTGGATTACCGAGATGCCCGCCGCAGCGAGAGTGTGTCGCGGCTTCGTCGGATATTTGCGCTGCGGGCGATGCTCGCCACCGGCATTAGTCAGCGCGAAGTAGCTGAGTCACTAGGTATCACTCAGCCCGCGGTGAGTCAGCAATTGCGGGTTGCATCGGATTTGCCACAGTTCGATCCGGCCACTGTGCTTGAAGCTGCGGCACCAGTGTTGAAAACATTGGCCGCTGAAAGTGGTTTTACCCGGCTGGCGGTATTTGGCTCAGTTGCCCGAGGCCAAGCTGGACCCGACTCCGATATTGATCTGCTGGTGCAAGCTCCGTCGGGCACGTCCTCGTTCGACTTGGTCAGATTTCAATTGCTACTCGTGAAGATTTTGGGGCGAGGAGTCGATCTTGTCGAATACGGGGCATTAAAAGAGGGCCTAGATGACGACATTCGTCGCGAGGCGGTCCTGCTGTGAATGACCGCCGGGCGGCCAAGGAACTTCTACACATCCAGGCATGGCTTGCACGCATGTCTGAAATTGTGGAATGAGGAGAGCAGGAATACCTTGACGATGCGTTACTGCAGGAAGCAGGTGACTCTCTCATGATGAAACTCGGAGAAGCAGCGAACAGGCTTTCGAGGCTAGAAGTATTGGCGCCCGCTGACGTGGAGTGGGCCTTGGCTGTAGCAAACCGCGACTTCCTCATCCATCAATACGATGAAATCAACCGACGGATGACCTGGCTAACACTTGCTCGAGACCTAACAGCCTGGCAGAAGTCGCTTGCGCCGCTCTTCGAACTTGCAGCGAAGGCCATCGAAGTGGATTCGCAGTGACTAAGCCGCCGAGTTGATCGACTCCTGAGAAAGTTTGCGATTGAGTCACGTCTCGAGGGGGAGCAATTCCAACTCCACCAACGAATTCACGCACATGAGTGGTCACCCGCTGCGGGCTTTATGATTCATGGATGAGAGCCCGCTGCATTATTCGTAGTGAACAGGCGTCTTAACTATGCGCCTACACACACTCGAGTTTGCCGGGATTGGTCCATTCCGAGATCGCCAAGTCATTGACTTCGATCAGCTCGCATCTTCAGGAGTTTTTCTGATTGACGGGCCAACGGGCGCAGGCAAGACCACGATTATTGATGCGATTGTCTTTGCACTGTATGGCGATGTTTCAGGAAAAGAAGCAGACGGCTCACGTATGCGAAGTGCCTATTGTCTTCCGAACGAACCAAGCATTGTGACGTGCGAATTCTCCGTTGGAGATCGTCGAGTGTGGTTACAGCGCACCCCGAAATATTCACGAGCAAAAAAAAGCGGTGAAGGTACAACTGAGGCTCCGGCTACACAGGTGCTTCGAGAGTTCGCTGCTGAAGGCTCTGCAAAAGTTGAACTTACGAGTGCCGGTGAGATTGGCAGCCACATCAATGAGCTGCTTGGGATGAATGCACAACAATTTCGGCAACTCGTTGTGTTACCGCAGGGTGAGTTCGCCGAGTTGTTGAGGATGCGGCCTTCGGAACGGTTTGCGTCACTGGGTCCATTGCTTGGAAATGAGTTCTTCAAAAAGTTGCAGGAAGATCTTGAAAGTGCGGGAAGCAAGGCGAAAGCCTTGAGAGAAACCTGCGCGCAGGCGGTGCATGATGCAACCCAACAGGTGCAGGGTGCCATTGGCGAGCTTGCTTCGGAGAACGATTTGCAAGAGTGTCTCGCAACGATTGGCGATGGGAGCCAGTCGAGCCCCGATCGCATTGTTGCTGCTGGTTTCTTAAGAAGCTGGCTTGCACAATCCCTTGAGTACCAAACCCAGAAGTGCACCACAGCAAAGGAAAAGTCTGATTCCGCACTGGCGAATGCTCAACGAGCGCAGGAGTATCTGACCGCTACAGCGGCAGTAGCTGATTTGCTGTTCGAACGCGAGCAGAAGGTACTCGAACTTGGTGAGCAGATAGATGCTTACTCGCGAGCACAAGCACTCGAGGCGTTGGCTGATTCCCAACAACTCCTTGGGCGGCTAGAGCCGTTGGTGGAACGCGAGCACCAACACGAAGATCGTGAACGCCACCAGTTGATGTTGTCTAGTGCAGTGGTTGTTGCTCAAGAAAAGCTTTCAGGATTAGAAGTGGAAAACGCCCAGACCCCTACCGAAAAAGCTCGCCTTGAGCAGATGCTGGTAGCTGTTACAGCGCTGGCTGCAACAGTGGCGCAACGCGAAAATGATGTGGTAGCGCTGGAAGTAAAAGCGGAGAGTGCGCAAACTCTCCTTGATCTTGAAGCGGAGACTAGCGAGCAAGAAGTTCTCGTGGCTAGCGCGAAACTTCAGTCAGCCACGGCTGAGGAACTTCTTCACGAAGCCCGATTGGCGCTCGATGCTCGACTGCTTCAACAATTACACGAACGAGCCGCAGTGCTAGCTGCGTTGCTGGAAGATGGTGAAGCCTGCCCGGTGTGTGGCTCAGTAGATCATCCACACCTTGCGCAGTCTGAGTTTGTTTTAGTGACAGACGAAGAAATTGAATTCATTCGCCAAGAGTTAGACCAGCTAAGTGAAGCGGTCATTGCTCGAGGCGAAGAACTCGCCAAGATTTTAGAGCTCTTTCGAGTCACTCAGCTTGAGGTTGCTCGACTGAGAGGTTCAATCATGGGCCTTGCTCCAGATGAGATTGCGGATGAGTTGGCTAACGCGAGGTTGGCCCTCCTTGCGGCCCAGGTTGCTGGCGATCAAGTAGTTGAACTTGAGAAAGTGCTGATTGCGCTCGTCGAACGCGAGCGCGATTTTGAAAATTCACGCAAAGAAGTCGTCCAAACAGTGGCTCAAGTAACTGCGGAACTCGATCAATATGAGAAGAGCACTCAAGAACAGCACGTGAATGATCAATTGGTGCTGGGCTCGGCGCCGTCGGCACTCGAACTTGATGAGACCACTCGATCAAAAATTGCAAGTATCGAAGCTTTCCTGGTCATCGATGAGGATTTAGCACGCGGCCAAATTGCTATCCCCGATCTCGGTGCGGTGGCAGAAGCCACAGGTCAGGGAGCCATCCACGCGCCGGGAAAGCCAGCATTGGACATTGAAAGGTGGCTGGCCGATGTTCAGGAAGTTTCTGAGCGTGCACTGCAGGAGGTAGAAGCCAGTGAGGCTCTCGTTGGTCGACTCGAGCACGCCTCTAAAGCGGTGAAAGCCCCATGCGCGAAATTCGAGAATGCGCTGAATGAACACGAGCAAGTCTTCATGAGTACCAGTCACTCGATAGACCTTTCTGACGCAGTTTCGGCGTCAAAGTCTTCGATAAATAGCCGGCGTATGACCTTACAGAGCTATGCAGTTCAGCGTCGTTTCGAATCGGTACTGAACGCAGCCAGCATTCACCTGTTTCGCATGAGTGCCGGCAAATATTCACTGGTGTTAGACGAGGATGCCAAGGGCAATGCTCAGGCTGGGCTTGGAATCAAGGTCAGCGATGCCTGGAGCGGCCAGACCCGTGATCCGCGGTCGCTATCGGGCGGCGAAACTTTCTACACAGCACTATCTCTGGCCCTGGGGTTGGCAGATGTGGTGCGCGATGAAACTGGCGGTTCCCAGCTTGAAACCCTCTTTGTTGACGAGGGATTCGGCTCCCTTGACCAAGAATCCCTCCAACTGGTGCTCGAACAACTTGATGCTTTGCGGTCTGGCGGACGAATTGTCGGCGTGGTGAGCCATGTAACCGAAATGAAAGAATGGGTGCAAGATCGCATCGAAGTACAGGTGGCCCCGGACCGCACGAGCCGCGTGCTCAGCCTCGTCTAGGCTATGGGCATGGCTTCCATCGAATCAGTCATTGCCCGCGAAATTCTCGATTCCCGTGGTAACCCCACGGTAGAAGTTGAGATCCTCTTGGAGGACGACACCGTTGCTCGCGCAGCTGTCCCCTCCGGTGCATCCACAGGTGCATTTGAGGCTGCTGAACGCCGTGATGGCGAGAAGCGCTACGGCGGCAAAGGTGTGCAGCAGGCCGTGGATGCAATCGAAGAAGAGATCGCAGCCGCAGTCATCGGTATGGATGCAGATGATCAGCGTTTGATCGATCAGATCATGATTGATCTTGATGGCACACCTAATAAGTCGCGTCTGGGTGCGAACGCAATTCTTGGTGTTTCACTTGCCGCAGCAAAGGCTGCAGCGCAGTCTGCTGGCTTGCCACTGTTCCGTTACGTAGGTGGACCAAACGCACACGTGCTTCCTGTACCAATGATGAACATCCTCAATGGTGGCTCACATGCGGATACCGGCGTAGACATCCAAGAGTTCATGATTGCGCCTATTGGTGCGGCAAGTTTCAAAGAAGCACTTCGCGAAGGCACCGAGGTTTATCACGCACTGAAGAGTGTGTTGAAGAAAGCTGGATACGCAACCGGCCTTGGTGACGAAGGTGGTTTCGCTCCGGACTTGCCAAACAACCGTGCTGCACTTGAACTTATTGCGCAAGCAGTTGAACTCACTGGCCTGAAGTTAGGTAAAGATGTCGCGCTTGCGCTCGATGTTGCTTCATCTGAATTTTACGAAAACGGCGCTTACCAATTTGAAGGTAAGTCACGCTCGGCCCAAGAGATGACGGATTACTACGCGTCACTTCTTGCTGACTTCCCATTGGTTTCCATTGAAGATCCGTTGGATGAAGATGACTGGGCGGGTTACCGCCACATCACCGAAGCAATCGGCAGCAAGGTGCAAATCGTCGGCGATGATCTCTTCGTCACCAACCCAGAGCGTCTTGCGCGCGGTATCAAAGAAAATTGCGCGAATGCGCTTTTGGTGAAGGTCAACCAAATCGGTTCGCTTTCTGAAACTTTGGATGCGGTGACCTTGGCTCAGACCAGCGGCTACCGCTGCATGATGAGCCACCGTTCGGGCGAAACCGAAGACACCACCATCGCTGACCTGGCCGTTGCAACCAACTGTGGGCAGATCAAAACTGGTGCTCCAGCTCGATCTGAGCGGGTGGCCAAGTACAACCAGCTGCTTCGCATCGAAGAAGAGCTCGATGATGCCGCCCGTTATGCAGGAGCATCTGCGTTCCCGCGTTTCACTCGCTAGATCCTCTGCTTAAGTCTGCGACGATCATTACGTGAGTGCTCCCCTCCTCGCGCCTCGGCGTCGCGCTGCCCTAACGGGCCGTGCTGTGGTGTTGGTACTGGTAGTTGGTGCCCTCTTTTTCACTCTCGCTGTTCCGGTGAAGTCATGGCTGTCTCAGCGCGCTGAGATCTCAGCTCTAGAAGCGCAAGTGATGGCTACCCAAGTTCGAGTCGCAGACCTCACCATTGCCGCACAACGCTGGCAAGATCCGGCGTTCATCGCTGCAGAGGCTCGTCGAAGGCTGCACTTCGTACTCCCAGGCGAGATCGGCTACACCACTTTGGGTGCTGATGGTCGCCCAGCAGCGCAGTCTCTGGCTGAAGCTGCAGCACATCGCACCTGGGTCGACAAGATCTGGGGAACGTTGCAAGAAGCAGACAACGGTGCCCCGGAAGCAGGTTCATTGAGCGTCTTAACTCCTGGAGCCAAGGTTGCTTCCTGACGACCTACGCATAATCCGTGAACAACTTGGCCGTGCTCCTCGAGGCGTTGTAGACATCGCGCATCGTTGTGCCTGTGGCGCACCCGACGTGGTTCGCACCGAACCGCGGTTACCCGATGGCACTCCTTTTCCAACGTCGTATTACCTGACTTGTCCGCGACTGGCTTCGGCAATTGGCACCTTGGAGAGTGAAGGTGTGATGCGCGAGATGGAAGCGCGATTGCAGACCGACCCCGCTCTGGCATTGCAATATCGACAAGCGCACGAACACTATTTAGCAAAACGCGAAGAGCTCGGTCACGTTGAAGAGATTGCTGGAATCAGTGCCGGTGGCATGCCTGATCGCGTGAAATGCCTGCATGTACTTGCCGGGCATGCCTTGGCTGCGGGTCCGGGAGTGAATCCATTGGGCGACGAAGTTCTCGCACTCGTTGGACCTTATTGGCAACGCAATCCATGTGCTGGTGGGCCAGTTGCGGCTATTGATTGCGGAACGAATTCGATTCGAATCTTGATTGCAGATGTCGACGCAGATGGCAAACTTATTGAATTAGTTCGTCAGATGCGCATCGTGCGATTGGGAGAAGGCGTTGATAGCACTGGTGAATTCTCACCTGCTGCCCTGAGTCGCACGTTTGCTGCCTGCGAGGAATACCGAACCTTGATCGAGGCACATGGCGTCACGTCGGTGCGATTCGTCGCAACATCAGCAAGTCGTGATGTGACGAATCGAGCGGCTTTTATTGAAGGAGTACATCAGCGCCTTGGTGTGAGTCCGGAAGTAATTACAGGAACTGAAGAGGCCGAGCTCTCATTTCTTGGTGCAGTGCGCGGACTCACGGATTTAGAATCACCAGTACTCGTCGTTGATATCGGTGGAGGTTCCACAGAATTCGTCCTCGGTGATCTCACCTCCGATGCACATATCAAAAGTGCTGTCTCAATGAATATCGGATGCGTCCGCATGACAGAGCGGCACCTTGGTGATGATCCACCAAACGAGAGCCAGATTGCAGCTGTCGAGGCTGACGTAGCTGCCGCCTTTGACGAGGCGCAACGAACGATTGACTTCGGCCTGGCAAAAACAGTGGTGGGTGTGGCCGGAACGGTGACCACGGTTTCGGCGATGGCGATGGACCTTCAACGTTATGAGCCAGAGGTCATTCATGGCTCGACATTGACTTTGACGCAGGTGCAGGACTTAACCCAGCTGCTTTTATCTATGACTCGTGCCGAGCGCGCCGCATTGCCTTTCATGCACGAAGGCCGGGTAGATGTGATTGGTGGTGGAGCCCTGATTCTTCGAGAGTTGGCCCGCCGAACGAGCCCCATCTCCATTCGAGTCTCCGAATATGACATCCTCGATGGCATCGTTTACAGGCTGGCACAGACGGGTTCTTGACCCAAAAGACCGGGTAGCATGTAATCGCTTTAGGTTCGTTACATGGGGAGGTCACATGGGTATCACTATCCGCGACGTTGCGCAGGCAGCAGGAGTCTCAACGGCAACCGTTTCTCGGGCGCTTCGTGGACTGGCCAATGTTGACGAACAGACACGCGCTCGGGTTGAACGGGCCGCTGCCGAGCTTGATTACGTTATTTCGCCAAGCGCTTCTCGGCTAGCAAGTGGGCGAACCGGCAGCGTTGCCGTGATCACGCCCTACATCGCCCGCTGGTTCTTCTCAACTGTGCTCTCAGGTGTGGAATCCACCCTTCAAGGTGCAGGGATGGACCTCTTGCTCATGACAGTGAGTAATCCAGATGCCCAACATCGGCTACCGCCCGCGCCGCGCCTTCGTCGGCGAGTTGACGGTGCCTTGATCATCGCGATTCCACCAGACGATCAACAGTTGGCTGATGTGCTCAAACTTGATCTCCCAACATCGTTGATTGGCGTCAGTGTCGGAGATGTTCCAAGCGTCACGATTGACGACGTCTACGCAGCTCGGATGGCTACCCAGCATCTGATAAATCTGGGTCATCAGCGCATCGGGCTTATTGCCGGCTCGGGGTCTCGCTCGCCCTTCACTGCCGAAAAAGATCGCAACCGAGGTTTTGTTGAAGCGATGAATGAAGCACGATTGCCGATCGCACCGCACCTACAAGCATTGGGATACTTCACTTCTGCTGGCGGTGAGCAAGCGATGACCGCATTGCTTACGCAGCGAGAGCGTCCGACTGCTGTTTTTTGTATGTCAGATGAAATGGCGTTTGGGGCAATGCGGGCTTTGCGTAGTCACGGACTGCAGCCTGGCCGTGACATTTCATTGATTGGTGTCGATGGACACGACATGTCTGAGCTCCTAGAACTCACCACGGTCGAGCAACCAGTTCACGACATGGGCCGTATTGCTGCCGAAGCATTGCTCGTGCAACTTCATTCAGATAATCAGGTCAAGGCTCAATCTGTGGTGTTACCGACTCGCCTTGTCGTGCGTGCGTCAACCGCGCCGATCTCGTCGGGCCAGTAGCGCGCGAATCTCGTTGGGCATGCAAGAGGGAATGGTCGTTGTCACTCACGGAGAATCCCTTTGTCATGGGGCAGGTAGTCGACCAATAGGCTTCACCTTTCACGCCCCTGTAGTCCAACTGGCAGAGACACCCGGCTTAAACCCGGCACAGTATGGGTTCAAATCCCATTGGGGGCACCAAGCACGACACGCCTGCTGATTCAGGTTTGGGTTATTAGGGAATCCGACTTACCGTCTACTCATGGCTAAACCATCTCGTTTCAGTTCTTCCAATAATCCGGTTCTCTCGCGTTACGAGCAGCCTGCCGTTGCTGGTGCTCCAGGCTTTGCCTATGACGAGGGTAAAACTGCTATCGCTGGAGTCTCCGGTGGCGCCTCAGGCACCCTGGACCAACAATTTGCAACGGTCACTGCCGGTGGTGGTGCCCGCGTCACGATCGCTGATGTGATCATGAAATCAACGATGGTGTTCATCATCACGGTCATATTTGCGATCGTGGGTTGGAACACCTACCCAAGCGCACCGTTCATGCTCATTGTGGCTTTGGTCGCCGGGTTGGGTCTGGGTTTTGCCAATGTGCTCAAGCGTGAAGTCTCACCTCCTTTGGTGGTGCTGTATGCAGTAGCTCAGGGCTACCTTCTAGGCGCGATCAGTTATTGGTACAACGACTACGCACAGTCCATCCAGTACCAAGGTTTGATCCAGCAAGCAGTTATCGGAACGATGACGGCCTTTGCCGTGATGCTCTTCCTTTATGGCACCGGGATTGTGAAAGTCACCGGCAAATTTGTTCGCGTAATGATGATGGCGATGATCAGTTACGGCTTAATTGCCGTGGCTTCGCTGATTGGCGCACTCTTTGGCGTGGGCGATGGCTGGGGTTTTTACGGAGTCGGAACACTCGGACTCATCTTGTGTTTGGTGGGCGTTTTGCTTGCTTCACTCACGTTGATGTTGGACTTCGAAGCGATCAAGCAAGGCATTGCACTCGGCGCGCCAGAGCGTGAATCATGGCGAATGGCCTTTGGCCTTTTGATGACATTGATTTGGCTCTATCTTGAAATCCTACGCTTCCTGGCGATCTTCGCCGGGCGCGATTAAGCCTTAAAGAAGCTCGCTTCGCCAATCTTGCTCAAGGTAGTGCTCGCCGTGCAGCGGTGAGAGCTGCGGTGACTTGCAGAATCTGTTGATCATCTTGTGCGGCTTTGCGCGCGTCCGTTGCGAGCACCATTACGACATCACCAGATGCGCGCAATTCGTAACTCGGTAGCGATTGCGGGGCTGGATCACCGAAGTTTGAGCACAGGTGAAGCAACTCAGCGGTGAGTTGCTCAACTGGCGTAGCGATTTCTGGCAGCTTGATTAATGCAATGGTCCTCAACCGCGTGACAACCCGGTTGAGTTCGGCATCAAATTCTTGCGCTGGGGATTGCTCCATCATGATTTACACGAGTTCAGGAAGTGGCACACCTGTGAGCGCGTGGCATCGATAACCGTTTGGGTTCACTTCCAGATAACGCTGGTGGTGCGGCTCTGCCGGGTAGTAAGTGAAATCGTCGGCAGGAAATATTTCTGTCGTGATTTCGCCGTAGCCCTTTTGGTTAATCACCTTGTTGTAGGCATCGCGCGTTCTCTTAGCAAGATCGAGTTGTTCTGCGTTAGTGGTGAATATCGCGCTGCGGTACTGCGCGCCAACGTCATTTCCTTGACGCATACCTTGGGTGGGGTCGTGACGTTCCCAGAAGATACGCAGAATCTCGAAGGTGGAAATGAGCGCCGGGTCGTAGGTGACCCGCACGGTTTCGGTGTGGCCCGTGCGGCCAGTGCACACTTCTTCGTATGAAGGATTGGGGTAGACGCCGCCCATATATCCCACATTGGTCGAAACAACTCCTGGTGTGAGCCAGTAAATTTCTTCGGCTCCCCAGAAACAACCCATTGCAACATAAAGCGTTTGCGGATTCAAAGAATTGCTCATGGCGCAATTATACGCGCAGCTAGGTCGTTGCTGGGGCGGTGTTGCGCACTCGGCCAAGGGTCTCAGGCATAACCCACACCACCATGACTGCCACGATCGACAGGGCGGCTCCGACACCAAAGGCCCAGTCGTAATCCAACGTATCGACTAAGAAGCCGGCAGCCAGTGGCCCAAGAATCATGCCGAGGTCTGAGGTCATCTGGAAGGTGGCAACCACGATGCCACCCCGTTTGCCGCCGACGATGTCACCGACGACTGCAGCCGGGGCTGAACCAAGGAATGCAGCAGAGACGCCTTGGATTGCCATTGAAGTGAAGAACAGAGCTGGACCGATCAGTGAGGCGGTACCAAAACCGTTGGTCAAAATATCCGAGGCCGTCAACACGATCATGCCCAAAGCCAGCATCGAGGTACCAATGCGCATAGCTTTTCGTCGACCAACTGTGTCAGCCATCCGACCGGCGGGCATCAGCAAAAAGGCTTGTACAACGGCAGCCACTAAGAATCCCAGGCCTGCCATAGATGGTCCTCGATCGAGAGCCTCGGTAATAAACAAAGGCACGATGGAGATGCGCAGACCAAAGGACACAAACCCGGTAACGAGGTTCACCATCAACGCGGCTCGGTAGGCGCCGTCGCCAAGGGCTTCTCGAAGTGATTCTTGTTTATCTTCTTGCCCTTGAGCCACCTCCTCTTCAAGTACCTCAAGTTTGGCCTTGGATAAGAAGAACAAACTCACGAAGGAAGCAACTAACAGACTTCCCGCATAGACAAAAAACGGAGCACGGATTGACCAAGCAACGATGAGTCCGCCAAACGCTGGCCCGGCCACACCGCCAAGTAAGAAACCACCTTGGAAAGCACTCGCGGCACGACCACGCTGATCAGGCTTGGACACACGCAGGAGCAAAGCCAGTGCTGACACCGTGAACATTGACGAGCCGACACCGGTGATTCCACGCCAAAACAGGAGTTCCCAGTAGGTGTGACTCATGCCGGCGGCGAAACTGGTCAATGCCACGAGAAATAGGCCAGTGGATAGCACAAGTCGCTCGCCGAATCGGTTCGCGAGAATGCCAGAAAATGGCGACATGATGAATCGAGTGAGAGCCATCCCGGAGATGACTGCACTGGCTTCCAGGGCTGAAACGCCAA
>Ga0114958_10002060_pt1 | contig 15329 bp, 11 predicted proteins | sample C_130208_EF_Meta_FD_89577 | JGI IMG/M metagenome (GOLD analysis project Ga0114958, IMG submission 89577) | Freshwater microbial communities from Lake Croche, Canada to study carbon cycling - C_130208_EF_MetaG | ecosystem: Environmental > Aquatic > Freshwater > Lake | place: Lake Croche, Canada...
ATAACACCATTCAACTAGGAAATATTGATGTCACGAATGTCAAAACCAGCGGTACCCTTACAGCAGGTGCGGTGACGTATCCAAATATAGATGGAACCATAGGTCAAGTTCTTTTAACGGACGGAAATGGGCTTGCATCATTTGGATCAATACCCGTTTTAAATCAAAGTACAACAGGAAGCGCCGCCACATTAACCACGCCAAGAACTATTCATGGAGGCAGTTTTGATGGATCTGCAAATGTTACCAATATTATAGCTTCCACCTACGGAGGAACTGGAAATGGATTTACCAAATTCTCGGGTCCCACCAGCTCAGAAAAAACATTCACATTACCTGATGCAAGTGCAACAATTTTAACCTCTAATGCCGTTGTTACCGTCGCACAAGGTGGAACGGGTACAAATAACGGCTCCATCACAGGAACTTCCGCATTAACCTTTGCCGCAGGTGGGACTAATCAAAACGTTTCCATTTTAGCTAGTGGAACTGGAAGTGTGGGAGTAGGAACTGGTAGTCCAAGCAGTTCTTCCGCATTAGATGTAAGTTCTACCTCAAAAGGATTTTTACCTCCGCGGTTAACAACCACACAAAGAGATGCAATCACTAATCCTGTAGAAGGTTTAACCATTTGGAATAATATAAATAAGCAACTAGAAGTGTATGATGGGACCTATTGGGTAAATATGAATGGTAAATTAGTTTCTACGTTAAACGTGGGAGACAGTTACGGAGGGGGCAAGGTAGCCTATATTTTTACTTCATCTGATCCTGGTTATGTCGCTGGTCAAACTCATGGCTTGATTGCTGCAAGTTCTGATCAAACTACGGAGGCAGGAGTTAAATGGTTCCCCGATAAATTTTATGGTGCAACTGGAACCTATTTATTACTAGGTTTACCTAATACTATTTCCATCATTGCAGCAGCAGCTGTTTTAGGAACCACAGATTTGTCAACTTTTGCCGCTGGACTTGCTAACAGTTATAGAGGTGGAGGTTATGTTGATTGGTTTTTACCAAGCAAAGATGAATTGAATAAGCTATTTTCAAATCGAGTGGCCATTGGTGGTTTTGCGACTTCTGGAACGATGGCAACCTATTGGAGTTCTACACAAAAGGGGGCTTTATCTTATTCCAATTTTGATTCTTTTAAAACTGGAGTTGCATCTGCATATCAACAGTTTTTTTTCGCATATAACGGTAATTCGGAAGGCACACAAAACGATCTAGGTATAAGTAACCTGCGGCGTGTCCGTGCGGTTAGGATTTTTTAATCCTTTACAACTGCTTGATAAGCTTAAAAAACACTTTGTTCTCATTTTCCAGCGACTCCATTTTTAACAAATAAGTTCCCTCACTTAATTTGGATAAATCGATCATTTCGTTCCATTGAACCGCGCCCTTCGTATAAACTAAAGCACCTTTCATATCAAATAAAGATACAGATACCTCCTTTCCAAACTCATCACCAAACGTAATTTTAACACCTGCTGTAAATGGATTAGGAAATACAGCCGCCCCTTTGTTCTCCTTTTCGATGCCTAAAATCGAAATTCCAATCGCGGCAGAAACTGCGCTAAAACAACCATTCGCATCCTTCGTTTGTAACGTATAACTTCCTGTGGCGAAAGCTTTGTAGGAACTTGAATTAGCGCCTGGAATTAATACATTATCCAAAAACCACTGATACGTCTCCCCTACAATAGGAACTGAAGATTTAAGCTCAAATTCATTTAGCTTTGAAATACTAGGTGTAATTTCATTAAAGCATTTAAAGGCTACAGGTGAAGATACCTCACTCGTACAATTGTTTTGATTCGTTATTCGAACGGAAAAATTTCCAGAGGTTATTGGTTTATACTTTTCGTTTGTGGCCCCTTTTATTTCTACACCATCTTTGAGCCATTGATACGTGATTTGCCCAAAACCTTCTTGTAGGCTTACAAATAAAAACAGTAAACAAAATAAAGATCTATTCATAAATGGTTTTTTCATTATATAGCGCACTCACTTCACTTTCTGTAAGCATTCGGTTGTACACTTTTAGTTTATCGATTCTTCCTTTAAACGGATACAAATTAAAAATCGAATTAAATGGTATAGCTAAAGGACCCATGGCACCCACATATAAATCTTGGGCATTAATCTCACTAAAATTTATAACATGTTTATTGTCGTAAATTTTCTTCCCATTTAAAAACACGATTACCTTATTTTCAGAAAAAGAAATGACAAAATGCTGAAACGGTGCCACTAATTCGCCTAACCTTGATTTCGAACTAATTATAGGCCAATTAACCCCATTGCCCATATCTTGCCGCCCAGACACATAATACACTTTTTCAAATTGTTCATACGTTTTGACAGTATCGATCAAATTTCCAATGGGAATTTTAATGGAAAAATCTCCTGAATTTTTCGAAAATTCGAGTCTCAAACTAATTTCTTTACCCTTGACATCCAATGAACTTGTAAAACCAACAAGTCCAGAATCAATACTATCCCCAGCCTTGGAAAATAATACTTGTCTACCATTTCTACGGCATGTACCATCCGAAGGATCCATTGAAATAGAGGGATCCACGCCGAACCAACCCGAAAAGGTGATTTCTGAATTATAATTAATACTTTTTGAAATTGGAATTTGAATTCGCTGATTCAAATTATCTTCATTACAGCCGGGTAAATTAATTGAACTGAAACTATAGCCTGGAAATATACCTTGATTCGTTACATTAGTAATTTTTCCATTGTAATTGGCATGATTTTGATACCCAGAAAAATCAGTCCAAATTGAAAATGAATTCGTATTCGTACCGATAGGAATATCGACGATTCTCCCATTTTTTAAGTCATTAGGGGACAATACATTTAAATCATATTTTATTTCTCGGACATATCCGACCCCTTTTAATAATAATTTGACCGTACAAATTCCCGAACTCGGAGGAATAAAAATATGTACTGGAGACTTCTCCAAACTTGTTTGACCATCCCCGAAATCCCAAAATACCACTTCCTCCGTTTCATAAGAAACACATTTGAATGTATTCATTTGGATATAATTGAAAGACACATTTGGCCGATCCGGAAATGTAATTACCACATTGTCTTGAAATGTCGCAATGTCTCCTTTTGCATTTTTAACCTGTAACTTCACTAAATAGGTGCCCGTAGCTGCAAAATATTTGGATGGATTAAGCTCTGTCGAAGTAGTCCCATCCGAGTAAGTCCATATTTGTTCGGAATGATTTTTTGAAAGATTTGTAAATTTGACGATCCCGTAATTAGTCACAGAATAGGAAAAACCACCATATAATTGTAAATCTTTAGCAGGATTAGCCTTAAATTCCGATTTACTAACAAGTTCGATTTCTGGCTTGGCCGGAACACAATTATAATAAACTGAATCAGATTGAACACTGGTACATCCCCAAATATCCGTTAATTGAACTTTGTAATATCCCGTAGTTTTGGGCTTTAAAGAAAAGTTATTTTCAGTTGATATCAGTTTGTTGTTTAGGTACCAATTGGGCTTTAATTGAGTCGAAGTAATTAATTCCTCATTCGAAATTTTATTGATGACTGGCTTAGGAAGATAAGCACAATTTTTAAATTTTAGGATTTGGCTGTTCCTACTTTCATCTGAAACATAAATATTTTCATTTGAATCTATCGCGATCGAATTAGGAAGGAAATTAGGGATTTGGTTCAATTTATCGCTCGCAATAACTTCCCCAACTTTTTGCCCCTTCGGCCAAAACACTACTCTTCGATTGTAATAATCATTAATATAGAGATTACCTTTCGAATCTATTTCAATGGGTTTTTGAACATATTTATTTAAAATTAATTGATTTAATCCATCCCCTAATCCATTTCCACCGGCTACAACTTCTGATTTCCTACCATCCGGAGTCCACTTAAGAATTCGATCTTGCTCTATCGTATAATAATTTCTAGTCTTGTCCACATACACACAAACCCCTGCGCCTATTCTTGTAAAATTAGGACTAAGACTTGAGGCCGTATAATCATAAAAATTAAATTTAACCTGTGGTACATCCTGAATTTTATAAATATTGGGCATTTCAAATGTACCCGCAACTTCAGAACCTCCTGTATTTAAGTTTGGAGCCCTGTTCCCAAACGTGTTAAATGATTCATAGCCATCATTAATAGCTGTGAAATAATACCCCCCAACACGATCAGAAATCAGATTTAAGACTTTAAATTGGTTTTCTTGATCTATGTCAACGACCACGATAAAATCCGTATATGGGAAATTTAAGTTGTTGAAATGAGTTTGAGAGCCAATATAACCCGATGAATTAAAAAGATTATCAAGTGTGATTAATTTATTGTTGGTATTCATCTCAATAGTTCTGACACTATCCGTTTCAACTCGTCTTCTATACATCCAAGTAGAAGATGATCCCTTCGTTAAGAATAATTGATTTTCCTTCAGGGTAGTAATATTGTTAGTCAAATTGACCGTGTACAGCCCTTTTTTTCCTAAAAAATAAAGATTTTTGTTATCTATTGACAAGACTATTTTCCTTGGAAAATCTAAATTTACCTTATCTGATGATTTAAATATGATTTCTGGAAAAAGGGTAAACCGGGTGGGTTTGGCGGTCAATAAACTGTCTGGAGCATTTGAAAATCCAAAATGAAAAATACCAAAAACAAAAATAAATGTAATACGTAAATGTCTAGATAGACCCATCTTATAAACCGAATAGATTGCTTTACTACAAATATGCCGTATTAAACAGCTATTCAGAGTTATAACCTATTATAATGTATTTGATCTTCAAATGGATGATTTTCTGTAAAATACCAATACATGTATATAACATATATCGTTTAGACTTTCGTCCATTGTTTAATCAAATGAATTTTGTACGAGGATTACTTGCCGATACAAAATTTCCCAAAGATGTTCTTCAGCAAATCATCGTTGGAAATATGCCCCGTAATCTCCCCTAAATCATGCAGCGCATAACGCAGTTCCTGGGCGATCAAGTCACCTGTCAGGCCTTTTTGGAGACCTGAGAGGACGGAATGCAAAGTTTGTTGGGTTTGTAACAAATGCTGGTAATGACGAACATTCGTCACCAAGGTCGCATTGGAAGACACCTGATGAATGCCCACTTGGTCCAAGAGCGTCTTTTCAAAATCCCCCAATCCTATTCGATTTTTGGCCGAAATAAAAACCATACCAGGCCATTCGGAACGCCAAGTAGCCAAAGCCTCCGCAGATATTTGATCTACCTTATTTAAAATGAGCAATAAGGGGATGTCTAAGGATCCTAGTTTTTCCAAAGCCTCCTTTAAAGAGGCCGTTGATTCCTGTGTCGCATCCACCATATATAAAACCACCTGCGCCTTCTTCACCCAAGCCTGTGTCCGCTCTACCCCCATCGCCTCGATCACATCCTCGGTTTCCCGCAATCCGGCCGTGTCTACCAAACGGAATTTGATACCGCCCAAGGTCCATTGATCCTCCAAACTATCCCGCGTTGTACCGGCAATGTCCGATACAATCGCACGTTCTTCATTCAATAAGGCATTTAAAAGTGTGGATTTCCCAGCATTGGGTTTGCCCACAATCACAGTGGCCACTCCATTCCGAATGGCATTGCCCGTTTTAAAACTATCCACCAAGGGATTGATGGCGGTCAATAAAGCCGAAACCAAGGCCTCTAAATCCTTCCGATCCGCAAATTCCACATCCTCTTCCCCGAAATCCAATTCAAGTTCAATCAAGGATGCAAAATGAACTAATTGTTCGCGCAAGAGCGCTAGTTCTTTGGAAAAACCACCTCGCAGTTGATGCAAGGCTGCCTGCTGTGCCGCCAAGGAATCCGCCGCAATCACATCCGCCACTGCCTCCGCCTGCGCTAAATCAAATGCACCGTTCATAAAAGCTCGTTGGGTAAACTCCCCCGGCTGAGCTAGTCGAGCCCCTTTCTCGACGAACAACTGAATAATTCGCTCCTGAATAAATGGCGAACCATGGCAGGAAATTTCGATCACATGTTCCTTCGTATAGGAATGTGGACCAATGAATAAACTAACCAAGACCTCATCATATACGTTTCCATGCGCTTCGATACGCCCATAATGAATCGTATGACTGGCTTGCTTACTTAAATCTTTTGGGAAAAATACCTCATTGGTGAGACGAATCGCCTCCTCCCCGGACAATCGGATTACGCCGATTGCCCCGACTCCCGAAGGCGTCGCTAGGGCAATGATGGTATCTTTAAAATTCACTAAAGGAGATTATTAAGTTTCATGGCTACGGTCATATCCCCAGATATCTTCACTTTGCCTGTCATCACGGCCATCATGGGATTTAAATCTCCGTTTAATAATTGAGTAAATACCTCTTCGGAAGTCGCAATCGTGCAATCCGCATCCGCGTTTTCATTCAGCACTTTTCCGTCGCCTGTCACCACAATGATGCCCGTCGGGAATGCAAATTTAAAGGAAACACCTTGTCCGCCTTTTTGAGCGGCTAGGGCTGTAATTTTTTCGTTGATTTCTTGAAATGTCATGTGAATATGTTTAAGATTCAAAAGTACGGCTTTTGGATGAGGCATGAAAATGTGCGGGCTAAATTTCCCGTTGGCATATCCGTTTAAAATCACAAAAAGAACAAGCCTTCACATCTTTCGTTTTCTCAAACACCGTTTCCGGATCCAAAATCTTACGCACCCATTCGCCTAAAATAGCTTCTGATTCGGCGATAAAACGATCCCAACCTTCCCCCTCTGAAAACCATAAACCCGTCGCCTCATCACTTAATATCCCCGCATTCAAATTCCGAAAGGAAATAATCCCAGGTTCGATGCTGACATCACTTAATAAAAAATTAGGTATTTTTTCGTTTCGGAAACCGATGGGTTTTTGTAATTCTTTGGCTAATAAATATTTATACAACCATAATTGCATCAATTTCGTCTTTAGATCTCCCTCCAATACATCATTTCGTAAGCCCAATTCACTCGGTACCACATCCTTCGCCTCCACTTTGCCCGTTTTATAATCTAAAATCCGGAGGGTAGAACCGACATAATCCAATCGGTCGATCCGACCATTCACCCGCACCTGTAGATTTTCATCCCCTACAGTTACTTGTATCTCAGTCGGCAATGAAATCTCTACTTCTAATAAACGAGCATGTTTCGACCAAGCATCTTGTTGGTAATAGGATTCCAACAGTGTTTTGGCCACTTCCTTCAACACATAATTAAAGCCCTTTTCGATTTCAAAATTGCCCTCGCTCTTTTGAATGTCGGACATTGCCTTTTCCAAAAAATAATCCAAGCTACCCGACATCCGCTCCTGCAAACCAGCCTCATCATAATCCCCAGCATAATCAGCTAATACTTCCTTATCCACCAATTCCAGCACCTTGTGTACCCAGGTACCAAACACATCCGCTCCCATTTCCTCTTCTTGGTCCTTTTCCTTGCGCAAACGCTTGATTTGATTGTAATAATACTGTAAACTACAAGAAGCAAACATGGCTATTCCTGAGGCAGATAGGCCATATTTTGCCAAGCTGGCTTTGATCTCATCCAGCATCTCCGGCGTTTTGGGAATAATGGAATAATCCATACGTGCTAAGGCCTCCGGATGAACAAATTTAATTTCCGGTTCTTGCCAATCGATCAATGGGTTCTTTTTCGTCCAATCGTATTTCAATTGACGTATAAAACGACTCATTTCTTTGATACTCGACTTTTCCGATGGCTGCACATAACACATGACAATCTCACGCGGCCTTTGGAATAATCGATGGATGTGATACGAGGCCACGGCATCTGCTTGCGTAAAGGTAGGTAGCGCAAAGGCATTCATATTGGCAATATCCACTGGAATCAAACTTTCCCGCTTTCGTGTGCCTGGCAAACTCCCCTCGTTCATGGATAACACGATGACCCGATCGAAATCAAGCGTCCGGGTTTCCAATAAACCCATGACATGTAAGGTCCGAATTTCGTTGCCTTCGAAGGTCAATTTTTGCTGCTGCAGTAATTGTGTTAACACCATCTTCCCACTCTTCCAAGACAATTCATCCCGTCCCTCCAATGTTTTGATTAGGGTTCGTACCACCGAAATCGCCTGACTCATCGCCTGTGCTTCCTCATCCCATTCCTTGTCTGCCACGGATTTTAATAAGGCTTCTACTAAGGAGGCCAAATTCCCTAAAACCACAGCTAAGGATGCCGTATGTTGACAAAACAAATGATTCAATAAGGGCACATATGATTTCGCGGTGTCCAGACGAACCGAAGGTACATATAAATCGTTCGATTGAACCAAATGTCCTACTTCGTAATTCTTTTTGCTTAGGTAGCCTTGAATCCAAGGATGGGAAATTACCTGCTGAAACAGCGAAGCCGAATACCGACCCTGTGGTTCTTGTTTTCCGAGCTCCCACCACAATTGGATCAATGAAAAAGCCCAAGACTTTTTAATCGAATAACCCATCGTGATGTTCAAACGATCTTTGAACTCCCCAATATACAAAAGAACTTGATCTAGTAATGCTTCATCCCCCAGGACAAGGGCCACTTGTTCACCCGGGCCATAGGCTTGTTGCCACGTACGAATAATATCCAACGCCACAAAAACTTGAGCGCTTGGATTCGCCATACCGAGGACCTTTACTGTTTTGGCATTTGTTAAGAGGTCCTGACCCATCCATTGAAAGGGACCATTGGATAAATATTCCGTGGAGCCGGGGTCCACATAATTCCGAAGCCAATTGCCCGCCCTGTGAAAGGGGTTTTTGACATAATAGGAATCCGCATCCCAAAGAGTCTGCGCGATGCCTTGTTTGACGAGCAAGCGAATGATGGATTCTTCGCCTTTGGAAAGGGCATTAAAGCCAACGAAATATATTTTCTTAAAGTTTTTTGCTAGGGCTTTGTCTTGATCCAATTGATCATGCAAATGGCGATAAGCCAAGCCCCGATACACCAAACCCTGATCTTCCAAGCGCGACCGTAGCCGGCCGTAGACTTCCAATAGGTGATCATATAATTTAAAATAGGATTCCGTGTGAGGAGTAATGAATTTTTCTGGATGCGGTTCGCCGTATTCCTCGCCCCAGCGTTCGATGGATTTGGCTTCGGAGAGAAAGGAAAAGAGTTGGAATGGATCCACCAGATACATGTCGAGCGTATCGAAATCCTTTAACATCATTTGGCCCCAGGAAACAAATCGGTCGAAATCCACCTTGGGATCCACTTCTTTGAAACAGGAATAGGCTTCAAAAAGCAGCGAAATGGGATCGATCAGTTTCGACTGGGTCATTTGAATCGCAAATTCCTCAATCGTAAAAAAGGATGGAGATAAAAAAGGATGATCGCTTTGTAGGGCTAACTCCTTTTTCAGGTACAAAACAGATCGCTGAGAAGGCATCACCACCGCCACATCCTTCAAATCCTCCACCGGATGCTGCGCCCAAATATGCGCAGCGGTCTTCCCTAAAAACGTCTGCATGCAGATTCCCTTATTAAAAATCGATTTATAAAAATTCGCTTCGCAAATTTTCCTTTTTTATTTCCCAGACTGCAAAACCTGTTCGAGTTACAAATTCCCCTTTTTCATTTCCTTTACTGCATAATCCACTGCGCGCGCGGTTAATGCCATATAGGTCAAGGATGGATTTTGCGTCGAAGTAGACGTCATACTTGCCCCGTCTGTCACAAACACGTTTTTCACCGCGTGCATTTGATTCCACTTATTGAGCATGGAGGTTTTCGGATCGCTGCCCATGCGGCAACCGCCCATTTCATGGATATCCAATCCGGCCGGTTGTTTCGTATCCCGACTACGTATATTCGTAAACCCAGCTTTCGTATACATCTCGGTGAATTGTTCGATGAAATCTTTGACCATCTTATCATCATTGTCATCATAGCCTACGGACATATGCAATAAGGGCACTCCCCAGGCATCCTTTTGTTTGTCGTCTAACCAAACCCGATTACTTTCTTTCGGGATAGTTTCGCCCATCATGTGGGAGCCGGCATACCAGTTTTGGTTGATTTTCGGGTTCAATAAAGAATTTTTCAAAGATTCACCTAAACCTGAGCGGTCAGACGAATTACCTCGACCCGCACTCATACCCGCCGCATAGCCACGTAAGAAATTGGTTTCTTGTTTATATACATTTCTGAAACGCGGGATATAGCCAGATGTAGGCCGGCTTCCTTCGGTTTTCGTATCCAAATAGCCATCGTATTCCGCGGAAATGGAGGCCCGGTAATTATGAAAAGCCACGTATTTACCTAAAACACCTGAATCATTGCCCAAGCCATTCGGGAAACGATGTGAGGTAGAATTTAATAAAAGGAGATTTGTATTAATCGCTGCCGCAGTTACAAAAATGACTTTGGCATAGTATTCGATCATTTCTTTGGTGTTCGCATCCACGACACGCACCCCTACCGCCTTTTGTTTCTTCTCATCGTAAATGATGGATTCCACGACTGAATCAGGACGTAAGGTTAAATTTCCTGTTTTGGCGGCCCAAGGAAGCGTAGATGCATTCGAACTGAAATAACCGCCGTAAGGACAGCCGCGTTGGCATAAATTACGACTCAAACAACGTCCCCGTCCTTGCTGGTAATGAATCTCCCGTGGCTCGGACAAATGCGCACATCGCGCCACGATCACATGGCGGTCTTGGTACATCTTTTTCAATTCCTTTTGGAAATGTTTTTCTACGCAGTTTAATTCAAAAGCTGGTAAGAAATCCCCATCAGGCAATGAATCCAACCCATCCTTATTTCCAGAAATACCAGCAAAATATTCTACATGCGAATACCATGGAGCGACATCATCGTAAGATATCGGCCAAGGCACGGCGAAACCGTCACGCGCGGGACCTTCAAAATCGTATTTCGACCAGCGCTGAGTTTGTCTGGCCCATAATAGTGACTTACCTCCTACTTGATATCCCCGAATCCAATCGAAAGGCTTATCTTGGATGTAGGGGTGCTCTTTATCTTTGACAAAAAATTGTTTGGCGTCCTCGCGGAAGGCATAACATTTGCTGACGACAGGATTTTCGGCAATTTCCTCGTTGGTCAATCGGCCACGATGTGGAAATTCCCAAGGGCTCATCAGTGTCGTGGGATAATCTTCATTATGGGTTACTTTTCGTCCGCGTTCGAGGACTAAGGTTTTGATACCTTTATCACAAAACTCTTTGGCGGCCCAGCCACCGGCTACGCCTGAACCGATCACAATCGCGCCATAGGTTCTTTTTTCTGCATGTTTTAGTATGTTCATGGCGCTTATTTTTTTACAGGTACACAAGGATTCCAAAAACCTGGGGCCATTTGATAATGCAAATGCTCCGTCATCACATATTCCGTCGACATATAGCCTTGAATGGTTAATGCTTTCAGGGTGGAGATACTTTTGGTCGCCACATCGCCAAACTTCCCTTTTTCCATTTGAAATACAAATTGCTCTTTTTCGGCTTCGGAAGCTTGTTCGATCGATTTTTTGATTCCTTCTTGGAACCAAGTAGGCACCTTGCTCAAAACCATTTTCATTTGTTCTTGGGCTGTTTTATCGTAACAATCTTGCAGCATCGTCCGAACAAAAACCGGAACGCCTAAACTAACCGCGCCAGGGATGGAAGATTCCGGGATAATCGTTCCCATGAGCAGATGTAAGGTTTGTTCTTCGCTAATGGCTAGGGCGATGGGATTTGCTTTTCCATTTGAATGAAAAGCCAGGGTTCCTAAGCTGGCTAATGCCATACCTTTGACCCATTGTCTACGTGAAATATTGGACATAATGAATAGGTTTATACAAGCTACAAACTTATTAAATTATCGCTATTTCTTAGGAAGAATTCAGAAATTTTAATCAAATAAAAGCCATTTTACCCCATAGCCAAATACACGACCCATGGCAGGATGTAAATAGGCTGTATAATGGTTGGTTCCGATCAATCCTTGAGTCACATTGGCCATTTTGAAAAATAGGCGTACGCGATTGATGCGCAGGTTGATATAGGCATCCGTTTGGACAAAAGCAGGTAATTGATAGGTGTTTTGTAGATGGTATTGCTGGAATGCTGGCATATAGGCATCTCCATAATAAGCCGATTGATATTGAAAATCAAGCCCTGCCTGTAGATATAATAGTTTTTTGTATTGCAAATTCAAGGCTACATTGGCATCAGCGGCTAGATTCGGCATGCGAATGATGTCGGGCCCTGTTTGCGTATTGGCATGCACGCGAGTATACCATTCTAATTTCCCAAGGCTACCTCCTACATCCAAGCTAGTCCGAAAAACACCGATGGCATCCTTGCTTTGTTGGACGTTTGCCTTGGTGTCAAAATAAACCCAATTGCCAATCCGCTGAATCATCACACTCGGCTTGAAATAAAGTGATTTACTTTTTAGTTCTATCCCACCTTCAAGCGCGTCAAATTGGATATTAATGAAATCATTTTTCCAACGATATGAAATATTATGCATCCAATTTTGGGCGATGCTAGGACTTGAGGATGTGCGCTGGAATTTCACATAAAACCAAGGCGATATAAATTGGGCCTTTAAGGCATAATCAGACCCGAGTAAATATTCTCCTTCGGCGGTAAAATCCGTTTTATCAGAGAAGGATTGGTGCAACCAAAGTCCTACATAATTCTCGAAACGATCTAAGGAACTGGCATTCATCGGATTATAGACGGTCCAATAGCGCTGTTTTAAATGGGTTCGATAGGTGAATTGGCGAAATACGCCTTTGATTCCTGTTTGATGGCTGTAGGATTGCCAACGGTTCTCATTGTACATCGAATCCGGTATACTGGGCGCCTGAATGTAATTGATATAGGTCTTCGGATAAAACCCATCGGCTAAAGAAGTAGCAAAATCTAAATCGCGGTATTTGGCGGTACGGGTTTCGACATCGAATCGTTGGAAAAATTGTAATCCCTTAAAGCCAATAAATTCATGATAGATATGGAATTTTAAAAATTTATCGTTGGACTGGCTCGTGGAACTTGTCAAAACTGCCGAATTATCCAGATAATTCAGGGCTGCATCTTCGCTTTGATTGGCCGTTAATTTGATCCCGCCTTGATCGTTTGTCCCTTGATCGAAATAATTAATATGCCCCAAAATCCGATAGCGGTTATTTTTAGATCGGTAATTACTATGTAGCAACAGGCCCCATTGACCTAATAAACTCTGATCCCCTTTTTTAAAGGCCGCATCGGTGAGGACTTTGTCAGCCACCATCTTCTGTAATTCAAAACCCACATTCCACAGCGAATCCACATTTCGAGCCAAAGAGAAATTCAAACGCGTTTGACCTCCTCCGCCTAAACTATATTCTACATCGGAAAAAGGGGATTTGGTATCATAATAACGAACCTGATCCGGATCAAAGGCGTAAGGTAAATATGCATTATAGCCTAATTGAGTTCCTAAGCTAGCAGGTGCTTGAACAAAAATATTCCGGACGGCGGTCCCGTCGTTTCCTAAATTAGCGGTTAAGAAGGAAGAACGTTCTTGAAATAAATGGCGTTGAAAAAGATGGAGGGAAGTATCGATTCGTCGTTGGACCAACTTACTATTCAGCACATCACTTTCTAAAAAATAATGCAGGGTATTAGGTCCATAAATTTGTTTGGTGGAATCATCCAATGCGGCCCTTCCGCTTTTTGACATGGACGTGGCGGTTGTTTTTGCTTTTTTAGGATCAGGAAAACCGCCGTTGGGCGTGGATAGCGTCGGATCCATGGGGTTCTGGCCCGTGGGGAATTGTCCGAACAACAAAGCTACCGGGCACAACACAAAAAAAAGAAAGAATAGAATCCGATTTTTCACGGCATAAAGGTAGGCTAATTTATGCAATTTCCCTTTTCATTAAACGAGCTAAGAGGCTCCAAAAAGCTTTTTCTCCTTCTAAAAAACGAATTTCCATGGGCAAATAAGATAATTTACGCTTCAAATTTGGCGCATTCGAGAAAAATTGTTCCAAGCGCACAAAGTCCTTGTGCGTGGTGATAATGCCTTGTTGGTCAGACAGATTTTTCGCTAATTTTTCGAGTTCGTCAATTTCATGTAGCGTAAAGGCATGATGGTCGGGAAATATCCGCTCACTGAGAATTTCGCCGGTGGATCGAAGGTACTGAAAAAAAGGAATTGGATCCGCGATACCAGCAATGGCATGATAGTATAGGCAGGGTCCATGGCCTATCGGCTGGCCATACATAACCGAAGTAAAAAAAACAGGTAAATCCAAATGACTAAATAGGCTAGGATCGATCTGTTCGGGACAACGTGTGACCAAAACCGCATCAGCCCTTTTCACTCCTGTGCGCGATTCCCGCAAACGACCCATGGGCAGGACATGATCATGAAAGAAGGGTTTTTGGTAGGTGGTACAGAGTAAATTGATATGCCGGCCAATGGACCGGTGCTGAAAGGCATCGTCCAACAAGACCGTATCCAAAAAAGGCAATTCATCCATCATGCGCTGAACGCCTTTAATCCGTTTTTCACAAACGGCCACCGGAATTTTGGCAAACATTTTTTTATAGGCCAAAGGTTCATCTCCGACCTCCGTGGCTGTGGAATGTTCTTCGACCCAACGAAAGCCTTTGCTTTTTCGACCATAGCCCCGACTTAAAATCCCAATTTCCGATTTCCAAGGCCAGTAATGAATGAGATAAGCCACCAAAGGACTTTTTCCCGTGCCGCCTACGGATAAATTACCAACTGAAATCAGAAAGGGTCTGTCCAACGTATGGCTAGCTATTATGCCTGTATCGAACAGGAAATTCCGAAAGGAAGTAATTCCTCGATACAATAAAGAAGGTAGATAAGTAAGGATGGACCGAATCATAATGAATGATAAAGTTAGGATAAAATAATAAATTGCACCCATGTCCGACGCAAATCTTCAGGTAATTGATCACAGCCTTCATTTTCATTTTGAGGCAGGCACCTCACGTGGAGTCCTAACCCAGAAAAAAAGTTATTATGTGATCATTCGTTCGGAAGGAAAAACGGGCATCGGAGAAGCGGGGCCATTGGCTGGATTAAGTCCTGATTATGAGGAAGATTGTTTACCAACGTTTCAAAAAAACCTGAAAAAATGAGGTCCGATTCCTACGGAAAAATCTGAAATATCAGCCTACGTCCAACAAATTCCTTTTGATAAACCCGCCTTGCAATTTGCAGTCGAATCTGCATTATTGGATTTATTTGCTGAGAAATCGGGTCGGTATTTTGATAATTCATTTAGTCGGGGCGAATCGGAAATTC
>Ga0114958_10002062_pt1 | contig 15326 bp, 14 predicted proteins | sample C_130208_EF_Meta_FD_89577 | JGI IMG/M metagenome (GOLD analysis project Ga0114958, IMG submission 89577) | Freshwater microbial communities from Lake Croche, Canada to study carbon cycling - C_130208_EF_MetaG | ecosystem: Environmental > Aquatic > Freshwater > Lake | place: Lake Croche, Canada...
GCCTTCTGCGCTTGCGGGCGCGTGGCGGCACCTTCAGTCCCTCCTTCTTCCAGAGTCTATGAACTCGCTTCTTATTCACAACCCACCCTTCTCTTCTCAGGTAGCGGAAGACGGTCCGGTATCCCGCACGGGTTTCCCGTGCGGCGATCCGATGCATCGACCTCACCAAGGAGGTATCTCGCTCCATCCTCCTCTGCTCGTAGCGTTGACTGCTCCGTGGCTGTCCAAGGCTTTTGCAGGCCCGGCGCTCGCTGTAGGGAAGGCGCCTGCACAGCATAGGCAACCGCTTCCTTCTTGCGGCCCGGGCCTACAATTTTCCCTCGGCCACCTCCTTTAGGATAATCTTGTCGATGGTCAAATCCGCCACTATCCGCTTCAGCCGGGCATTTTCTTTTTCTAGCTCTTTGAGTCTCTTAAGGGCATCTGTCTTCATCCCTCCGTACTCGCTCTTCCACCTCTGGTAGGTCGCCAGACTGATCGACTGGCCTCGGACTACTTCCTCGACCCTTTTGCCTGCCGCAAGCTCTTCGCCGATGGCACGCAGTTTCTTGATAATTTCTTCTCCGCTATGTCTCTTTCGTTTCATTTGAGGTTAACGGCGCCTCCGCGCCGCAAACTCTCATAACACTTGGATCAACTTTCGGGGAGCACTCCAACTTCACCGTCATGCACTCTCCTGTATTGTCCGAGCACATCCTGAAGCAGTGCTTCGAGGGGTGAGCATTCAGGTTTGGTGGATGGCATTGTGCCTCCCTCATTCTCGCGCTCTGCGAGCTTTTCCATGAGAAACTAATTAAGCTTTTTTCGGGCCAGATGCCGGCAAAAAGCTCAGATGTAATTCTTCCGTAGCATCTCGGCTACCGCAGAGTCGAGCCGTTCACGGCACCGCACCTCGTCAAATCGTTGAAGGAGATCCTCCGGTCGAACGCGTTCACGTTCCGGCCCGTACAGATCGTGTAGCACCTCGCCGCGGTGCATCATGACGATCCGGTTGCCAAGGTTGACGGCCTGCTGCATGGAGTGGGTGACCATGAGTGTGGTCAACTTGTCCCGCTCGATGATCTCGTGGGTGAGTCGGATCACCTGATCGGCGCTCTTGGGATCGAGTGCGGCTGTGTGTTCATCCAGGAGAAGAAGTTCAGGCTTGAGCCAGGAAGCCATTATTAGAGTGAGTGCCTGCCTCTGGCCTCCGGAGAGGCTGCCGATGGGATTTTCGAGGCGCTGCTCCAGGCCCATGTTGAGGGTGCGGATGCGGTCACGGAGTTCACCCATCATGCCGCGGTTCAACGCCCATCCAAGACCGCGCCGTTGGCCACGCCGCGTGGCTAGGGCGAGATTCTCGGCGATCGTCATGGTGGGGGCCGTTCCGCTGAAGGGATTCTGGAAGACCCTCCCGATCAACTTGGCCCGCTGGTGCTCGGCCCAGCGCGTGATGGTGTGACTGCCAAGGGAGACTGTCCCTTCATCCACTAAAAACGTGCCGGCCACGGCGTTAAGCAGGGTCGATTTTCCCGATCCGTTGGTGCCGATGATGATCAGGAAAGTTCCCCTTTCCAGGCTGAGGCTGACATTGCGGAGGGCGCGTACCTCATTGGGGGTGCCTGGATGAAAGGTCTTTCGGATGTGCGAGATTTCAAGCATGACTGGAAGCTTTTGATGCCGTGGATGATTTGAGCTTTCGGAGCATCGAGGGGGCGATCAGGGCGATGAAGACAAAGAGGGCCGTGATCAGCTTGAGATCGTTGGGATTCAGGCCCCATCGCAGGGCTATAGCCACCAGAAGGCGGAAAAGGACGGAGCCCATCACCGCCCCTATGATGACAAATCCGATACTGCCTCCCCCGACCAGTGCCTCTCCGATGATGACGCTGGCCAGTCCCCAGACGACCATGCCGATGCCCATCTGCACATCGGCGAATCCCTGATACTGCGCCAGCAAGGAGCCGGCCAGGGCTATGAGGCCGTTGGAGATGGCGAGACCGAGAATCAGGATGAAGTCAACGCTCACCCCGAGGGCGCGGATCATCTGGGCATTGTCACCTGTCGCCCTCATGGCGGTACCCAGATTGGTGCGGAAAAAGAGAAAAAGGAGCGTTCCCACCAATGAGACGATCGCCGCAATTCCAAGTAAGGTTGAGGCATCGCGGATGCTCACCGACCATCCGAAGATGTCGATATCATCTTTCCCCCCGAAGAGGATCGCAAAAAGGGACTCGGATTGACTCGTCAGCGTGGCTTCGTTCATCAGCGGGACATTGCTTTTTCCCATGACGTGCAGATTGACGGAATAGAGTGCCGTCATAACCAGGATACCGCTAAGAAGTTCGTTAATCTTAAACTTAGTATGGAGGATTCCAGTGATCGATCCGGCAATCATGCCGGCAATAAACCCCGCTAGCGTGGCCTCCCAAGGGGCAAAATGATGGACGAGCAATGCTGCCGTGACGGCAGCCCCCAGGGTAATCGATCCATCGGCAGTGATGTCGGGAAAACTGAAAATTCGGAAGCTGAGATAGACCCCGAAAGCCAGCAGGGCAAGGATGAGTCCGATGGTGGTGGCACCAATGAGAAGATTCATAGAAAGGGATGTGAGGGGTGTGAGATTACTTTTTCTGGATAGGTCCCGCCCAGCAGGCGCCACGCATTAGATCGGTCTCCCCAACTCCCTCAAACTTTCGTTCGTCAGCCATGAGGTGCATCACCGTCCGAAGTGATCCCGAAGCGAGAAGTGAAGAAACTGTTTCCTCAAGGTCGATCTTTCCCTTGGGGAGGGGACGGTATGGGAACGTTACCGCATGGAAGTGACCCATCGCAGAGGTGCCAGGCCCGATCGGGCGGAGAAACGGGTCGCTTTCCGCGGAGGGAGCACGTTCGGCAAAGCCGACGATCAGAACGAGTGCGCGTTCCTTGTCGCTCTCGGTGGTAAAGGAAAGCCAGTCTCTCACCTCAGGAAAGGAAAATGGAGAGACCTCCTTGCCATTGTCGGGTGAGCGGCGCAAGGAAGCCCCCACCACTCCGGCGCTCTCCGCAACGATAACGATGGCTACGGAAGCGGCCTTGGAACTCTCCATGGCGGCATCCACCAGATGACTCAGGCCGATCACCCCCTCCGTGCTGCCCGCAGCCTCGAATCGTGTGAGAGAGGGGAATTTTCCATGAGCTGTGATCCCGTAGAGAAGTTCTGCTTCGGGGCGATAATCTCCCTCCGTGGTCTGGTAATCAGGCACGCTGCTGCCGTCCGTGGGAAGGACGACGGCTGATCCGGCAACGGCAAGAAACTCCCCGAAACGGCCTATCCCCACCGACTGCCCATCGTCAAAGGCTCCCACCCCGATACCCAGAAAATCAGTATCACAACGCACCTTGGTGACATCATCTCGCGAAAGTTCACCTCCGGAGAATTTCATGGGGTTTCCATGCAACTCGGACTCTAAGGAGGCGTTGGTAGCCTCTCCATGGGTTTCAAAAACGACTCCGCCGCGTTCCCAGGAGATTGATGGAGCCTTAAGGGGTTCGGGTTCAGTATCTTGCTCCACAGAGACGATCAATTGGGAAAGTCCCGCCATCTTGAACACCTTGAGGATACTCTCGATCGGTTCCGTAACGCGGAAGGAACCCTTGACCGAGTTGAGTTGCTTGTAATGGGACAACAGAACGCGGATGCCGGCAGAGCTGATGTAATTGACCCCCGAAAAATTCAGGACGATGTGGTGCTGCCCGGAACGGACAGCCGTATTGATGGCACTGCCGACATGATCCGACCAATTGGCATCAAAGCGTCCGTTGAGCCGGAGTTCCAGATGCTGTTCGTTGGGGTGCTGGGTGATCTCCATCGTCGTCTTGTTTCAGAAGTTAGAACGTTAGTTTTTTGCCGGGGAGGGCTGAGGCCCTGCTGCGGCTTCATCGAGGGTCTCCTTGGGAAAGGTGATCCCTATCTTCTCGGCCTCGGCAAGGTTGAGCCAGAGTACCTTCTCCGCGACATTTTCCATAGGGATCTTGGCTGGGCTCTCCCCCAGCAGAACCCGGGCAAGCGGCCTGGCTGCTGCATATCCTGGTTTGTAGTATCCCAGCCCGACACAGGCGACGGCGCCACGCTTGGCCACATCTGGATCGTCCACGAAGATCGGGATGTGAGCGTCTCTTGCCGCTTTCACCACGGCCTCGAACCCCTGAAGAACGGTGTTGTCACCCTGGATGTAAAGAGCATCGACACGGCGTCCGGCCAGCGCCTGTGCCGCCTGCAGCACATCTGCGGAAGTGGACACGGAGATCTCGTCGAGTTTTATCCCGGCCTTTGCAAAGAGTCCCCGGGCCACCTCGATGACCTTGACCGAGTTGGCCTCCGAGGCGTTGTAGATGGTTCCGATCGTCGTTGTCTTGGGCATCACCTTGTGGATGAACTCCACCATCTCCGCGACAGGGGGGAAGGATCCTATTCCCGTCACGTTGGGAAGATGGTCGGTGAAGGATTTCCCGGCTCCCGCCGCCACGGGATCACTGCAGTAGGTGAAGACAACCGGCTTCTTCTTGGTCATGCCGCAGGCGGCGCTGATGACGGGGGTGGACATTGGAAGAATCAGATCGACATCCGAGGAGTCGAAGTTCTGAAGGAGGAGCGGGATGTTCGCGATTTCCGACTGGGCATGGGCAGCGCGAATCTCAAGGTTTTTTCCCTCCACGAATCCGAGGTCGTGCAACCCGTCAACAATCCCCTTCATGCAGGACTCCCAGCCGGCCTCCGGGGCGAAATAGGAGAGGCCTATCTTGTACTGACGGCCGGGCTCAGGCTTCAGGAGTTTGAGAGCCGGAGGAAGGTGTGAGGGAAGGTTCGTCTCCCCAGCGGTGATCCATCCATCCGCACTCTTGCGGATATCATCCGGAATGACCCACTTTTGTTTCAGCGAAGGAAGGATGGTATCATTAAAGTAAAAGACCTTTGGGATGAGATTCTCGACGGGGATATCCCCCGGGCTCTTCCCATCCAGGACATCCGCCGCAAGCTTCCCCACAGCTATTCCGATCTCGGGATAATTGGCCCCAAGATCAAAGAGGGCACCCTTTGAGATTTTCGGGGGGATGGAGGAGAACGTTGGGATGCCGGCTTTTTTGCATGTGTTGATGATGGACTCGGAAGCAAGGCTGACAGTGATGTCACCACTCAGCCAGACAGCCTCGACGCCTCGCGAGAGCAGGGAGTTGAGCGCCTCCAGGGCGGCGCTGCTGTTCTCCGCATTGGCTTCCACGAGGGTAATGCCAAGGTCTGAGCAGACTTTCCGTGCAGCTTTGGTCTGGGCCAGGGAGTTGGCCTCGGCCGCATTCCAGACGAGTCCGACGCTCTTGAGCTCGGGACGCATGGTGCGGGCCATTTTAAAGACTCCCTCAACGGGCTGCATCGATCCGTAGCCGGTCATGTAGGGGGGGTGGAGGGCGTGGTTGGTGGGATCAATCCCCACACCCGCGGCGTAGGGATCGGTCACGATGCCGAAGACATGCAGAGTCCGAGTGCCGTTTCGATTGGCATTGGCCACCGTCTGAAGGGAGACCGTGCTGATGCTGATGATGAGGTCGTTTCCCCCCCCGGTGACCTCCTTCGCAATGGAGTTGGCCGTGCCGATGTCTGCCTCGGAATTATAGTGCTTAATGGTGATTTTGCCCCCATCGGAGTAACCGCGGTCAGCCAGCGCCCTGATCACACCCTCCGCACCCTCATCAAGGGCGGGAATCGAGGCATGCTGTACGAACGCAACCCGAAGGCTTTGCTTAGGCTCTTTTTTCCCATCGTGCCGGCGAGAGCCCCTATCGGCATTTAATAAAATACCCCCGGCCACCGCGATGAGAATCACTCCCAGGGAAAGTTTTTTGATTGTCTCGATCATGCGGGTCTTAAAAAACAGAAAGGATCAGTAAGGACAACAAGAACCTCATGGACATCTGGTAATTCGGTTTTGATGTATTTACAGGGTTTAGCAGCGATCCTCATTGTGATTCACTCAGTCCCTTCTGATGAAAGCCAGACTGCAGTCAGACTGAGTAGGGCGGCAGCACCCAGATAGTAACCCACGGCGCCGAGTCCATGTTTCAAGGCGAGCGATGTGGCAATGTAGGGGGCGAGGGAGGCACCCAGGATTCCCGCCATGCTGAAACTGACGGAAGCGCCCGTGTATCGCACCGCGGTGAGATAGAGCTCGGAAAGGAGGGTGCCGAGAGGTCCGTAGGTCATGCCCATGAGGGAGAAGCCGATGATCATTGTAGCGATGACACCCCAGACGCCGGAACTGAAGAGCGGGCCGAGAATGAGTCCGAAAACGAGGATGGCCCCGGAGATCAATATTAGCGTGATCCGACGCCCATAACGGTCCGCCAGGGATGCGGAGAACGGGACGGTCGCCCCAAAGAAGAGAACACCTATCAGTTGAATCACCAAGAATTCGTTCCGGCTATAGCCAAGATGGGTCGTTCCCCAAGAGAGACAAAAGACGGTGAGCAGGTAAAAGAGCACAAAGGTGGCGATCGCGATCAACGTTCCTAGAATCAGGGCCTTGGAGTGTTCCCGGAAGATGGAGAGCATCGGAATGGCAACACGTTCATTTCTATTCATTGATTCCAGGAAGGCCGGCGTCTCCGTGATCTTCAGGCGCACATAGAGTCCGACGAGAATCAGCGCGCTGCTGGCAACGAACGGCAAACGCCAACCGAACGAGATGAACTGATCATTGCTCAGGCAGAGTGAAAGCAGAAGGAATAGGCCACCCGAGCAGAGGAAACCAAGCGGGGCGCCCAACTGGGGGAACATGCCGTACCATGCCCGTTTGCCGGGAGGTGCATTCTCCGTCGCAAGCAGGATGGCGCCGCCCCACTCGCCTCCGAGGCCCAGACCCTGCCCGAGCCGGCAGAGCGCAAGCAGGATGGGAGCTGTGGCCCCGATTGATGCGTAAGTCGGCAAAAAGCCGATCAGAACCGTCGAGATCCCCATGGTCAGAAGGGCCGCGATCAAGGTGGCTTTTCTTCCTATACGGTCCCCGAAGTGGCCGAAGAGAGCGGCGCCGACCGGTCGGGCGAAGAAAGCCAGGGCAAACGTGGCAAGGGATTCCAGCGTTGCGGCAGTCGCGTCGCTGGACGGGAAGAAGAGCTTCGGAAAGACGAGGACTGCCGCAGTTGCATAGATGTAGAAATCAAAGAACTCGATCGTCGTCCCGGCTAGGCTGGCGATCAGGATTCTTGTCGCCGAATTAGCGGAGTGCGAATGGTTATTATCGGATGGTGCTTTCATCATATTATGACTTTCAATACGCGACCGGCCCTATCACCGCCCAAGCCCTTGCTTATAGAGGGGTTCCTGGGTGCTGCGGCAAAGTGAGCGGTAGACGACACTCATGTCGCGGATCCTGTTGCCGTTCCCACACTGCTGTCGTGACTACTTGAGTACGGCGGGGAGTTTGTCGGTGTGATGGCTGACCATTTTCCAAGCTCCGTCTTCCATACGGTAGACATTGGTCGCACGTATCGAGAGTTTCAGGCCCTTGTTCGTGGTGATATGCTCGATGTCCTGAACCACGGCGATCCCGCTTCCGGGCAGCATGAAATAACTGACATTGGAGGGAACTGCTTTTCCTCCAAGTTTCATGGAGGCCTGCTGGTTCCAGTCGGCCTTCACGCTTTTCCAGCCGGTCAGGAACCGGCCGTCGGGGCCGAGGTAGGCAACATCTTTGCCGTGCGACCAGAGTGCGAGCATCGGATCGATCTTGCCGGTGAACATAGTGTTTAGTGCGCTATAGAAGCCCTCGTTCGCAGCCTTGAGTGTGGGGCAAGGGACTTCTGATGCGTTTGCGGCAACAGTCAGGGCGATGGAGGCAAGGGCAAACATCATGGTGCAAGTGGCCTTGTGGAGTGGGAATCGGATCGTGGCGTGGATGTTCATGTGTTGATTGGGGTGAAGGTCAATGAAGGTATGGTTCCAACGATGCCCCCGCGATCATTTTATTACGAGCGGTCGGGAAGCAGCCTGTTGCGGAGATGAAGACGGAGTGGTTCAAGACGGTAGGTAACGATGACTGAGTGTAATGCACGCAATCCCAGCCCCCCAAAAAAACCATGAAAGGGAATCTTGAGAATGGTTATCAGTACTGATGTGAGCACCCCCGCGACCATCAGAAAAAGGAGGGGGGATTTTTACCACCGAGGACCGCCGAGTGCCGGAAGGCACGGCTTAGCCTGTGCGGTAGCACAGTCCTTCAGGCCGAGGTGAGTGGGAGCGAGCGAGGCCCATCCAAGAATCTGAAAAAGAGAGGGACCGAATGCAGATAGGGTATGGCATGGGTCCCGCTCCTGCGGCGCTGGGAAAGAAATATAGAGAAGCTTCCTGTTGATTACTGAAAAACCGGGAAGCCCCGGCCTTACGGACATCACGTGGGAGAGCGAGAACGACAATAGCCGATTTGACTGGCTTTATTGAACTGTGATCTTCGCTGCCGCGGCTCGAGCGCGTGCCAATGCATCTGGGCCACTGGCTAAAGCAACAGCCATGCGGCGATAGGGGCGAGCAGTAGGCTTGCCAAAAATCCGAACATCAACACCCCTCTCGCTCAAGGCATCATCAACTCCTTGGAAGGTAGGATCTCGCCCCTCCTTCGTGGCCAAGACAACAGCGCTCGCTCCCTCGATGCATTCGATTGAGGGAATTGGCATGCCTAGAATTGCCCTGGCATGCAAATCAAACTCACTCAGATTCTGACTAACCAAGGTCACCATGCCCGTATCATGGGGGCGCGGACTTAACTCGCTAAAGATGACTTCATCCTTGGTGACAAAAAACTCAACGCCGAAAAGACCGGCGCCGCCCAAGTCGGCAGTGACCTTTGCTGCCATGTCTTGAGCGGCCTTCAAGGATTCATGATTCATGAGCTGGGGCTGCCAACTGTATTGATAATCTCCTCGCTCTTGAACATGACCAATAGGTTCGCAGAAGATGGTTCCACCATTCTTTTGGCGGATGGTGAGCAACGTGATCTCAAATTCGAATTTGATGAACTCTTCGACGATCACCTTCTTGCGGTCGCCACGCATTCCCAAACAGGCGTAATCCCAACTGGCCTGAATATCAGACTCGCTCTTGGCCACGCTTTGGCCTTTGCCTGAGGAGCTCATCACTGGCTTGATAACCACTGGAAACCCGATGGCTTTAGCGTGAGCCATGAGATCTTCCACGGATTCTGCATAATGAAACTTGGCCGTTCTCACGCCAAGACTGGCAGCAACATCACGAATCCTGTCTCGATTCATGGTTAAGTTCGCGGCCCTTCCGCTGGGAATCACTTCGAAACCTGCTTTTTCAACATCCAGCAGCACCTCGGTTCTAATAGCCTCAATTTCTGGAACGATCAGATCGGGTTGATATTTCGCGATGGCAGCCCGCAAGGCCTGTTCATCGAGCATGCTAAACACACAACTCTCATCGGCCACCTGCATTGCGGGTGCTCCTTGGTAGCTGTCGCAAGCAATCACATGGCAACCCAGACGCTTGGCGCTGATTACGAATTCTTTGCCCAGTTCACCGGAACCCAATAAGAGGATCTTTTTCACACTCAGATTTTAGGCTGCATTGATTATTTTGAATAGGGAGAAAACCTCCTTCTTCCCGTGGTGCCGGAACATCGCGTATTCCCTGCCGAATCAGAAAGTGGTACTTACCGGTGATGAGGTTTCCACGTTCGATTCTCCGCCTGCTTGCAGTTGGGTTGTTTTTTTTCTCATTCCTTGCCAAGGGTGCTGATACCAGTCCGGTTGTTTCGGTGCCTGCAGAGACTTCTCGCAAGCTTCGCATTGCGGTCTTTGAGCGACCCCCCTACACCTTCAAGACGGAACAAGGGGTGTGGAACGGCATTGGAATCGAGCTTTGGGAAGAGATTGCCGAGGAACTGCACCTTCCTTACGAGTATGTCGAGGTGCCGCTTGGTGAAGTTTACGAGAAGCTTAACGCCGGTGCCTGTGATCTGACTCCCGCAGTGTCGATGGTCGCCAAGGGGGTTAGACTGGTGGACTACACGGCGCCATACTTCTTCAGTTACGCCGCAGTGCAGACAAAGAGCACGTCACTCTTTCAGCAATTGGGTTCATTTTATCAAAATCTGATCGATGGTGGCATTTTAACGATCCTGCTGATCGTTGGGGGTATCATCGTCGTGTTCAGCATCGTGATCGTCATCATCGAGAGACGAACCGAAGAGGGGCACTTCGCAGACAAGCCAGACGGCAAGTTTTTCCATGCACTTTGGTTCTCTGCGTTGAACCTGCTGTGCTTGGAGTATGACGTGGCCCTGCGGCTTTCGCCCCTCGGACGATTTCTCACGTATCTTCTGGCTGTTTTGGGCATCTGTTTTGTTGCCATCTTCACGGGGGCTGTTGCCTCAGCAATCACAGCGGCCAATACGAGTTCAAAGGTTTTTCAGATCGAGGATTTAGTTCATTACCGGACGGGTGCATTCAAGGGCTCATCTCTGGATCTTACTCTTCGTGAAAGGGGGCTTCCGGTCATGGAGTATTCAAGCCCAGAGGAGGGTTTAGCTGCCCTTGATAGGGGTGAAATCACGGCCTTCGGGGGTGATGCCACCCCGCTGAGTTATATAGCCATGAACCAATTCCCCGGGCACTTTATGCTCTCCATTGTTCGCTCCAAAGTCCTCTTCTATGTCATGGCCACCAGGCCCGGCCTTCCTGAGTTTTCGGAAATCAACAAAAAGCTACTCGAGATCACACTCTCCCCTGATTGGAGGTCTCGGACGGAGCGCTGGACCGGTCCTCTGAGCTTCTAAAATTACGCTGGTGGGGAGGCTCTGCCCCATGATCTCAGTATGCAGAGCAGGCCTTGGCTGCAATCTCCTCCAGTAGTGACTGCATCTTGACGGCAATGGGATTCCCCTCCTGCCCGTAGGCGGCCGTCAATTTGTTCATCTGAGGGAAGGCCACCCAGATGCTTCCCTTGGCATCTTCCCACACTGAGATCCGAAGCGGCAGTTCGAGCGCGATGCTTTGGTCAGCTTGCATTAGTCCCGTTCCGACGGAGGGGGACCCGAAGACAATGACCCGGGTAGGACGCAGTTCCAGATTCACTTCCTTGGCATTCTGCGCATGGTCGAACCTGGCGAAGACTGGGATGTTCCTGCTTTTCAACTCCGCCTCGATGCGGGCCATGGTTTCGTCAACGCCGAAGGAGCTTTCCCTCAAGAAGAGATTCTGGTCATCCCCACCCGATTGGAGCGAACTTCCGAAGGCCGATGCGATGCGGCGTCCGAGGTTGGTGAAATCAATCCCTTCCTTATTGGCCAGCAGCGTCACACAGACCAACTCCGAGGGGTCGGTGAACCGGCTCAGCGAGGAGGAAAAGCCCGGAACGTGCCCCTTGATTTCCATCAGTCCCTTGTGGTGGTAGAACTGCCATCCGGCCATGCATGGAACTACCTTGCCGTTATCCAGTTTGGTCGGGTGGTAGATGAGCGCACGGTTCTCGGGTTTGGCGATGAGGAGGGAGCCGGCTAAGCCGATGTCCCAAAGGCTGATATCCTCGGCTGAGGCCCAGATGTCACTGAAGCCCTTGAGACCCGTGAAGGTTGAAAAAGGAACTGGTGTAAATTCGGCCGTGTAGCCCGTTGCGTGTTCCGTCGGATCGATGAGAGTCCGATCTGTTAGGAAGGCTTTGTGCTTGTTTGCGTTCAAGGCCACGTTCTCCTCCTTAAGATTGTAGATATCCTCTGCAAACAGGGTGTGCCTCAGGCCGAGTGCCTCGATCTGGTTCTTGGAGACGAAGTCCCGGTAGGAAGCGCCGGAGGCTTTTTCTACGATGAGAGCCAGCAGTAGGAAGTTCGTGGCGCTCTGCGCTACATCGGTGCCGGGCTTAAAGGCGAGAGGTTGGTCCCTCAGCGTCGCGATGAGTTCTGCGGGGGGGAGGCCTTTTGCAGTGTCATAAACACCCTGTGAGCGGTAATCCGCAATCCCGCTCGCATGCTGAAGGAGTTGCAGAATCGAGATATTCTTCCAGGCCGCAGGGAGATCCGGAAGGTACTTGGAGGCCTTGTCCTGGAGGTCGAGCTTACCCTGCTCAACGAGTTGCATGATGGCCACGGCGGCATACCCCTGAGAGATCGGCCCGATGGCCCAGACTGTCTTGGTGGAGGCAAGTCGCCTCTGTCCAATGTCCGAGAGTCCGTAGCCAACAAGCCTCGTGATGTAGGGGGCCTGCACGATCGCGAGGGTCAGGCCCGGGATCTGCTGCTCCTCCATGAAATCATAGATCATCTGGTCGACTGATTGACCGAGATGCGCGACCTTCGGGTTGCCGCGGCCATCAGTCGGAAAAGGCGCTGTGGAGGTGCTGGGAGAGGGCATGGGTGCGGATGGTGCTCCTTGTGCCCGCAGCAAGGATGGGGTGAGGAGAAGGAGGAGAAGGAGGAGTAGGGGGGGGGTTTTGATCACGTCCGGATGATCAAGAAGCAAGTACCCCGCAACAAGAGATTTATCCGGCAATACCTCGCTCCGGCTCGAAGCGACGTAACGGCCTCCGGGAATTAGTCATGCACGACAACCGGCCCTTCGATGATCTCCGGCTTCTGCTTCATCAAGTCAGCAAGATGTTCATGCACATAGGATGCGGCCAGTCGGACGGAATCGTCCGCACCATCCTTGTCATGGAAAACACTGACTGAGGTGCCTTCGCCATTCCCGTTGTCGAGCCAGTAGTAGCGGACGAACCCTTTTGCTAACCGGATGATCGGCAAGAACTCATCGGCGATTTTCTGGTCGATCTCTTTGCTGTCCTTGGGGGCGAAGTGGTAGTGGCGTATGACTGCATGCATGGGTCTGTTCTTTCATGCTCATCAGCTTCTGGCAAAACCTTTCCAGCCGCAGGGGATTTGGGGAGGAGACTGCAGAGATCTTTTGGATCTTAGAATTTCTTCTGCTGAGCCTTGGAGAACCAGTCTCCACCGGTTCCGGGTTTTCCTGAATCGTTGCGCATAAAACGGCTGAGATCCTCTCCTCGGCCTCCCTGACCGCGGCGATCACCACCCGGAGCTCCCCCGCCCTTAGGATCACGAGGAGTGAGGTCGATCTTGGTCTTCAGCGAGAGGGCGATGCGTTTGCGGGGCAGGTCTACCTCCATAACAGTTGTCTGGACTTTCTGGCCGACCTTCAGAAACTCAGCGGGGTTCTGGACGAAGTCGTCGCTGATCTGGCTGATATGAACGAGGCCGTCCTGATGGACCCCGATGTCGACGAAGGCCCCGAAGGCGGTGACATTAGTCACGATGCCGGGGAGCTTCATGCCCGGTTGGAGATCCTCCATTTTCTCGACACCGTCTGCGAAACTGAAGGCCTCGAATTGCTCGCGCGGATCGCGGCCCGGCTTGGCCAGCTCGGCGACGATGTCCTTGAGAGTCGGAAGCCCCACCTCTGGGGTGGCATAGCTCTCGAGCCTGATTGCTGATCGCTTGGCCGGATCTCGCAGCAGGTCGGCCACGGAGCAGCCGATATCTGCCGCCATGCGATCCACGAGTTCGTACCGCTCGGGATGGACGGAGCTGGCATCGAGGGGATGGGCGCCGTCGCTGATCCGAAGGAACCCCGCCGCCTGTTCGAAGGCCTTCGGCCCCAGGCCGCTGATCTTGAGCAGCTCAGCGCGGGACTTGAATGGGCCATTGGCATCACGGTGGCTGACGAGACTCGCCGCCGTGCGGGAGTTCAGGCCCGAGACATAGGCCAGGAGATGACGGGAGGCCGTGTTGAGCTCGACGCCTACCTTGTTCACGCAGGAGATGACGACATCGTCGAGGGAACGCTTCAGAGCGGCCTGATCGACATCGTGCTGGTACTGGCCAACACCGATCGATTTCGGATCGAGCTTTACGAGCTCAGCCAGAGGATCCATGAGGCGTCGGCCAATGGAGACGGCTCCGCGGACGGTCAGGTCCAAGTCGGGGAATTCCTCACGGGCGATTTCACTCGCCGAGTAGATGGATGCCCCACTCTCGCTCACCACGACGATCTGGATGGAGAAGGGAAGTTTGAGTTTCTTCACGAAGGACTCGGTCTCGCGCGAGGCGGTGCCGTTGCCGATGGCGATGGCCTCCACTTTGTGAAGGCGGACCATATTCAGAATGGCCTCGGCGGCTTCGAGTTCCTCGCCCCAGCTCCGCCCCGGATAGATGACCTCATTGGCTAGGAGCTTTCCCTGACGGTCGAGCAGAACAATCTTGCAGCCGGTGCGGAATCCAGGATCGATGCCGAGCGTGATCTTCTGTCCGAGAGGGGAGGCTAGCAGGAGCTCACGGAGATTGTCGGCAAAGACGCGGATCGACTCCTCGTCGGCCTTCTTCTTGTAAAAACCGCGGGCCTCGACCTCCATGGCGAAGCCCACCAGTCGTTTCAGACAATCCTCGCAGGCTAGCTTCACCTGTTCGGAGGCCCTTGAATTCCCTTTCACAAAGAGCATGAAGAGAATGCCAAGCGCCTCGTTCTGGGGCGGCGTGAGTCGGAAGTAGAGGAATCCCTCGGTCTCGCCGCGACGCATGGCGAGGATGCGGTGAGAAGGCGCAGTGGCGGCCGGTTCGCTCCAGTCAAAGTAGTCCTTGAACTTGGCTGCCTCCTCTTCTTTGCCGGAAATAAGGGTCGATTTGATGACTCCCTTGTTCAGGTAGAGGCTGCGGAGTTGGGCACGCAATGTGGAGTCGTCGTTAATCCGCTCGGCCAGGATGTCTCGTGCACCAGCTAGGACGGCGGCCACGGTATCGAGGGTGGAGGTCTTGGCATCGACGGTGACTGAGTTGCCGACATAGGGGACAGCAAGTGCCTCCGGATCGGTCGCGGGATCCTGAGCCCAGAGGATATCGGAAAGAGGTTCCAGACCGAGTTCCTTCGCGATGGTCGCACGGGTGCGTTTGCGCGGCTTGAAGGGAAGGTAGATGTCCTCGAGTGAGTTCAGGCTGGAGGCAGTCTCCACCTTGAAGCGGAGTTCCTCGTTGAAGAGTTTGCGTTCCTCGAGTGAGGCAATGATCGATTCGCGCCGCTTGTCGAGCACCTCGAGCTGCTCCAGGCGATTGCGGATCGCGGTGATCTTCACCTCGTCTAGTTCCCCGGTGCGTTCCTTGCGGTAGCGGGCGATGAAGGGAACAGTAGCTCCCTCTTCGAGCAGGACCGCAGTGGCGGCAACCTGACGGGGCTGGAGGCCTAATTCAGTTGTGATTTGGACGAGATGTTTTTCGATCAATGTTGTTAGAAGTTAGAAGATGAAAGTTAAAAGGGGGATTGACTACGAAAGGACTACCCCATCCCCCTCTCGA
>Ga0114958_10002066_pt1 | contig 15301 bp, 21 predicted proteins | sample C_130208_EF_Meta_FD_89577 | JGI IMG/M metagenome (GOLD analysis project Ga0114958, IMG submission 89577) | Freshwater microbial communities from Lake Croche, Canada to study carbon cycling - C_130208_EF_MetaG | ecosystem: Environmental > Aquatic > Freshwater > Lake | place: Lake Croche, Canada...
ATACAGGACTCTTTTTCCTCTTGCTTTGGGCGCTCATGCTGTTTCCTCGAGACTGAAGGAGAAGGCTGAAGGCTGAGGCCGCAGGCCGCAACAGTTAAAGCATCCGTATACAGACACGGTATGCAAGCCCGGCTTGTCCTTTCCCAAGGTCAATGGATTTCCGTTCCTCTTCCCACAGGTCGTGATCCCACATGGACGGTAGATGAGGAGTATATCTTTGCTGCAGCCTATGCCTCTGGCCTGAGAAAGTTCGGTGAAGCCCGAGCCAAGAGCCTGGCTGAAGCTATCGTACTCCGTCGTCTGTATCCTGGACTCACCTTTCCCAGCCTAGAATCCGATATACAAAGTATTATTCCTAACTAGAATGAAGCTCGGCAAACTCTCCATGAATTATGTTATCTGTGTGGTCGTGGGTGCTGCAGTTCTGTATGCCGCTGTGTATTATGGATATAAACTGATGAAGACCGAAGGATTTGAGTCGGGATCTACCTTCACTCTCTACTACGCTGACTGGTGCCCTCATTGCAAGACGGTGAAGCCAGCCTTTGAATCCTGGATGTCTTCTCAGACCTTAGTGACCGCGAAGATGTACGAGGCCGATCGTGACGCTGACAAGATCCAGGCAGCAGGAGTAAAAGGGTTTCCTACCTTCCAGCTGACCAAGGCAGACGGCAGCGTGGTGGATTGCACCGCGAGGGATCCCGCAGGATGGAATGCATTCCTCAAGACAAATATGTAATGCGGAATTTATATGAAAAGTATACATTACCCAAAGTATAATGTTAATACCGTTTAATGATATTAACATGATTCTTCAGAGTAATAGTATAGAATGCAAAGGTGCTCTTCATATAGGAGCACATGAGTGTGAGGAACTATCCTTTTATAGCCTAATTGGAATTGTAGCAAAAGATGTTATTTGGATTGATGCTATCCCAGGAAAAGTTCAAGAGGCAATCTACCGTGGTATACCAAATGTATATACAGCTGTAATAACAGACCAGGACGATACTGATATTACATTTAATATTTCAAATAATGTAGAATCATCAAGTATTTTTGAGTTTGGAACACATGCTACAGAACATCCTTGGGTAGTGTATGTGGATTCGTTGAAGGAGAAAACAATTACAATTGATACATTTTTTGAACGCAATGAACTAGATGCTTCGAAATGTACATTCTGGAACTTTGATATCCAAGGAGCAGAATTAGTTGCACTGAAGGGTGCCATGAAATCGATTCAGTATGCTAAAGCAATATATTTGGAAGTTAATGAAAAGGAATTATATAAGGGGTGTGGTTTAATAGGGGAGATTGATTCGTTTTTAGCTACCTATGGCTTCAAGCGGGTTCTTACCTATATGACACAGCATGGGTGGGGAGACGCCTTATATATTAAAACTGAGTAGGATTGAGAATAGTAAACATATGTAGAAAAAATTGATCGCGGATGTAGGCTATGAATCATGTCCTACATGCAAGATTGGACTCCTGTGATTTTACGCTCTGGTAAGAAGGTGGGGGCAACAAATCCCCATGTGACACGGTCTGTTGCAGCCCAGACGGCTCTGAACGTCGAGAAGGCGCCTATGGACAAGGTTGTGAAGAAGCTGTCTGCTGAGAGTCGCACCACTCTGATTGCAAAGCGAGCAGCGTTGAAGATGACGCAGGTTCAGCTCAATCAGCGCTGTTCATTCCCTCCCAATACGATTCGGGATCTGGAGAATGGTACGCTCTGTCCAAGTAATGGGCAACTAAATTTACTGAATCGGATTATCGGCGGGGGGCTTCGCCTCGGCTAGATGAATCGCCTCGAGAATCATCTCCAAGCTAATCTTGCAGTCACTCACCTCTAATACATGTCCTCCACTGCGTCTAGCCGACTCAATGCCAAAGGGAGAATCTTCCAAAATTAAACACTCACTTGGATTCAACCCGTAGCGACTATATAAGGTTAAATAAGGAGCAGGAGATGGCTTCGGTTCAGGGGTATCTTCATTCGAAATAATTCCTGTAAAAAACGGAAGTACCCCCATCCCACCTAGACATCTTACGATAGTCGAGCGAATACTATTACTTACACAATAGACAGTATAGTGTTCCACAAGATATCGGCAGATGTCCTGTACCTTCTTATCCTCGTGGATATACTGATCTATAGTTTTTTCCGTTAACTCCTGTTTCCGATGAAATACTGACTCATCAAGATCTAAGAGCTGTATCTTTTTTCGCGTTGACAGACCATTCAAATGAGTGTCATGGTACTCGGAGGTAATATTCAAATCAGGGCGAAGCTCTGCCACTGCTTGAAGGAACATGTCCTTATGAAATGTACACCCATCGAAAAGTACTCCGTCTAAATCAAATACAATCGCATGGATCATCTATTCATGAGAAGCATTTACTAGCGCTTTTAATCCGCGATGCATAGATCTCCGATTAAAGCCATAACCTCCTATATATATAGAAATGGATCTTACCTTTTGCATACCCTTTTATGGTAAAGAGCCAAATCACACCAGAATATTAGAAGTATGTATTCAACAAATCAGAAAGTTTTATACAAATAGAATTCTTATCTGTAAAACAAGTGATTCCTATATGCCGGATTTATCCACCTATGAAAATATATCTATATTCAATACATTTATTGATGGAAGTCATGTTCTTGGTGCAATTGAACTTTTAACGCGAGAATGTACTACACAAAACTTTCTTATTTGTCACGATTCAATGTTTTTTCTCAAGCCTTTACCTGACCATATTCTTAGTTTACCATATTATTCATTATGGCATTTTAATACGTATAGGGAAAACCACCCTATACCAGACTATATTAACTACCATTCGACCCTAACAGTCGAGCAGAAAGACGATGCACTTACACTCTATGAAACGGCATATGGTATAAAATGGAATGGGCTATTTGGACCCGCCTTTGGGGGCAAATTAACCATGTTACACGAGTTTTGGACTAAATTAGGAATAACACCGGAAAAAATTACCCCCTATCTCGGACGACAGGGATTAATGATGTGCGAACGATATTTTCCTCTAGTTCTTGCAAGTCTTGGATACGATACAACATCTTCGCTAAATGGATTAATCTTTCATCATCCACATGCATTCTCTGTATCATCGCCCCCTGATTTTAATACAGTTACCTATCCTGGATATCTATTTAAGGTGTGGTTACGGAGATAGGATCAATAGAATAAATTCGTGTCAAGAGCTCCCTGAAGATACATAGATCAACTTGACGATCAGGATTTCGTATACGAAAGTAAAGAATATTACTTATATCATCAGGTAAAGTGGTTGTTCCATCAATCTTATAATACATTAATGAATTATTCCAAAAGCTTAGGGGAATAAATTGTTTTAGCTGGTTTGAAATAAATACGTCATCTAACTGGGAAGAATTATTCCGACACTCTGACAGCTTTTCTGCAACTCTGCGGCTTAATAGAATACCAGTACCAGAGATAAAGGAATTAAACATACCAATACCACCTGCATAAAACTCAGTAAACTCCGAGGAAAGTTCGTATAATTTAGGTATATTCCAGAAACTCGAGAGATTTGCTCGTAATATAAAATCATATTCGTATTTAGTTCTTACATACTGTAGGGCAAGGCGAAACTTGTCGAACATACCAGAAAATGACTCAACTCCTTTAATATAAATATAATTACCTTTTTCTTCAAGATCAACCGATAAATCAGGTTTATATTGAACAAAAAAAAAGGTATAGTCATACTCCTTACTCATTTTGGTATGATATAGTGTAGAGAGCTCTCGCATAGACTTATATTCTGGTATGCAATCTGATGATACAATCAAAATAATAAGTTTCATCTAAAGGGATAAAGATATATTTCTTTATATGGAAGGAATTTCATTGGGATGGAATTGTGAATCAGCATCAAGAGGGGTTAAAGAGGGGCTACGAAAAAGAAAGGGGGATGGGTATACCACCTGCCCATTCGATGAATGTGTTACAAATTATAAAGGTATACTGGAGTGTCTAAAGGACGACTTTCGCTCATTTTGCGACCCATCGTATTTAAGACTAATAGCTGCCCCCTATTCAACGGGGGGAATTGTAAAAGGGGAACGATTACTTTTTCACACAAAGTATCAATTCATTTTTAATCATGAAAGCCCAGATCATGCAAATTTATATCAAATACAAGGTTGGTCAGGAGGAAAGGATCATTATATTCGGAATAACTACGAACTCTTTATCGAGAGATATTCGAGACGAATTGATAATTTTAAACGATATATGGAGAATAATACTATATGCTTTATTCTTGGAAACTTCGATAATAGCTGTGAAGAGTTGGATACTGTATTAAAAATACACTATCCATCATTACTCTATAGGATTATACACTTTTCTCCCAACTGCACGGTTTCATTATTTAACGAACATCATGCATTAATGACTATTGATTTGCCCAACGAGCTAAATCTTTCGAATGAATGTGCAAATTCATCAACGGAAGACCGTTGAGCCAAGGCTTCCCCTCCTTCCATTCGATCGTCACCTTATCGCATCTAAACACCGTGGTTTCATTAATAAATCCTCGTGTATCTCCTGGCTGATTTCTTGGATCAACTCCGCCAATATATTGACCCACGCATGCCCCGTCAAAGAGACAGCCGAAGGCCTCCGCATACTGAAAGTATTGTTGGGGAAGAGGAGCGCAATAGTTCGTAATGATGGGAAGACAGCCAACTCCCCTGCTGCCCCGTTGAAATTGAGCTAGCGCTTTCATATCATTGATACCAGCTCGAGAGCACTCGATGCAGGTATGAAGTAACTGTTCGAGAATGGCTGTCGTCTTGAAGTAGACGAAGCCAGGAATACACCGATCCTCTGCATCAAGCACACACCACATTTCCTTTTGCTGAAACATGGGGAGCTTCTCCAGAAAATCCACATACAGAAGATTATCGTTTTCCATATGAAACACATCAGTCAACCCCTCCCTCATCATGTGGGTATAGAGGTAAAAGAACCGCTTGGTTGCATAGTTCCAAAAGCCCCCCCTCATCCTACGATCCAGAATCGTGCTCGCTTCAAACTCTTGATGTAAGGCATCAAGTGGAAGGGTATCTAAGGGGAAGGGGGTCACTCTACCTCGCAACAAGGGAAGGTGCTTACGCTCAAGTAACACATGGATTGGAGTCTGGCTGATCAAATTCACTTGTGCAATACAATCATTTATATAGGAGGGAAACTCATCTCCTATATGAACGAGAACGAGCATATAGATAATTAGCATAATCAGTCTTTATGCGATCATCATTGCGGCATACGATCCACTTAAACGAGTAAACCGCTATTTACTAGAATGTCATTCGACGATGCATATATTGAATCCCTGTATCAAACCAAGGTAAAACTTCCCTCCTCCTACTTTACCAAGTACAATCCTCTTCCCCCCTGTCCCATTCGAGCCATGAATCATACCTGGAGTTTTCATGATTATCCCAGAAACTGGACAACCTTGGACTTTATGGAATGGACAACGAAGTATGGGATTTCTAAGGTTGAGTCGTTAGGGTATACAGCAAAAGGGGACTTTGAACTCGAATTTATTTCGGCTAAAAAGTCAACGTACCTTCCCTACCCTCAATATGATCTCCATACGATTGGAAGCAAGTTCACGAATGAGTTCGATTTCTTTCTGTTCAATCAAACCCTGGAGCATTTATATAACCCATTTGAGGCAATGAAACAGATCTATTCCACCGTAAAACCAGGTGGATATATTTTTACCTCTGTTCCCACCCTAAATATACCTCACAGCACTCCCATTCATTTTAATGGATTTACTCCAATGGGTCTAGCCATGTTAGCTAGAACAGCAAACTTTGAAGTAGTAGAAATAGGTCAGTGGGGGAACTATGAGTATTTGTCTAAATTATTCAGTTCGCATCAATGGCCTGGATATTCTCACTTAAAATCCTACGCAAATGAGGAACGAAATTGTTGTCAGTGTTGGATCTTAGCGCGAAAGCCCGTTTAAATTCGTAGAGCTGTTACAGCTAGAATGATCTCAGGGGAACGCATTCAAGAGCTATGTGATGCCTACTGTGGATTCGAAGATGATTTTAACTATAATCCTCGAATCCGTATGCAACCGTCGAAACATGTACACTTAGATCGTCTCGAGCAGTGGAACAATCCACCGATCATCTTTTGTTACACTCATCGACTGGGTGAATTTCTGTCAAAGCTGTCCTTACTGCAAAATGAGTTTATTCTTGTGACTCATAACTCGGATGGAAATATAACAGAAGCCTATCTTCCCCTACTTGAGTCCCCCAAGCTTCGCTTCTGGCATGCCCAAAATGTTATGATTAAACATGCCAAGTTAGGGGGAATACCTATTGGAATCGCAAATTCCATGTGGCCGCATGGGAATCAAGAGATCCTTCACTCAGTTATAGAGAAGAGAATACAGAAGGTAAACTCCGTTTACTTTCAGTTTTCTATTGGAACAAATCGTGCCGAACGCCAGAAGTGTTATGACGCACTGAAGCATCTTCCCTGGCAACCATCACGAGATTTTCGCTCGTATTTGGAAACACTTGCTACGCATCGGTATGCCATCTGTCCCCCTGGAAATGGGATCGACTGCCATCGTGTCTGGGAATGTTTATATTTAGGTGTGATACCTATTCTTCTTCGCTCGGTCTTTACTGAGCGCGTACAAACACGTTTTCCCTGTATCTTACTCGATCGTTGGACTGATTTTAACGAGGGTGATTTATCCTATACTGACATACCTGCACTATCAATGGATGAGATCAGAGAGTGTATTCAAAGAGGAAAAGCATATATTTAGTCCCAGGAAAAGCATATATTTAGTCCCAGGAAAAGCATATATTTAGTCCCAGGAAAAGCATATATTTAGTCCTTTCGCATATGATAATGATAGGAAATATAGTCATAATCAAGTGTTAAGTCGAAGGTCTCTACATTTGTCCACTTTAATGGGCGAAGTATAATTTCGTCTCGATGAAAGGTGAGCATATAATTAAAATACAGTTCATACTCTGACGCCCCTGACCCACCATATCCTCCATACTTATACTCGCTTCCCACTTTGCTGAGAAATGTGATCCAGAAAGGATTCCCATTTTGTTCGACTAGATCCATAAGTTCCTTTACGAATCGTTGTTCAAACATCATATGATGACATATTCCAGATATGGGTTCGACTTTTTTCAGTCCAGGGATAAGTCGACTCATATGATGAAAATAGTATGGCCAGTATTCAGTCCCATTTGCATATAAACACTTATTATCGCGAATAAAAGAGGTTGGTCGTAAGAAAAAGGTGTCTGCATCAATCACTAACCAGCGAGGCAAAATATCTGGAATCACTAACCCAGCATACAGTTTGATGAGTTGTTGAAAATACCATCCATTCCGTTGAGATTGATCAGAGTTAGCAAACGTATGAAGGTCGGTAAGATTAAATGGAAATATACGTTCATTAATAAAAATACACGGAGAAGGAACGAAGGATTCTACTTCAGCTGCTGCAATCACATATATATTTCGATATCCTATACATTTTGTTTGTGTGTAACCAAGTTGTTTAATCAATAAAAAGCTATCATTTGGACCAACCGGAATAACGATATCGTACATCTATTCCTTCTTCTGAATCTAAGCCACTGAATATCTCCGCGCCAGCTTCGTCGTTGGCGCGGCATCGAGGAAGGTGAGGCAGGCGGTGTGTCCCTGGAGAATGAGTTGCTCTTTGGATTCCTTCGTTGAACACGACAGGAAGTGTAGGGGATCCACATGAATTTCGATCATTTTATGGCGGCGTAAATAATACTGGTTCCGCTGGGCAAAGAATGACTTCATTGCATGGGTAAATATACTGCTCATCTCATTCTTCATCTCTTCCTGAACCATGGTAAACACGACCGAGAGCGTCTGCCGCTTTTCTTCCTCCGTGAGAAAGACAAAGGGCATATTATGAATGAGACCTGCATCATAGTACAAGGTTTCTGTAAAAGGGTCTTTCATGGGGGCAAAGATCACGGGGAGACACATTGACGCTCGTACGGCAAAGAGGAGGGGGTGTTTGGGCGTCTTTTCAGCACTGAATTCTTGAACGGTTGTGCTTTGTAAACGGGTGGCATAGCAGCGGAAAAAAGGGTATTTGGGTAAGTCGGCAAACGTGGTTGTTGCAGAATATCCTTTTCCTTCCAGGAGACCAGTAATAAACGAGGTGAGCAGATCACCCGAATTCACACAGAGGGTTTGGTAAAAGAAGAGTGCCGAGTCCGATTCAATACTGGTAAAGGCTGTGAGATCAATCTCGAATAAGAGGGATTCAATTTCATCGAGCGTATAGCCAAGCACATGAAGCAGTCCCACGAGAGCCCCTGCACTAATTCCTACGACACCCTTGATATTTTTGATGAGGTTCCGTTGATAAAGAGCTTTCAGGACACCGAGATGAAGAATGCCGAGATGGCCTCCTCCGCAGAGAGATAGGATACGCGAAGGAATGCGTACGTTAAAAGATTTCCTGTCGTTAGATGTCATTTCGGAAAGACGTGATCCAGGTTCCGAGGATGGAAGTGAAACAGTTATATGATCAGAGGAAACGGCGGGATCATGCGCGCCTTCGATCGTACAATACCCTTCTTGAGCAGATTTATCATCGGGTGTACTCATCCTCCCAGCTACCCGGGACAACAGCTTCTATTTTATATTCTGTTCCGCCCTTCATCCTAGGTCTGCCCAAGATGGATATGGAAGATTGTATTGTCTATATTGTCTTTCAGCTTCGAACGAGCGGATTTGAAGTGAAATTCACGTGGCCGAACTTGCTCTATATTTCTTGGGCACATCACGAGGCTTCCTATCTCGAATCACAGAATCCCATTGTACAGGCCATGTTACGGGAAGCCAAGAGTGCTCCTACGCCTGCTCCAGCACCTACACTTCCCCTGCCAAAAGCAGCGCCGAAGAAGAAGCAATTGCCTTCCGTGCCTACAGTCCCGCCAAAGTCAACGGTGAGTTTTAATACTGAGATTGATATTATTACCGCAACACAGCCCTATACATCGTTCGGATCTCCCCCGAAACGGGAAACATCCGAATATGTACCACCTGATTCCTTTATTCAAACAATGGAACGACCGGTAAAGGAACGACTGGTAAAGGCGCTGCCTTCTTTCCAGCCGATACACGATGCACAGACTTTACAACGGGCGCAGGCGCAACTGAAGCCGCAGAATCCGAGATCGGTTCTGGATGATTTGTGGGGGTAGACGTGCTGGCGCTGGTCGAATGCAACAGCCCATGTAATCGCTCCGCCTTCACCTTTCCAAAGGTCTGTTTCCCTACCTTCACTGCTGCCAACGACTCCTTCGATGCCGCAAATACGGCATCCAACGATCCCAGTGCAGTAAGCAGATCATTCGCCATCGACATACTTATGCCGCGGCAACATGCCAGCACCGACGCCGCGAAAATTCGAGGATCATCACTATTGGCCTGGCGCGACGATCCCCGTGTTTCCACATAGGTCATCGTCGCCGGCTGTTCAAACGTCGTCTTATCCGTCATCCACTGCTCCTCTAACAGCGTACAAAGATCCGCCGTCTCCTGCAGCGATGCTGTGCGAAAGACGGGAATATGGTAGCGGATGGAAAGACGGGTCAGATGCTTCTGAAACGCCGAGGTCGCCATACGATTGCCTTTCATCGCTCCCTCAATAATATACACGAGCGACCGCCCCTTCTCCGTCGCAAACGCCATACACCGACTTCGCTGTTCCCGATAGCGTCCATCCAATATACTCGCCTCCAAATCAGCCACTGACTTTCGTTCAATGATCAGCCCTTTTTCTTCCCCTATCCAAATATCCCCCACATCCAAGGTTACCGATGTGGCACCTGGCAATAATGCGTTGAGTCCATGTTCTCGTGAGTCCAGAATCATCCTGCGTTATAATCGCCACCCCCATTTAACCCTGTCATAGGAGAATGTCAATCGAATCAGTTATTGACTCCTTACAGCTAAGTCGTCATGACTATACAAACAGAGAACACTTCTTACACCGATGCCGTGTAGAATTAGACCCCTTCGTCTATTCGTATTTAAAGAATACCTATGGCAAAGCCCTCGATGCGCACTGGAACTCCTGCAGCATTCCTCTTGAGGCATCCAAAGCGATTCTTATTGTGGAACGCCGTTGCCACCCTAATCTCGAGTTTACCATCAAGAACGCCGTGTATTTTGCAAGAGGGTATAGTCTTCATATTATCTGCAGTCAAGCAAATTTGGCCTTTGTGAAAGATATCTGTGGATCGCAGACGGTGCATATCCATCCTGTCTTTAGCACTATAGGCACTCCTGAAGTAGGGAAACGGGAATACAATGCCCTTCTGAAATCCTATGGATTTTGGGCGAGTTTTCCTGAAGAGTATTTCCTTTGTATGGAAACTGACTCGTATTTAGTCCGACCAGTGCCTGAGTCTTTATGTGAGTATGCCTATGTGGCCTCGCGTTGGCACTGGGTTCCTGAGCAAGCAGGAGGAGGAGGAATCAGTCATCGCCGCCGTTCCTTCATGTTAGAGATTTGTGTCCTTCCCTCCTTACAAGCAATTCAGATGCAAGATACCTTTGCCGCGCAAGGGTTACTTGAACTGGGATATCCTGTGTTAGAGAAGGAAGTGTTTTGCGAATCCTCGTGTCATTATGAACTTATCGGAACTCATCAGTGGTGGACGTTCGTCTGTGAGAATGCATCAGATAGGGATGACTACATATCTGTGATGCTCACGCTAGAAATTGATCGTGACGGGGCGGGCGCCATAAAGTCCCCATGAGTATCCTGAACGATGACGAGAATTACTTTCCTCGCATCTATGACTGGATTGTATACCCTCCTACCAAGTCTGTCGTGCAAACGTATGGGATTCATCCACGCCTGGTCATGTACGCTGAGGAAATAACGAATCACCTGCTCAAGATGTTCTTTCGCTTTACAGTGGTAAATGACTTTAGAATCATCAATACATTACGATATATCCTCAGCATTCCCGCGGGGAGTGAAGATGTCGAACGGATGCGACATACGGAATGTTTCCTTCAGCTCATTCAACATGAAATGAAATATGATGCTCTTCTCCTCCAGGCGTTCCTCGAGGACAAGGGACTCTGTACCTACCCACGAGCCTGGATAGGATATGCCTATACAGAGCTCTGGCCATTCTTAGCGTATCCGACGGTCGAAGCATCTCCAGGCATTCATGCATGGAGAGAAGGCAAGCGAATCATCCAACGTGCGACGATGGCTCCTCTCTTGACCTTTCCCATGGTAGAAGATGAGTTATATTCGTAAGCCAGTAGTAGATGAGCTTATGTAAATATAAAGATTCCTTAGGTAAACCAAATGAAGGTGTACATTCCTATCGCCTCTTTGGTGTTGCCGTTGTGGATGTGATCTTAACCATCCTTTTGGCTGCATTCATTTCGTATATGGCTAAAACACCCTTCGTCTATACGACGATCGCTACCTTTGTTACAGGGATCTTAGCTCATCGACTTTTTTGTGTCAGAACTAAGGTTGACACCTTACTATTTCCGTCTAATACCAATTCTGCATCGGCTGATTGGGAGCAAAGGATCGTTCCAGGCCAGGAGTGAATCGGGTATAATCCCATCGGCCATCACGAGTTGAATCTCCAGGAGTAAAAAAGGGATCCAGTCCTTGCTGCTCAGAGGTATAGATCACGGGGGCAACTATCGTATTCTCTTTTGAGGCAGGTGAAGCATCTGTAGTCGCCTCAGCATCAGGCTCATAGGAAATAGGATTTGCCTTATTCCTCACTCCCGTGATAATGAATACATTAGAATCCGTCGTGGATGGTTTCATGTCAGCAATTTGTCCTCGTGCAGAATAAATACGATCAATGATTTCTTTCGCGTCGTCAGCATCGTAGGTGGTCAGTTCCTTCGCTTTCTTGGGAACATAGGTGGAGAGAATCTCCTTTTCTGTACCCGGGGGAATCGCAAACCCTTCGATCCTAGCATAGGGATTCGAGCCTACCTGAGGAGTTTGTTGCTTGTGGAACAAATCATTCTGAAACTCGGCCATTCCTTCTTGAAAGGTGGCGGAACTGGGAGGCTGGGTTGACCAATCCATAGGATAGGCCGACATCAAAAGATCGCGATTGGCCTTTGTGATTGCCTTTTCTCCTTCGTTTGCAAACACCAGGTTATATTCATAATCATCCACTTCATTTATCGGAGCAATTGCAAAAGGAGGATTTACGGTAACTGCATCCTTATCCTCAAAGGTTTCTTGTGGAGTTGGACTTGGACTGGGACGATTACATTGAACCAGAACAACTATGGATACGAGTATAATAAGAAGTATTCCCAAATAGATTCGCATCCTTCTAGTTTACTAGTACATTCCATTTGCGAGCCCATTACATTGGTGTATACGCCCACTTTTTTCCGAAAATGAGCCATACTAGAGAAATAACCGTTAAAAGGGAAAAGAATGTAATAAAGCTTTTGGTTTGATAAGAGATAATAGTAATGCCAAGAATGACTCCAGAGTAGAGAATAAAGAGGAAATATCCATGATTGTGCAGAGATTGGTGTGCGGTTGGAGTAAGTAAGGGTTGAGCTCCATTAAAATACACGATAAAGAATAATGCAACAAGAGCCAAAGGCAGATATTCTGTTGAATTCATCTCTTCTACTACTAGATGCCGAAAGCAAAGTCCTTGCATGTTGATTCTCTTGCTTCCGCAAAAAAGATCGACAGCCTCATGAAGAACGGGTGTGTTACTATTGCGGTCATTGTCGCTGATTGGTGCGGGGCATGTAAACGCGTAAAGCCCCATTGGCTGAACATGTTAAAGAAGAAGAACAAGAAGAATGTGGTGCTGGTGAACAATGAAGTCTTTCCTAATACTCCCTTAAATCATCTGAATATCACTCACTTTCCAAGTGTCTTTGAAATTGCTCCTGGCAAAGAACCTGTCCTGTTAAAGAATGTTTCTGATCCTGCCGCTATTGAGACTGCTGTGAATGGCTTCATGAATGCTGAGGCAGAAGTGGAGGCTGAAGCTGAAGAACCTAACTGGAACGAGCCGAAATCCATACCCGCTTCCGAGTTCGTGAATAATGTCAAGACTCTGAACGCGGTGAATAATGTCAAGACTCTGAACGCGGTGAACGCCCGCAATACACTGAAGAAGCCGAATAACGTTCCCAATAGTCTCGTGGTCATGTCTCCCAAAAGCTTCCGCCCTTCCCTTGAGCCCCTGAAGGGCGGGACCAGACGTAGACGCCAGATACGCAGACGCCAGCGTCAAACCCGGAAAAATTGATCAATCCATGAGCGGTTAATACTGTCCCACTCTGAATGTACATCCATATCTTTGATGCACATTCAGAAGATCGTTTCGGCGATACCCGCCACTATTGTATTCAACTCTTTGGAGCAACTGCCAAAGGAACTCCCGTCCGTGTCGATGTTACCGGATTCCGCCCCTTTCTCTTTGTCCGTCTTCCCGACGACGAAGATACCGAACGAGCCAAACGCCGCATCGTCGATAGCATCAATCGTGCTGATAAGAAAAATGAGCTAGCTGATCTCGAAGTGACCTTGGTGCAGCGAGAAGTCTTGTACGGATACACGGGTGGTAAGACGTTCCCCTTTCTCCAGCTCTCCGTCGGGCACAGCGCAGCCTTCTTTGCCTTGAAGAAGATCCTGCTTACCGATACTCAGACCCCCAATCTAAGAGTCGATGGGCAACTCATCCGGGTCTACGAATCTAACATTGATCCTATGCTTCGCTTCTTCCACATGCGGAAGATCAATCCCTGTGGCTGGATATCCATTGATGTCGATGAGGACGAGGAGGACATACACATTGAGTGCGAGTGGACAGATATTGAGCCGTGCCCTGAACCGCCCGCCCCCGTCGCCTCCTTTCGCCATGTCATTTGGGATATTGAGTGTGATTCCTTTGATGGAAGTTTCCCTGTAGCAAAACAAGGCTACCGTCGCGTCGCCAAGCAGCTCTGTGCGCACTGTGAAACCGTCGAGGAGATTCCTCTCGCCCTCACAGACGCCTTTGCAGGAAAGGGGATCATCCAGATCCCTCCTCGACAAAAAGCCGGCAAAGTTCCTGATATTCCCAGCTCACTTGTCGATGCCTGCCGGAAAGTCTGGGATAAGCGTTCAGGATCTCCCAAGGAGAAGGAGGAGTGTACGCTAGCCGTAACCGCAGCGCTTGACTCTGCCTTTCGAAAGCTGCCTCTTGCTGGAGATCCCATTATTCAGATCGGGTCAATTTTGGTCGATGGAGGGGAGACGGAACGCCATATCTTTGTGCTGGGAACATGCGATCCTATTCTAGGCGTCAAGGTGCATGACTTCGATAGCGAATCGGAACTTCTCCTCGCCTGGTTTGAGTGGCTCATTGAGTCACGCGTAGACATCTTCGTCGGCTACAATACCAATTGTTTTGATGAGAAATATGTGTGGGAACGTCTGGAGGAGCTTGAGTTGACAGATGAACCCTGTGTCCAACAACTCTCTCGTCTTCATGAGGAGGGGCGCACGGGAGTTAAGCTCGAGGAGAAGCGCCTGGCTTCTTCAGCGCTTGGAGACAATCTCCTCTTTCTCTGGACAACTCCTGGCAGACTTCGTATCGATCTCCTCGGCCATATTCGGCGTAAGGCACAGCTTCCCTCCTATAAACTCGATTCCGTCTGTGCGGTGTACTTGAGTGGGGTGTTAAAGGGGATTGAGTCGCTCGGTCAGGGGAAGTGGTTGCTCAAGACGAGCCAAAAGAAGGATGCACGAGTGGGGAGAGCCATTCAGATCTTGGACGGACTGGGAGAGGATCTGACGGAGAAGATGGCCATTACAGGCATCACGGACGACGGACTCTTGGTGACATCTGAGGAAGATCTTAGCATCCTGGGGGAGGCTGAGCGATGGGCTGTCGTGAAGGATGACGTCAGTCCCCAGGATATCTTTCGGCTTCAGAAGGGCAGCGCGGCGGATCGAGCCATTGTGGCGGCCTATTGCGTGCAGGATTGCGAGTTGACATATGAGCTGTATAAGAAGCTAGAAGTGTTCAATGAGACAATGTCAATGGCGAATGTATGTTCTGTGCCAGTGTCCTATATCTTTACGCGTGGCCAGGGCATCAAGATTGAGTCCCTCATCTTCAAGGATTGTCGAGAGTTCGGGCAGCTCATTGAAGTTCTGG
>Ga0114958_10002067_pt1 | contig 15300 bp, 8 predicted proteins | sample C_130208_EF_Meta_FD_89577 | JGI IMG/M metagenome (GOLD analysis project Ga0114958, IMG submission 89577) | Freshwater microbial communities from Lake Croche, Canada to study carbon cycling - C_130208_EF_MetaG | ecosystem: Environmental > Aquatic > Freshwater > Lake | place: Lake Croche, Canada...
AATATGGGAAAATCAGATGGAAACCAACTATACAGAACCTATAGGCTTGGCGAAAATGATTATTATTGGTTACATTCTTCAATTGATGAACGTTTTTGGATTATTCCAGAACGGGTTCTTTATGAAAAGGGGTATCTTTCAGATAGAGATGAAACTAAAAAAAGAAAAACATTAAGAATAGCCTCTGAAAATGAAAAACATTGGCTACATTCTTACCAGTACTGCTACGATACGGTAGATAAAGACAAAATTATAAAAATATTTGGATAATTATTAAAAACTATAACAACTTTTTAATAATAGAAACGGTCGGAAGCGGGATCGAACCGCTGACTTACGCCTTAACAGGGCGTCGCTACTGCCTACTGAGCTACCCAACCTTCCACTGTATCCGTAGAAATTATAATTCGAATCCAAACGCACTCTGAATTTTTACTACTCCCTATAGGTTGGTAGTAAAAACTCCTACTTAATCCATCACCCCCCACCTGAGGGGGGCTAGGGGGGAGACAGACCCCCAGCGGGGGTCGTATCCCCCCCTAGAGAGGAAACGTCCAACCCGGAATAAACTTGTCCATAAGTTGGGGGAAATCAGTGACCCATGCATCGTACATCAGAAGACCGCCCGCAATGGAAATGAGCACCTTGTCTTCAAACAGAAGGCCCTCGATTGTATAGTAAAAGATGAAGATATTCATAAACACGCCGATGCTCGTCTTGAACAGGATCTCCGTGACCAAATAGGTGGTGGAGGAGACGCTTTCCTTGTTCAGAAGGACCAGAAGGAACTGGACGCCCAACAGAATCTTCAGGACCAGGAAAAAATAGTGGCGGAACTTCATCTCTATGCCTTTGTGAGGAATTTAGTGGCAGCAGCAGCAGCCCTCGTGTATCCCTTTAAGCTCTCGCTGTACGTATAGGGGCTCTTAGCCTTGCCGCCGTACGACTCCACGACGGCCCCGTCGACCACCAAATTGTCCCGTACATACTGGGGGCATTCGAGGTGGTAGTAGGTGACCGGAGACCCGATGGCGACCTGCTCGACCCGATCCGAGAGAAGAGCTGCCCTCTTGGGCAACATCCACACCCCTTTGCGGATCTGAAAGGCGTGGTCAGGGGAGAGGACGAGGTCCTTCTGGAGGCCAAAGGTCCCCTTAGGAACACGGTAAGGGGCCGTCACCGTCGTGGTGATCGGAAGGTGTTTTCCGTAAATCTTCACGGGGACTGGGCGGCCATCGGCCGTCAGCACCAGCTCCCCCTGGACGAGGCTCTCAACCTTCTTGTAACCCGAGGCAGTCAGAATGTTTGTGCCGGCGGGGAAGCACGGGACAGGTCCAGGGGCCGGATTCGTAATCACGAGGGGATACGAGGCGGTGGTATCCCCGTTGGCGGCGACGACCTGTATCGTTAAATGGTTGTCGCCGCCTGCAATGGACAGGGAGCCCGTGAGGGTGCCTATGCCCGTCAAGAAGATTTGATAGGCCGCATCCATGATCCGAATCGTCTCGGCCGGATCCGTGGAGGTGATGTGGACCGACACACTGTCCTTGTTCGACGGCAGCGTGTAGGCGTAGGAGGGGGCTGTCAAAGGGCCGCTCGAATCTATCGTGACGAGGGAGAGGGTCGTCGTGTCAGTGCCAAGGGAGCCGAGACCGAGGAGGGGGATCGTCAGGCCGCCGACAAGGAGGCGGTCATTGGCCGTATAGGCATTGGAGTTCTGGTCGTGCAGGACGGTTCCATCGTAGGTCAGGGTGAGCGAGGAGCCCTGGTACGTCAGCGTGAGCTGGTAGACGGACCCTGTCACACTGTTGGGCAGTTCAAATACAAGGTAGCCCAGCTGCTGCGCAATTACAGTCGCATAGGATACTGAGGTGCCATTGTAGTTAAAGGTCGTGCTCAAATCGACAGTGGCCGTGTGGGGCGAAGCACCCGTCGTGTAGGCAGGAATTACATATCCAGTAGGAAGGGCTGAATTAATGAGTCCCGATGTATTGACGGTTGCCATGGTTGCAAGAAGGGAGACTGTGTTGCTCGTGTTGACGATGGACAGTGTGGAACCCGTTGAATTGATGATTTCGAGAGCAGTCGCAGTCAGGGCTTGGCGCTGCGTAGGAGTCAAGGATCCTGCCGCACTCGCATTTGCAATGACTGCTCGGGCATTCAGAATGGCAGTGGCAGGAGACACGGCTGCAATAATCGCTGCGATAAATGTGTCAGTTGAGCCAGATGACACGTACGTATTGACTGCAGATGCATAGAGTGTTGTGATGATTGAATTGGAACGTGCTGAACTGGCGCCAGTTCCTATGGCATTTGCGGCAACAACGAAGAATTGATTGGCTACTCCGTCGCTGGCTGTGGTAACTGTCGCTGAGCGTGTTGACGCATTTGTAGTGGCGATTGATTTTTGTAGGTCGTTAGTATTATACACTTTATAGGACGTAATCGCCGAATTCCCCGTGTCGGTCGGCGCTGTCCATGTCAGGCTCACTGATTTAGACGCAGTTGAGGTAGCCACGACATTGGTGGGGGCTGCAGGAACATTGCGTATTCTGATAGGGGAGGAGGCGGCCGACAAACTGCCTTCCCCTGCACCATTGGTGGCCGAGATCTTGAAATAGTAGGGACCTGTAATGCGGGGCGGGGTGTAGGGGGTGGAGAGGTTTGTGGTGGCCACGGTGTAGCCAGTAGACACACTAGTCGATATGTACACCGTGTAGGAGGTGGCCCCTGGAGAAGAGCTCCTTGAGAATACAACGGAACCGTTGCTCATGTCTGTTACTGTCAGGGTGGGGGGCTGAGGTGTAGAGGGGGTCGGAGTGATTGCATTTGAGGCGGCCGATGCTGCGCCCGTTCCCATATTGTTTGATGCCGCCACCTTGAATGTATAGGACATTCCGACAGTCAGTCCCGTCACCGTGGCAGGGCTAGTGGCGGAAGTGGCCGTGAAACTCCCAGGAGTAGACGTCACTATATACGACGAAATGGCGTTGCCGCCATTTGATGTGGGTACCGTCCAACTCACGGAAGCGCTTCCGCTTCCAGCCGTGGCGGATACACTTGTAGGGGCTCCTGGATAGGTCGCAGGGACAACCGTTACGACGCCCGAATCGGAGCTCGTGACTCCACTATAGACGGACTGGACTTTGAACTTATAGGGGGACCCATTCGTCAGGCTCATGAAAGTGTTGGAGAGAATGGATACGGTGCTACTGAGCGTATAGGTGGATCCGCCGTTCGTAGACGTGTAGATTTTGTAGCTGGAGGGCGTAGGACCTGTGGCAGGGGCCGACCAGGAGAGGCTGGCAGAACGATCCCCTGCAGTGCCCGAGAAGGAGGTGGGGGGCTGAACCGGGTCTGGCTTCGTAATCGTGAGGGGATAGGTGGTAGTTGCGCCCGTCTGGGCAACTACAGTGATAGTGAAGGAATTGGAGCCAGAGACAAGGGATAGGGAGCCTGCCAGGTCACCTCCCCCAGACAGGTCTGCAATACTAACGATTGCGTGGGGTTCTTCCGTGACGAGAGAGATGGAAATGATGGATGCACTCGAGTCGAATGTGTAGGCGTAGGCCCCTGAACTAGCCGTTCGGGTGGAGCCGTTTACTACCACTGTTAGGAGGTCATCGTCATCGCTAGGAGGCTGGGGATTCGATACGAGGAGGTAGGGAGTGTTAGGGACGTCGTTGTAGCGACTCCAGACAGGAGTCGCTGACCCAGGGACATCAGTAAGAGAGGCGTTTGCACTGGCGTCAATCCAGAGCCCTCCGTTTACGCTGTAGCAGTGGGAGGTAGTGCTATCCGTACTATCGCCAAAAATGCCACCTGCGTATTGGCCAATTGTTCCCGTACTATAACAGTTTGTCGCAGTTGAGCCAGTACTAGCGCCAAAAATGCCACCTGCGTATTGGCCAATCGTTCCCGTACTATAACAGTTTGTCGCAGTGCACGTACTGAATGGGGCAAAAATGCCACCTGCGCCCTGTCCGATGCTTCCTGTACTATAACAGTTTGTCGCAGTCCCTGCACTGTAAACACTAAATATGCCACCTGCGTCACCCTCCATATTCCCCGTACTATAACAGTTTGTCGCAGTTCCACCACTATAAGCGCCAAAAATGCCACCCCCAAAAGATCCAATCGTTCCCGTGCTATAACAGTTTGTTGCAGTACCGCCTACGTTTGACTCAAAGAACCATCCAGCATATGTAGCTAATGTGGTCGACCCACTCGACAAGACACCCAAGTTCTGAACGGAAATGGCCTGACTAAACAACCCAGGCCAAGACCCGTTGTTGAGAGCCGTGACGGTGTGGCCACTTCCGTCAAACGTGACACCTGTCCCCGACCCCGCAAACGAAAAGGGGGTCGTCATATTCACATCAGCTACCAGTACATAGGCAGTTCCGTTTACAAGGGCTGTGCCGGCGGTAATGAACGCCTGGTTAATGGGAGTAGCAGGGGGGGGCGGGTCCGTAATCAGCAGGGGATAGGTAGCATTTGCGCCATTCGGGGCCGTCACCGTGATAGTATAGACGTTGGGGCCAGTGGTCAAGGACAGGGAGCCTGAGATGTCGTAGGTACCCGACAGATCCGCTACCCTGACCCTCGCATTCGAGTCGTCCGTTCTTACCCTGACCGTGCAGGAGGCTGCATTGGATCCGAGAGTGTAGCGGTAGGAACCACCTGAAACGTCTACTGTTGTACCGTTGACGGTTACGAGGGACAGGAGGTTGTCGCTGCTCGGGGTAGAAATCGTCAGGGGATAGGTGGCAGTTGCGCCCGTCTGGGCAACTACTGTGATAGTGAAGGAATTGGAGCCAGAGACAAGGGACAGGGAGCCTGAGAGGTCACCTCCCCCAGACAGGTCTGCAATACTAACGATTGCGTGGGGTTCTTCCGTGACGAGAGAGATGGAAATGGTGGACGCACTGGAGTCGAATGTGTAGGCGTAGGCCCCTGAACTGGCCGTTCGGGTGGAGCCGTTTACTACCACTGTTAGGAGGTCATCGTCATCGCTAGGAGGCTGGGGATTCGATACGAGGAGGTAGGGAGTGTCAGGGACGTCGTTGTAGCGACTCCAAACAGGAGTTGCTGACCCAGGGACATCAGTAAGAGAGGCATTTGCACTGGTGTCAATCCAGAGTCCTCCGTTCACGACGTAGCAGTGCGATGTAGTAGTGCCAGACGAATTGTAGCCAAAAATGCCACCCCCATCAGTGTCAATATTTCCTGTACTATAGCAATTTGTTGCAGAGCCAGATGAACTAAAGCCAAAAATACCACCTGCGCCATATCCAATGCTTCCTATGCTATAACAGTTTGTTGCAGCGCCGCTACAACGATGTCCAAATATGCCACCTGCGCAAAAACCAATGCTTCCTGTGCTGTAGCAGTTTGTCGCAGTTCCACCACTATAACCGCCAAAAATACCACCTGTTTGATAAGGAATACTTCCTGTGCTATAACAGTTTGTCGCAGTACCGCCTACGTTTGACTCAAAGAACCATCCAGCATATGTAGCTAATGTGGTCGACCCACTCGACAAGACACCCAAATTCTGAACGGAAATGGCCTCACTAAACAACCCAGGCCAAGACCCGGCGTTGAGAGCTGTGACGGTGTGACCACTTCCGTCAAACGTGACACCTGTTCCCGACCCCGCAAACGAAAAGGGAGTCGTCATATTCACATCAGCTACCAGTACATAGCCACTTCCGTTTACAAGGGCTGTGCCGGCGTCAATGAACGCCTGGTCAATGAATATAAACGTGAGCCGGATTTGCTCGACGACATTAGTGGACTCGAGCGTATAGATCCAGTCGTTCGTCGAGGCGATGCCCAGGGGCGCACCCGAAAGGGCCAGATTGGTTGCAACAGGGGGGCTCTGCGATGTGTCCAGCTTGACGATTCGGTTAAGGGTCCCGCTCGTCACGTAGAGGTTGGAGCCCTGGCTGGTAGCACTCTGGAGCACCCCACTATTTGTGCTTGTCGTGGATACAACCGTAGTACAAGCAAAACTAGGATTATCATTGTAGGATCCCAGTTGAGTTATCTCACCATTGGTGGACAATACGTACACTTTGTTTCCTAAGACATACACGGAGGTGGGACTCGTGACGGAGACGGACTGGACTAGGGTCGACGAATCTTCGAAATACATAATATTCACCGCATTGTTGCTAGTTTCAGGCACATAGGCATACTGTCCAAGCACGGCGAATCCGGTTGCGTTTCCATTATTGGTATCCGAAGAGGATCTTGCTGACGGAGTATCAATGAGGCTGAGGCTGCCAGGGACTGAATTGTTGAATTTGGTGATGCTATCGTTGTTGTAATTGTAGACTAACAGGTAGTCTGTACCATTGCTAGTACCTGTAGCGATACAATTGGGCTGAGACCCCGTTGCGACTGACGTGACACTGTTGTTGGCCGAATTAATCTGGGCAATGCTGGATGACAGGGTTATGTAGACGTAGGAACCGACTGCGATGGCAAAGGTGAGAGTCGTAGTAGTGGGTGTAACGTCGGGCAACTGAATGGTAGAGATTGCTTGTGTCGTCGTATTGTAGACGGTGACAATGCTTGAATCGGCAGTTGCCACATAGAGGTTGCCATTGGGAGTGGCGGCCAATGCCACGGGCAGGGACACGCTGAAGGAGCTGGTGGGCGTCGTGCCCTGTTGGGTAGTGTCATAGAGGCTGACTGTGTTGGTGGCCGTGTTTGCAATGTAGAGGGTGGTCCCGACTAGGACGGAGGCCATTGCGTGGGACACGACAGTAATAGGGCTCGTAAACGCACTGACGAATGCACCATTGACGGATTGCACCTTGTAGGTCGTGGATGCATAGCCAGAGTTGCTATGGCTGACGGACGTATTGGTCGTAACCGTATCCAAGCTATAGGTGGATCCTCCATCAGTAGAGACAAACAGGTTGTACCCCGTCACTGTGCCGGCAGGCGCCGTCCATGAAAGGGTCTGGGAGCCGTTTCCTCCTACCCCCGCAAAGTTGGCAGGCGCTCCTACGAGCAGGTAGGGCGTATTGGCCGCACCGCTAAACCATACTCGGGGAGATGAGCCAGGGACCCCTGTGAGGAAACTATTCGCCGACGCATCACTCCAGCCGGTTGAATGGCCAGAAGACACGATGGACACCTGTGCGCTTTGTGTAAATAGGCTGCCTGCTCCCGAGCCAATTGAACCTGTGGTATAGCAATTCGTAGCAGACCCGGATGACGTCGGCCCGAATATACCGCCAGAGTTGGCACCTATGCTTCCCGTGCTATAACAATTTGTGGCCGTGCCACTTCTGGCGCTTGTACCAAAAATGCCCCCTGCCTGTTCGACAATGCTTCCTGTACTATAACAGTTTGTAGCAGAACCGGATGAATTACACCCTATAATACCACCGGCGTCGCCGCCAGCAATACTACCTGTACTATAACAGTTTGTAGCAGAACCGGATGAATAGAACCCTATAATGCCACCGGCGGAGGCGCCAGCAATGCTTCCTGTACTATAACACCCTGTAGCAGTTCCTGATGAGGAAGACCCAAAAATGCCACCACTTTTGTATTGAATAGCTCCAGTGCTGTAACATGCGGTTGCACTGCCACCAATTCCAGTTGCAAAGAGCCAGCCCGCATCATTCGCTAATACAGTTGTACCACTCGACAGGACCCCCAAGTTCCGAACACTGATTGCGTGACTAAACAATCCAGGGAAACTGGTATTGTTATTCACCGTGACGGTATGGCCACTGCCGTCAAAGGTAACGCCTGACCCGTCCCCTGAAAACGAAAAGGGGGCCGTCATAGTGACATTGGCCGCCAATGTATAGGCCGTTCCGTTCACGAGAGCAACAGCGGCAGTAATGAATGCCTGGCTAATGTTCACGCTTCTCGTAGATACGACTGCGGAAGATGCAGACGATGCAAAGCCTGACCCGACGCTATTTGTAGCTCTCACCGTGAAGGTATAGGACGTTCCGTTCGTCAACCCTGAGACGGTTGCACTGGTTGCACCCGTCGTTGAGGCCGTAAATCCTCCAGGGCTGGAGGTCACCGTGTAGCCCGTAATGGCGGAGCCGCCGTTTGATGCAGAAGCAGACCAACTTACCAACATTGAACCACTTGCGACGGGCATAGCCGTGACACCTGTAGGGTCTTCAGGGACGACATCAGGCACGGCTGCGGCGGAGGCTGACGAGGCTGAACTTGTACCGATACTATTTGTAGCCGTCACCGTGAAGGTATAGGACGTTCCGTTCGTCAAATATGAGACGGTCGCACTGGTTGCACCCGTCGTTGAGGCCGTAAATCCTCCAGGACTGGAGGTCACCGTGTAGCCCGTAATGGCAGAGCCGCCGTTTGAAGTAGGAGCAGTCCAACTTACCACAGAGGAAGCATTCGCATTGGAGGTGGCCGATACGCTTGTAGGGGCTCCTGGAGCGCCCGCAGGTATTACCGCAGAAGAGGCTGAAGACTCTGTTCCTGACCCTGCGAGATTTCTAGCTATTACTGTAAAAGTATAGGATGTCCCATTTGTCAGCCCCGTCACAGTAGCGCTGGTTGCGCCTGACACTGTGGCTGTTAAACCACCCGGGGTTGATGTAGCAGTGTAACTTGTAATGGAGTATCCGTTGGTTGTGGTAGGCGCAGTCCAACTTACCACAGAGGAAGCGTTTGCACCAGAGGTGGCCGTTACGTCTGTGGGAGTTCCTGGCAACCACCATGTTACATAGGGTGTGTTCGCTCCAATACTATACCATACTTTGTCTGCTCCAGACGTATTTGTAAGGTATGTGTTGGCGGCCGTATCTGACCATGCGCCGCTGCCTGAATTAGTGGCAGTGCCTGCTGAAGCTTGTCCATGGGTGGGGGTAGAAGCGGTAAAGCAGTGATCTGCAGATCCACTCGATTGTTGACCAAATATGCTGCCGCCCCTATATGCCTGTCTTGCACCAGTAGTATAGCAGTTCGTGGCAGTTCCGGTTGACGTTGACCCAAATATGCCACCGCCATCATCTGTAATATTTCCTGTGCTGTAACATGCAATGGCAGATCCGGATGAGTAAGGCCCAAAGATACCGCCTGCCGAATTACCAATTGGACTTTTGGAAACACATTGAATTGCAGTTCCCGATGAGGAAGCTCCAAATATGCCACCGCCGTAACCAAGGCCGCCAGATGTACTATAGCATTTTGTCGCAGTTCCTCCAACCCCTGCCCTAAAAAACCATCCATCTGAGTTACTCATGCTACCACCCTCAATTGTTAGATTCTGAACTGTGATGGGCCTGCTGAATAGCCCACGCCAGTTGTATGAAACGTTATTGCCAGAGGGGACTGTGACTGAGAATCTGTTCCCCTCAAATGTGATACCCGTCCCGTCCCCCGCAAACGTGAACGGGGCCGTCATAGTGACATTCTCTGTCAATACGTAGGCGGTCCCATTCACGAGAGAGGTACCCACGTTCGCTTGAGTAATGGCCGTTGGCATTATAATCCTGTACTAGAAATTATTTCATCCTGAACAGTCGGTCCGCCTTGTTCTGCTCCCGAGGAATCCAGCGAATCCCGCACCAATCAAATGTGGACGCAGTGTCCATGATCTTACATTTGTAAAACGCCGCATAGGGCCTCGGGTTCTTGTGGATCCCGTACAGGAGGCTATTCACGACGCCGAGGCAGTCATTCTCGAGTACAATCGAGTATTCTCTGTTGGTCTGGGCCAACAGGAGGCTATAGTAGACCGAGGCCCACTTGGCCTCGGTCAAACTCGCAATGTTGTGAAGGGGGGAGACGGCCTCGTCCACGAGCTCATGAGCTCTCGTAATCCGAGCGGCCACGGCCGCCGATCCATTCGAAGGTCGAAACAGCCCGCCCGTCTGAACAATTGTCAGAATAGGCGGGGGATAGAGACGACGACCAGCTAGGCGCAGCATCTTTGCTCCTATACCGGGGCCGTCCGTTAGGCTCTCTGACAAAAATTGAAGTCATTGTGGCCATTGTGGCCATTTAACTGACAGGTACCCCAGTAATCCATACAATCATGTTTGAAGCCCGCTTCGCCAGCCCGACCTTTCTCAAGCGTATCCTCGAATCCATCAAAGACCTCGTAACTGATGCCAACCTCCTGTGTACCGAGGACGGCATGGAGCTCCAGGCCATGGACTCGGCCCACGTCTGCCTTATTAGTTTGACGATTCTCGCCGACGCCTGTACTACCTATACGTGTACCCAGACGCTGACGCTCGGCCTAACTATTTCCACCTTTGCGAAAATCCTCAAGTGCGTCGAGGCCGATGATTCCCTCATTCTGAGCGTCGGCGGCGACGCCTCTGCCCTCGACATTTCGGCCGAGTCTGCCTCGGGGACGCAGACGTCGGCCTATTCCATGAATCTCATGGACATTGACGCCGACCACTTGACCATTCCCGACACGGCCTATGCCTGTTCTGTCAAGATTCCGAGCGCCGACTTTAGCCGTAAAGTGCGGGACCTCCAGCTGTTTGGTGACACGTGCGAGCTGGGCGTGACGGAGAAGGCCTTTGTCATGACAGTTCGGGGCGACCTTGGGACGGCCACGGTGACGCTCAAGGACGACAAGGACAGCAAACCGTCGACCGAGGTCGAGTGTTCTGATTCCACCACCCTCTGCGTGGCCATCAAGTATCTTGCCGCTATTTCAAAGGCCCAGGGGCTCAACGAACAGGTGACTATCTTCATGACGATGGGGACTCCCGTCCACATTGTCTATGATATGGGCGACCGAGGCTCTTTGGGGTTTCACGTGGCGCCGAAAATGGAAGAGTAAAAAATATAGAGCACCTGGTCTATTTTTATTGGCGGAGGAGTTCAGCAAGTTGATGAAAGAGTTCTAGGTAGGGCCCTGACAGTTCTTCAGAATCCCCTATTTGTCCAATTGCGGTGAGGAGGAGAGCCTTTAGTTCACCTCCCCGCACTCGTGGGGCCAAGGGGGCGGGTTCAGGAGGGGGGGAAGGAGGGGGAGAAGGTGCTGGCGCAGGCGCAGGAGAAGGAGAAGGTGCTGGCGCAGGCGCAGGAGAAGGAGAAGGTGCAGGAGAAGGTGCTGGCGCAGGAGCAGGTGCAGGAGAAGGAGAAGGCGCGGGTGCTGGTGCAGGAGAAGGCGAAGGAGAAGGCGCTGGCGCAGGAGAAGGCGCTGGCGCAGGTGCAGGAGAAGGCGCAGGAGAAGGCGCAGGCGCAGGAGCACGAGCTGCAACAACAGTCCGCTCAAAGTAAGCCAGAATCTCTCCACCCTTCATCTCCTTTAAGTATTTGACGAGGCGTGTCAGTTGAAGGGGAATGTCCTTTCCATTCAACTGATTCTTGTTCTCCTGAACACCCAGCACACGATCCTGCGGATTGTCTTGCTCAGAGGTGGGATCGTACCTGACACTCACTTGCGTCAAACAGTGCGTAACCATGGCGTCCCGGGTCGCCCTTGCCGAACCGGCGCCATAATCCGGTGTTTCGTACGTACCAATGAGTTGAAGATTGCGAACAATCTTGTTGGCAATTCGAAAGGAGTAGGTGTCTTCATTGTCTTCCCCTAGATGGTCCTTTTCGTAAGGAGACGGCCTATCACTGGATCCTGGCAGGACAGGTGTATTTTCCTGAAAGAGGAATGTATTGTGCCGCAATGCCACCGTCACACTAAATTCCCCTGTGCGGACATATCCATCGAGATTGCTCGATAAGGGCGATGGTTTCTTGCTATATCCACGCCCAGCTCGCACAATCTCCATTCGAGGCTCAGTTTCCAGAATGAAACGGGGACACATGTCCCCGTTTGACTCGTGATTCCACTGCGAAATGATGTGGGCACTCTTTCCCTCATAGTAATGAGAATCGTCTTTGGCAAAGTAATTGTACAGTGGGAGGGGTGTAGGGGCCGTCTCAAACGTCTGGAGGCTACAGTAAAAGTCAGGCTGCTCCCCAAAGACTACACCGATGCGCTCCAAGGGAATCTTGCACTCGGCATCCTTCATGGGTCGAAAGTTGTCCGCAATTGCCTCCTGCAATTCGTCGCTAGAAGGAAAGTGGATTGTCGTGCCATGATCATTGGTGCGCTCTGACAGGAATCTGCCCTGTTCCTCACCCGTCATGGGGCGGAGTATAACCTTTCCCGTGTAAAGCCCCTCCCTATAAATAACATTCCAGGGGACTTCAATGCAGAGAAAGTCTCCACTGGCAACACGGGTATAGATGAAGACGGGGCGTGTTTTGCTGAGAAGGACCGTGGACGGCTTTAGTCCGATGCCCGAGACGCCTCGTGAATGATGTCCATTGTGATTTTGTTTCCGAAGGGACATCATATTCGTCGCTTGACCGACCGTCATTCCCGTGCCATCGTCAATCATTCGAACAAACCCTTCTCCCAGTTTGAACAGAATGTAGTGAGCCAATGCATCGAGAGAATTTGCCACCAGCTCCAGAAGGGCCTTGCGCATCGTAAAGCCCGCACGAAGGAACCCTCGCAGGGTCCCCGCTTCATCAATTGACCCGATGGCGAAAGAAGACATTGTATGGATTAGTATGGATTAGTATGGATTTATAGTATGGTGCACTCCTCCTGGTATGCAGTCGGCTACTTCAATTTTTTATGCACTAGTTGGTACACGATAATCCATAGCTCTCGTCCGTCATGGGAAATCCATTTTGTCTCAGAGCGTCTCCGACGAGCGGGAGCAGCTGCTGCTGGACGGTAGAGGTAATGTCGGCCGGCTGGTTCATCATGATGTTGTTGAGTTGATTTTTAATGTGGCCAATGTCGGCCGCCAAGTCGACGGGGGCGTAGACGACTTCTCCAGTGATGTCTACGCCGGCCGGGGGTGGCTTGTTCGCAATGCGGTCCTTCCAGAGGGACTTGTCGAGAAAGTTCGGGGCCTGCACATCCTTGCCGATAGGCGGCTCCTGTTGACTAGGAGGGTCCTCGAATCCGTCCATGGACCGAAACAAAATCAACAGGGCCATGAGCCCCAAAATGACAAGACCGAGTATCAACGCAGTCATCCCTTCCTAGTAAAGGCTTGTATAAGTACTGGATATATAGACGGCATTGTGGTAGCCGAGTTTACGGAGTTTGTCCGTGGCCATGCGGGCTCGGTGCCCCGTGTTGCAGTAGGCCAGAATACGAATGTTCTTGTTGGGGTATTCCTGAGGCATCCGCCTGTCCAGGTCAGCACTGGGAATGTGAACGGAACCGGGGAAATATCCCAACGTGGCCCTCTCGATATCCGTGCGCACGTCCAGAATCAGGTCCACCTCGTCCTTCAGGAGAAGGGACTTTGCCGCAGCCGCAGAGATTCGGTAAGGTGAGTCGACGGCATATTGGTAGGCATAGTAAACAACAATGGCGAAGACGACGACCAGAAGGGCAAAGAGACCTATAAGGAGTCCTGACCTGTACTTCATTACTAGGGGGGCAGAATGTTCGCCAGGTGTTCTCCAGACATTCTCCAGACATTCTCCAGACATTCTCCACCCTCTAAGAACTCTCTAGCCAGGGGGCCAGGGGGAGGCCTACCTGGGCCAAAGGCCCAGGTAGGAGGTCCCCCTAGTCACTGAAGATCTTCTGACAGAGCCCGTTCTCGAACCGCACCCAGTTCTGGTGAATGGCAAAGACAAAGACCTCCCACCCCTGGCCGACCTCGGCGTCAAAGCCAGGCGGCACGGCCACGGCCGGCGGAACCCGCACCGTCAGGTCGAGTCGGATGGAGGAGGCCCTCGACAGATTGCCCGAGCCCGACGGCTGGTGGTCTTCTGGCGCCACGGCGAAACTGTAGCCATACAGGGCCGAGGCCCAGGAATTCCAGCCCCCTCGGTGGACCTTGGCAATCCCCTGCCGCCACCATTCTCCTTCTGCCTGGTCGACCACGAACCCATTGATGCGGAGCGTGGCGTAGGTGAGCCACGGCTGATAGACCCGACCGGCCTGGACCTGCGTCTCCAAGAAGGGCTGAAAGGAGGCCCACTCATTGTTGATGGCCACCCCTTTTCGTCGAAACACCCACAAAATCTCCTGACAGGGGTGATTGAATTCGAGAGGCAGGGAGATCAGAACCGTGTCCTTGCTGCTGTTGGTTTTGCTGCCCTGGTACTTGGTCGGCTCGTCAAAGTGAAAGCCGGTGACGAAGCGGGTCAGTTGTTCAAAGGGCCGCTGAATGTAGGCGGAGCGAACGGAGCCGTCCACGAGGCCGCAATACGTCAAAATGCGGAAATCCTGAAAGGGAGGCCCGCCAGGAGTAGTGGGCACCGTGTAGGAGACGGTCCCGCCATTGAAGGTGACGGTGGAACCGAGGGGTGTCTCGGTACAGGAGGCCCGGATCCCCGTCGTGGAGCGCACGCAGTCGGTAAACGGCCGCAGCTGGACGTGGACTCGGACGGAGCCCTCGGTGCAACTCAAAAGGGGAAAGGTCTCCTTGAAGCGAGTGCGCATGAAACTGAACGGCAACAAACAGGTGTAGACGCCGTCCTGGGTGGGCCAGGGGCGGTTCGGATTGAGCGCCTGCTGGTTGGTGGCGACGTTGAGGGGCGTCGTGATGCCCGTGCCGTCGACGGCGAGGCCGAAAATCATGTTTTCGTCGGGAATCAGGGCAGAGTAGGCCTTGATGAAGGCCCCGTCGAGGCGCTCGAGCGTCTGGTCGCCGACCTCGAACTCGGCGTACTCTATGATGGCCGTGCCGAGGGAGTTGATGTAGGTCCAGGGATTGGAGGAGAGGTCGACCGTGTACTCCCCTGTTCGTAGTTTGAGGATCGTGAGGGGGTCGTACCAGGAGCCGAGGCGAATCTGGAGGAGGAGGGCCTGGAGGAGGTCGCCGCACGCCAGAGCCCCGAGCTCAAAGGTGAGGCGGCCGCCCCAGGCGGCGGTGCCCTTGTGGACGACCTCGGTGCTCGCCATCGTGGCCTTGTAGGTGCGGAAGGGGTCTCGGTGGAACCAGGAGGCCTCGGTGTCTAATGGAAAAAAATAGTCGTCTTGGTCGTCTCGGGGCGCAATATCAATCACGGTAGTAATGTCGCCTCGGGGTCGCTCGGATCCGATGGTACTCATTCTCCCTTCCTTCTTGAAAGAGGGTGGGTTTAGATTCACAGTTCCCCGTCATAGTGAATCGCCCGCCCACGATGGGCAGCGTACGGCAACAAGTTCCTGGTTCCTTCGACCCCCCACAGGTCGTAAAAGTCGCCGATACCGTCGCCCCCCTGTTTGTATCGGTACTGAATGTCCCCCAACTCGTCGAGATAGATGTGGTCTCGGAGGTCGCCCATCAGGTCCTTGATGGA
>Ga0114958_10002069_pt1 | contig 15286 bp, 4 predicted proteins | sample C_130208_EF_Meta_FD_89577 | JGI IMG/M metagenome (GOLD analysis project Ga0114958, IMG submission 89577) | Freshwater microbial communities from Lake Croche, Canada to study carbon cycling - C_130208_EF_MetaG | ecosystem: Environmental > Aquatic > Freshwater > Lake | place: Lake Croche, Canada...
AGTCTACAGAATTGAATTTACTTAATCCGTTTATCTGTGTGCCTTGGACAAGAGGGTCTGAGAAAGTGATACCATTTTGCAAACGAACTTGCCTCTGATTTTCATTCACAATGTTAGACTGCCCAATATCAGAATCCCATACTTGAGAATAAATGTTGGTGGGATTTGTTGCGATGGCATATCCAAATACTGTCTGATTCCCTGTAAAGAATTGAGCAGAATCTGTCAAGAAAACAATTGTAGGATTGCCCGATTCTCCGGTTATCCAATCTGTCACCCCACTCCAAAACTGCCCTGCAAGTGTTTGATTGCCACTATTATCTTCTGCCTCCCCTTCTTGGTATCCAACAGTAATAACTACAGACCCTTGATTGACTTTCTTCCAAGCATTAAAATAACAATCTCCATATAATTGTCCAGTTCTAGGCAAATTATCTGCCGTAGCAAATGCAGTTGTCTCGTGGTAAATCTGAGTTACAGATGCTTGTTTAGCATATAGATATACCTGATAATATAGAGGAAAAAAGTTTTCACTAGCAGTTAGCTTCCCACCATAATATGCCCAAGGATAATAGGTATCAATGGTTTCAAAATAGATGAAGTTCCCATTTTGCTTTTTGATTTTATACTCTACAGCTTCTGTTGTGTTTGAGTTCCCTGAATTGCCGTAAATATATTCTTTCGCCAAGGACACATATTGGTCTTGCTCCTGCGAGAAAGCAAAAGGTTCTCCAGAACTTAGTTCAAGAGCATACCCTTTAAATGTGTATGTTGTCTTTCCATCTTTACTCCTTGCAGAAGTTCTTCCTCCCAAACTTACTGATATGTAATCTATCCCATTGGCTTCAAACCAAAAGTACATCTTACAAACGGTTTTTAAGAAATAAGAATAGTTGTTTGCCTTACTATAAACAACTCGATAGTATTTACACCAATCAGGGAATTGCCCAGAAACCGTGTAGTTAACCCTATAGATATTGTTTATGTCATCATCAAAAGTAGGTGGTGCAAAATATACAACAGTAGATGGAGGCGGGGTGGGACTCCCTAAACTTGCCTGAGAGTATCTTCTTGTAGGAATTTTAACAGTTTTATTAGCAACAACACCTATCCTCCTTCCAAACTCATCAAGCAATTCAATACCAAAACTATAATCAGCATTGAAGAATACCCTATTGTCCGACATTTTGGTATTGTCGGTGGGAGGGAATATTTCTCCATTAACCAATGTGGACTTGACTACTTCTAAATCTAATGTCAATCCGTTCCAATTGGGATAGTCTGTGGTATAATTTCCGTGATTGATTCTATTCTGAGCAATCTCATTCGATGCCGAAACTAAAGGAACAGAATCAAAGTCAGCATTTGTTATTTGAGTTGAAACTGGTTGCTTTGAAATCAAATCCAAATTAGGAATCACATATTGAAGAGATAAAATATCTTGAATATATAATTGGCTATTATTAGGATTCCCTCCCGGAGGAACTGTTGTAAGACCTGTCCCATATCCAGGTAAGGCACTTGGAAGAGCATAGTTCCCTTGAATGTTATCTATTGTCTTGATTGAACTAATGACCCCATCGTTTGTAACCCTATAAACGAAAACCACCCTTTTTATAAGGGATTTGTCTTGCAAGTAATTTACAAACTCGTACTTAGGCAATTGGATGACAAGATTGTTCTTCCAATAAATCATTGGAGACCAAGGGGCTAATCTACTTTCTTCGTCATTATCATAGATGTAGTAATAGGAAAACTGCGCCCCGTTTGCGCTTTTTAATTGGTTTTCATAGTCTACACTGCCTTGATAGATTGTAAAACCTACATTCTGTAAATAGTAGATGTTCTGATTTGTGTCGGCAGTAAACCTATATATGTCCGTAGGGAATGATGGTGGTCTTTTTATCTGCGTGTAATACCACTCTTCAGCGGGAAGTGGATAGGTATCCACTTGTGTGCCATCTCCATCTTCCAACTTCTGTGTGCGAATGCCCTTTGCGACATTCACCATCCTCGGCTGATTAACATTGTCTGTCCAATACAACTTACCATCAATGGCAGCCATAGAGACATTCATTGTTGTGTTGAAGTTCAACCACGCCCCTCTGACAATCCTTTCTATGGAATTGTCACTTCCCCTCACCAAATAAATGGCGTGATTGCCTTGGCTATTGTACAGGGCGAAGTAAACAACTTGCGCCTCAAAGTCATCCATCACACCGACAACAAGATTGTCTCCAGCGGGAATGGCATATTGTAATTGCTCATTCCCATTGAGAAGAATACCCCCAGAAAGGTTTGTGTTCTCCACAGATGCGCCAAAGCGAAGGTTGCTTGCAGCCCTCGCCTCGTTTGGCTTTATCACCCTGTCATCAATGTCTGGGTTAACCCTGTCAATCCTGTGTATCATATTACAAAGTTACTTCTTTTCCTCCTTTCCGGTTAGTCTTAGATACTGCTTCACCCAAGGAGTTCTTTTGGCTTTCTTCTCGTAATAATTGTCAGCCCTCTCAGCTACTTTATCTAAGCCCTTGGTGACAGTCATCAACTCTTCGTATTGCAAGTCGTAGTTGCGTTTTATATCCTCTTTCATTTCGGGCGTGAGAGCATTGATGCGCTCAAACATTTGTTGTTTCTTTTCAGATACACCTGAAGTTGGAAGAACCTCATCCTTGTACACCGCCTCAATAATTTCATCCCTATACCTTTTTTCAAAAGAATATTTTTGAAGGAGATTGTCTTCTCTAATGTTTTCAAAAAGGTCTTTTACGCTTTGCTTTCTCTTCCTTGCAAGCTGCCTTTCCACATCCCCGACAGCCTTACCAGCTTCTTGTTGTTGCTGAATAGTTTGTTTAAGTTGATATGATCCCGTGGCTTTATCAAAGACCTTTTCGGCCATATCATAATCCCCTGCTTTAAGATAATTTGAAAAGGCTTTACTAAATTTCTTAACCTCTCCTTCTCCTGGTGAAAGCAAGTTTTGTATTTGCCCCACAGTAGTGATGTCTTCTGGGTCATTCAAAGTAGTAACACCTCCACCAGCAATAATCATAAGAGTTGCAATCTCGGCCACAGAGAGTGGTTGATTGCCATATGTTTCTTGCAAAGCTTTTACGGTGAGGTTTTCGTATGATTCCTGAAATGGTTCAAACACATAAAACTCTTTACCCCCTTCTACAGGACGGAAATATCCCGGTCTACCTTTTACGGGAATGCTATTCATTAGTTGATAACCAACTCTTGCGAATGTGGCATACTTACCTTTAACATACTCCCCAACTAAACCACCAGGAGTTTTAAAATAAGAATCTTCAAGTTTCTTTTCGATTCCCGTGTAAGGGTCTTTGTAAGCATATTTACCAAAATAATGAATCAAAAGCCTTGATTGAAGAGTAATGATTTGCATCTTACCTCCCCAAGGGTCAAAGATTTGATTGCCTACACGAATCTTTCCAAAAGCACTGCTCTGAGGGTTTTTGAGGTCTACAGAAACATTGCCAGCTTCTTTCCTCTTCTCTTCATCCTCATCACCCTCAGCATTTGAAAGAGCGGCTATTCCAAGAATTCCTAAAGATGTTCCAGCAACAAACTTGGCCCAAGTTTTTACTATCCGAGCCTGAGCAACAGACATTTTGTATGGGTCTCTTCCTGCTCCTTTTGTACCTATCTCAAGAGGAAGCCCAACAAGAGTGAACAAGCGAAGAATTGATGACCAGTTCTTGGGAGAGAAGAATACTATGTTTAGCCCTCTCATTACAATCTTGCTATTCTCAGCACCAAAAAGACCACCTCTTCCCGATAAAGTATTTATAGCAGCCGCCACATCCTTATAGGCTTGAGGGTTATTGTAGAATGTAATTCCTTTTTCCTGCATATTCTGAACATCTATTAAGAAGTTGCCCACTCTAAGCGTGTTCATATATGCCGTCTGCGCTCTGTTTAATGCTCTGATAAAATTAAACCTTTTGGCAAACTCATAGGCTTTTGGCCCATATTCAGGAATGTATTTAAGAGGTAATATTAGGAAATTAAAAATTGACTCAGTAATTGTGTCGGCTCCAGTCTCTTCAGCTAATAGTGTTGTTTTGCCGAATGGAATAGTAAGATCAAGTCCAGATTTGCGAATTATTCTATACAATTCGCTATTCCTTATTTGACCAATATGTTTTTGATATTCTTTCTCACTAAAAAGTGATTTACCAAGATTTTTAGCCGCTTCCTTTGTTGTGGCTAAATCAGATACTGAAAGCATTGAGCCTTGGATTAAAAGCATACCAAGGTCAAGACCACCAGCCATTAAGGATTTTGGAAGTTGCGTAAATCCGTATGCCACATCTCCAGCTATCACCCATCCACTTTTATTCTTCTGTTCTTGCTTGGCAAACTCATAATCCCACTCCTCCTGTAAACGGAATTTCTCCGTAGCAAGAGCCTCAAGTTGTGTATCATAATCTACAGGAGGTCTGCGCTCAGGGCGAGGTTTCATAGCACGAAGCCTTTCAATCTCTTTTTCCATATTGCGCTTTACAGTAGCATACCTTGTAGCCTCAGATGGCTGAGAAGGCTTTTTCCCAAAGGAATTCTGATAGGCGGCTTCGTATTGTTGCTGAAGGCTTTTCAGTCTATCGCTAAGGTCTTTCTTCCTTTGTGGATTTGTAGTTTTCTCTATCCCATTCTGAGCATCCTCAATAGCAGAAATCAATTTGCCTATAGCTTTGATTTCATTTATTTGGTCTCTAACTTGATTGGGAGTAGGATTATATCTTCTACCGTATCCACTAATAGCATCCCTTACATCACGCTTAGTTAAATTGGGATTGTCGTTGATAAGTTGATTGTAGATGTGGTCTACAATTCCCTCAGCATCCCTAAATCCTGCTTCAACATATGCTTTAAGCGTTCCTTCAGGTATAACCACCTTGCCAGCATCATCAACAGATACTGTTGGGATGTAAGCTTTTTCAACTTCTTCTTTGAATGATTTCTCTGCTTCAGCTTTTTTACTATTAGACAAGCCACGATACCATTCCGTAGAACGAAGTTTATCAAGACCTTTTCCAATAGCTATTTCAAGTGTACCGAGTCCATCTAAGGCTAAGGCAACGGCTTCAACAGAAGCATCCCAAGCAAGAGATGCTGGTGTAGCAGAACTAAAGATTCCTGGCTTTGAAAAAGCAAGTTTCCTTACTCTTTCAGCAGCCCCTTTGAAAAAGGACTTTCGTTTTACTGGTTCTTCTTTCTTTTCGTTTGCTATATCATCTATAACGCTTTGCCTTTCCCAATTAGCCTTCTGTTGTTCAAGTTCATTAACTTTAGCGAGAGCCTCTTGGTATTGCTTGTTTAAACTTTCAAATCGCTCTTCTACTTCTTTAGTGAAAGCCTCTTGTCCGAATTGCTCAACAAATGCTTTCTTCCTTGATTCATACTCAAAAGGCAAGGCTTTGTTTTGAAGAATCTCTTGCCACATTCTTAATGTCTGACCACTAGTTGTTAAATATCTACCAGCTTCATCAGTTATTCTTGCGGCTTCATTTGTAAGTCGAATAAACTCTTCTTTATCCTCGGTATTGGCTCTTTTAGTTTCGATGTCTTCAAGCACCGCTCCCATTATGCCAATTTTGTAAAGTCCGTCTATGGATTCATTTTTAGCCACCTCTAAAGCGGCTTCGACTCCAACTTCTTCTACAAGTTTATTAGCCCTTCGCTGTGCCTCTGTAATGTTACCCGGAGTACGGAATAAGCCAATGTCTTCAAGAGCCTTTTGCATTTCAGGAGAGTCAGCTTTATACCTTCTCTCTACAACTTTCTTAGGAACTTGACCCTCCTCGCCTTCAGGCATTTCTTGTTTCTCTTGCGTTGGAGGAGGCGTTACAGGAGGCTTTGCTGCGGCTTCTTTTTGTTCAGCCTGTTGAAGCCTCTCCCTCACAGGAGCAATGTATTTCTCCCATTCCTTGAGGTCTTCCTTTTGAGACTTTAAATAATCAATCCCTGCTTGAAGAGCCTTTGCTGCGGACTTGGAAGCAATCCATGCCTTCTCCACTGTCATAAGGAATGCGTTCCATAATCCAGCATTTAAGCCAATGACATTTGGGTCGCTTCTTAATGAACGAAGGAAGGTGACAACGGGGTCTTGCTTCTCTCCCTTCGGCATAGCCACCTCCTTGCCCTCCTTTGCCCCAAGCCATATGTCGGGGTTCTCCATCAGATACTGGCGCACCTGATCATAAGACATTGTTTCGCCGGTTTCCTTAAAAGTAAATATCCGGGACTGAGGAACGCAAGGAAGTTTAGCCATTTCTATTTATTACCTAATTCTTGATCGAAAATTAATAGTCCTCCAGGACATTCACTAACAAGAGAAAGCCTCGCAATGAGGTCTCCGTATTCGCCCACAGATTTAGTCTGTATCTTGACGAACTTGTGAATCCTCACTTGCACTGTAGCATCCTTTGTGGAGAAATAGAAGTCATTGTAAAAATCGCCTAAGTCTTTCTCAAGGTCGTAAGCAGCGTCAAGGATGCCCATCAAATCAATGCCTTCATTGAACTCCACCTCATCTACTTGAGGCATATCGGCCATATCCCCTCTGTCGTTAAAGAAATCACGCAACTTGTAATAATGCGTTAACTCATCAGCAGATTCTTTCTCAAAATACTTCTGCGCCCCGAATAGTCCTTGCTTCTGACAGCAGGAAGCGGCATACTTGTAAAAGTTAGAAGCGTATAGTTCGTGTCCTACGGCTTCGTTCAGCAGCTTCTTGTCGCTGGCTTTTAATAGTGATTCTTTCATGTTATAGACAATCTTGTTTTATTTTCTCGGACAGGCCGTCCATTATGTCTTCAAAGTTATCTGTGATGTTCTGCATACGCTCAAAGGCTCCCTTGCCATATTTGTTGTCAAAGGACTTCGTTTTGATTTTTGATGGCTTTTTTGTGCCGTCAAATTCCTCGGAGGCAGAAGATTCTTGCTTGGAGGTGAATGATGGTTCGGTTTCGGTGGGGGCGACTTCATTGGGGATATTATCAGGAGCGAACTCCTCTGCCTTGTAGTTTTTCCCGGCCAATGCAATCCACTCGCCATCCTCACTTTTAAATACCCTTATGTCCAATCCAGTTCTTTCGGGGCCACCTCGCTCCATCCACTCTAAAATATCAGCTGTGGCTTTTGCAAAATACCCTCCCTTTCTACTTTGCTTCCAATCAATAACTACCGGCCTTAGTATTCCTGTTTTTTCTTTAAAAATAGAACTTTCCTCGTCCGTATCATCGGGCAATTCAATTCCAACTAATTGTTCTTTATCATACGATACCTTTGACATGGGCAGCTTACTAACTGCCGTTCCGCCAATAGCTGCATTCATTAGTTGTAGCTTTTTGGCAAGTACACTTGAACGATTAAGGTCTGGACTTATATCAGAGGCGGTGACAAAAACATACCTATTTGGATTGTTGTCATTTTGTATTGTTGAGGCCCTCCATATACGACCCATTCCTTGTATGGTGCTAATGCCCCTATATGGAGAAAACAAAAACACTTCTGTTCTTGGATTGTCCCCGATGGTATCGTCCAGATTGATTCCTGTTCCTCCCGATTCTAATGATGCTATAAGAACATCAGCATCTTCAGAAAAAGCCTTTTGTGCTTTTTGGGATGTTGTCTTGGCTTTTGAATGCAGGCCAACAAAACTAATGCCCTCCTTTTTTAATGCTTCTTCAAGCATAGGAACGGGACTTGGTATTTCACCTATAACTTCAGGGGCTCCAAACTCGCCAGCCATTTGCTGCCTTCTACCCCTAATTTCCATAGGGTTTATTCGGGAAACAAAAATTATAGATTTCCTTCCTTGCGCAAGTTGTTTTTTAACAATGCCTACTGCCTCGCCTATTTTAGAAAGCTCCGCAGCATAAAGAATATAGGAGTTTGGCGCAAGAAGCCTATACTCCATCATCTCTGCATCATTTAAATCATCTAAAACCTTGTTGAATTCTTTTGCGTATTCATTTCTACCCTCATCCGTTCCTTTTACATCGTGAAACTGGACATCAGTTCCTTCGTAAGAAATTTCTCTTTTAACGAATCTTCCCTCTTGTCCAGCCCTAACCATTAGGCCATTTACCCAATTGTATAATCTGGCTCTTTGGGTTCTACCTGCTGGAACATCATAATACTTTACCTCTTGCTTTCCGTATTTCTTTGTCTTAATAATTGCGCCATTGTTCATCATTTCTGACAAGAAATCTTCAGGCGAATTAAAGCCAAGAACTTTATACAGGTATGCAAGTTGATGAGGCTTGTCTGCTGGTGTTGCGGAATAATATGCAACGGCTCCCGCTTTTTTAAGCATGGGTCTAAATTTAGCCTCCCATTGCCTTTCTTCTTGCACATCACCACCAGGAGTTCTTCCAAATGTGTTTACAAGATTTTGCGATTCATCAAACATAACTATTGCTCCACTTGGAACGTCAGCATCTTGAATTCGATTGTATGTGCTTACATATATTCCTCCAGGCTGAACTTTTTTATCATCAGTTAATAATGTAAGATTAACGCCCATCGCCTCGCTGTCTTTTGCCATAGAGCCGCCAAGCATAGGTTGTTTACCACTTTCCCAGGGTTTGCCAATGGCTGCATTTTCAGAAATGATAACAACGGGCTTTCCCTTGTCGGCATAATACTTTGCAACAGCAATTATTTGCCTTGTTTTCCCCACGCCTGCTCCGTCTCCATTTAAGAGAACCCCATTCTTGTCCATAGACGCAATTGCGGTGTTTGCTCCGTCAATTTGCGCTTTAAACATTTGAGGCTTTAAGCCATCATCAACTTTGTCGTCTGCCTTTGTTTGTGGTGGTATTATGTCTGTGATTTGGTCTTTTACAAGCCTCCTCTCTTTCTTTTCTACTTTCTTTTTAGCAACCTCAGTCTCCTCTACCACCTCTTTTATTTTGCCTCCCTCTCCTCTTACAAGTGTTGCAACGGGGACTTGTTTGCCTTCTTTTCGTTCCGCCTCCCTTTTTTCATAAGCCTCTATCCTTGCTCTTTCAAGGTCTTGTATATCCCTTTTTATAGTAAGGTACTCTTGATACCTTGGGTCTCCCTTAATGATTGCTTTTGTTTTGTCGGCTCCTCTTGATGTGTAGTTATTAACAAACCATTCGGCATAATCAATATCCTTATCAAGCAATTCATCTATTGTAATTCCGGAATACTTTCCGATGCCAAAATTTGTTTTTACATCTGGAGATTTGGACTTTACAATAGTTTCGGTTTCTGGGCTAACTACTTCTTCTTGAAGGGCAATTGTTTTAGCACCCCTTAAATCCTGAATGTTTTTACCCTCAAAAGCAACAGATAAAGACTCCCCAGACGCAATACTATTGAGATAGTCAAGAGCCTTTGTTCTTGCATCTTCAAGATTTTGAGATAGTATGGTTAGGTAGTTGTATGAATAAGTATATTCTTCCTTGCCCCTTGTTGTGTTAACAAATCTCCTCTTATACCAAAGTGTATAGTAATTTCTTTTTTGAGAAATATATAATTGAGCTTCGGCCTTGTCGGCATCTATTGATGGTAAGATTGTAGCCCCCTCTCCTTTTGGTTTTGTAGGCTGAGAGATGACCTCTTTGGTTTCTCTCTCTTTCTTCCCCTCCTCGGAAGGTTTCGTTCCTATCAAAGGACTTATCAGCTTGTCGTACTTGTCATAAATTTCTTCCCGCTTTGCCTTGTCATTTGGGTCAGACATTGAATCATACTCCGCTTGCTCTTTTACTCGTAAGTCGGCTATTTGTTCCTCATTCGTTTTTGCAGGCTCTGCCTTTGTCTCCGTCTTCCCGGCAAACATTTCTTGGGCTTGCCCCTGAACAGAAGGCCCCACTTTAACGATATCCCCTCCGACATTCTGCTTCCATTCCCCATCCTTAAACACCATCTTTCTGGGAGAACCTCCCTCTCTTTGAGGGGCTATTTCTACGGCATCTCCTTCTTGTGGTATTCCTGTTGTAGGCTTGGCTTCTTTGGGATTTAATTCATCTAACTCTTTATTGATTTCATCAATCCTTTTTCTTGTCTTTAATTGGTTGGGCGAGTTCGGGAATTGCTTTAAGGCTTTGGATGTAAGAGCAGATTTCTCTTTTTCCAATTCCGCTATGCGCTCCTCTTTAGACGGCTTCTCTTCTTTAGCTTCAGGCTTAGGAGTTTCCTCCTTCTTAGGCTGAGGCTTTGGGGCTTCCTCCTTTTTAGGAGCGGCAGGTGTAGGCTTTACAGGGGCGGCTTTCTTTCTTCCCTTCGGAGCAGGGGTTACTTTATCCCCTTTAGTATCGCTAGTTGATCCTTCTTGCTGTACTGGCTTAGAAACTTGTTCAACTCTGACGATAGGGACAACCTGTAATTGCTCGGCTGCTGCGGTTGCTGATTCAATGGTTGGCTGCTTGTTTGTTCTTGATTTTTCATATAGTTCTTTTTGAATTTCAAACTCTAAAATTGTATCCTCATTACGGACAAACTTAATCTTACCATTAGTATCCCTAAGCCTCAAGGCCGTTGTTTGACCTTTTGAATTTGTCTCAACTCCCTCGTAGGTGAATGGCTTACCATATAGGGTGATGGTGTTATTGTCAAAATCATATTGCAGTTGATTTTGGTCTAATGGAGCGGTTTCATCTTCAAGAACAGTTTCTATGTCTGCCTCATTGATTACATCATCAGCAAGTGGTTGTACTCCTAATTGCTGTGGAGTTTGTCCCGATAATCCTCCTTCAATATAAACTACATCACCATCTCTTGTAAAGATATATGGTGCGCCATCAGAATCAATTTTTATTCTCCCCTCTATCCCTTGATAATTTACATTTCTGCCTTCATTTTTAGAGAACTCAATATTCAAAGGAGCAATGGTAACAACCTCTTCTGTAGGAGTAATAGGGGTTGCTTCCTCCGTAGGAGCTTCCTCAGTAGGAGTTTGCTCAAGCCCTGAAATTACTTGCCCTAATGAGGCAAGGTCTTCATCTTCTTGAGCTACTTCTTCAGCAGGAGCAACAGGTTCGGGCGTTACTTCAGGAGCAACAGGTTCGGGTGTTATTTGTGGTGGAGGAAACTGAGGATTGACAGTTCGTATTACAGGAGTCTCTTCAGGAGATGGAACTCTTAGCCCTTCTCCAAGTCCTGCCTCCATTCCTGCGGCTTCAGGCTGAATTCCTTTCTCAGCCATATAGGCTTCAAGGTTCTCACGAATAGTATTCTTCTCCTCCGTTTCAGGAAGAAGAGCAAGCCCTTCATAAGCAGCCAATACTTCATCATCCGTAGGAGCAGCCTCATTCACTCGTTTCTGATATTGCGCTCTAATTTGCCCTTCCGCTTCGGGGTTGCCTTTAACGGCTTCCTCCATTGCCTGAGCAATCTTGTTGCGCTCTTGGATTTTATTGTCCGTTTGAACAATGTCCATATCGGCTCTCTGTGTAGCCTTGCCAATCTTAGGAGCCTCAAACAAAGTTCTGTCCATAGCAGATTGAAAGGCTTGACCTCCTCCAGCAAGACCAAAACCTCCAATGAATCCACCGACAAGAGATTCTGCTCTGCGTTTCGTAGCTTCGGGGGTAAACAACTCTTTAGGAAGTTTATCCATAAAGGCTTTTGCCGTAGGAGATTTTGCTGCTATTTCGCCTATTTGAGCAGTTCCTTCTTGCCCATATTCTGTAAAGGCTTCTCCACTACTAACACCTAAAAGTCCTGCTGCACGAGCAAGATTTCTATTTACGCCTTGTCTTAAAAGCCAATCACGCATAGCTTTATAGCCACCACGACTTGCTATACTCTTACTAATAAGTCCTGCTCCAACTCTTTCAAGAGCAGATTGAATTCCAGATGATATTTGAGCAGTAATCATAGCATCATCTCCACTTGCAATCACTTGCTCAGGAGACATTCCTTTTTCTTTTGCTATGGCATCAACTCCATTTTTATATGCCTCTGGAAGAGTTTGGAAATATGTACTTCCTCCCATTGTCAGAATAGAAGGAATGATTTGCATTGCAGCATCCCCAATAGTGTACAAAGCGGCTTCAGGAATCTTATTGTAATTGCCTTTGTCTATTGCCTCAAGAACACTTGTCTGAATATTTCTTTTAGAAAGTTCCTCCTGAAATTGATTTTGAGATGAAGTAGATGCATCGTACATCCTTTGTCCTGCATCTTTTATCTGCTGTTGCCTTTGCTCATACTCTAAAGGCACATTAGGATCAGCCGCCATTGAGGCTTGATTCAACCAAGATATACCTGAAAGAACATTCTTGGCAATCCTTTCGCCTCCTGAAGTAACTGCTCCAAGTAAATCTTCAGCCTTACCACCAATGCTTCGCTCCTTATTCCTTTTCTCTTGCTGATATTCAAATCCTGTACCACCCCGAATGGCAGCTTGCTGTTGTTGTTTCTCTGCTTTAGCAAACTGCCTTTGCGCTTTCCTCTGCTCTTCGGCAATAGGAACATCTTCAAAGGCTAATTGTTGAGCCTTGAACACAGGGCTGATTTGCTCTTGTTTCTTCTGTTCAGGAGTTTCAAATGAAGCGGCAGCTCCTCCAAATGTTGCGCCCAATGTAGGCTTCATCCCTCCGTATTGCTTCTGAAGCTTGGCATCGTATTCAGGAGACCCAACTAACGGCTGTGCAGGAGGCGTATATGCTTCCTGCTCCTCCAAAGAAGGCACTTCAAGAAATTCTTGCTTAGGAGCGGCTTGTGGTTGAGGCTTGGCAACAGGCTCTCTGTAAATGAATGCGTTTGCAAACTCAACAGGGTCTTTTGAAGCATTTGGATTTTTAGGATCAAGGACAATTCCCCTTTCCGAAATATCCATAAACAAATCCCGAACAAAGTCATTGTTGTCCAACAAGCCGTTGAACTTGTTATATGAAAACTGCTTCACCTGATTGGCAAGTTCTTTGTCAGAACCACCCACCAAGGCTGAGTATAGTTTTTTCCTTGGGTCAAGCCCATTTGTCAATGGTTCAGCCATTATTTTGTCTTATAACTTGATATCCTTGGTTTTCCGGGCTTGTTGATATTGCTTGCTTGGTTTTTATTGCCAATAGCAATAGTCAATTCTCCTGCACTATCTTTAGGGATGAGCATTTCCACAGTTTTAATTTGAGGAGAAGACAAGTCATAGCTTTCGGTTTCTTCATTATACTTGTATGACTTTATCTCAGGAGTTACTTTATATGCTTCAAAGTCCTTAACATATTGTTTTTGCTGGGCAGGAGATAATGTCTTAACAAAATTAGGAGTAACAAAAGTTCCTTTCTTTTTAACACCCCCAGATTTTAATGGAATGTCTTGCTTCGCTTTATAAGCCGTAACAAGTTGTGCGCTATTAATATCAAAACCTTGTTTAAGTATGTATGTCCCTTCGCCTCTAGGCCCTTGAGAAAATAGTTCTTTAAATTCTGCCGGGTTTGATAGCGGGTAAACTTCCTTATTCGCACCTCCCGGAAGAGATGTTTTAGGGAATGAAAATGTAGGAACAGTTCCCCAAGAAACTTCATCGTAAAGAACTTTTCCTTTAGGAAGCCCAGGCTCTGGCTTGCTTCTGCCTGAGTAAACCATAGATGTTGATGGAGCATTCCCTGAAGTAAATTGAGCCTGCTTCTCACCAGAAGCTTTTGCTGCTGCTTTAGCTTCTTCTGTCTGAACATTTTGAGTGTAATTAACACCACCCATATTGGCAAACAACTTGTTCATAGCCTCAGATGTGGCAACATCAGAAGCATAATCTTTTAATTCAACTCCCTTAGCCGTTGCTGCTTGTACAGTAGCTGGGTCTTTAACCAACTCAGGAATTCTTAAATCGGTGTAGTTTGTAACTATTGCCGACACTTCGGGGTTACCCATTACTACCTCAGAAGCTATTTGACCATTGATTCTTCTTGAAGTAATGTTTTTCCCAGTAACAGGATTTGTAGTTTCTTCAGGAATAAACAAATTACTACCCTCAATAACCTCCTGTTGACCAAGACTATTCGTAAAAGAGTATTTATCAGAACCAATTGTCTTAAACAAATTAGTTCCTATTTCTCTCCACTTGACCCTATTTGGGTCTTGCTTTATTGATTTACTAAACTCTGATGCGTGATTAATGGTAAACAAAGACGGGTCTGCTTTATACTTTTGAGAATAAGTGGGAATATCCGCCTCGCTTACATTGTAGTATTTCTGCAACTCAGGCAATTGATTCTTTATATTGCCTTCGGTGTATTTCTGCCAAGAGTTTTTCTCATTTATTTTTCTATCTAAGTCCGTCTTTGCTTGATACTTCATTTGAAGAGGGGACTTTGGGTCTGAAAATATTGCAACAGTTTTGTCAATATCAGCTTTATTTAACTCCTGTAATTGAGGCATAAACAACCCTCCTTCCGTAGAGCCAATCTCTGGCTTAAACTTAGCATCTTCTGCTGCCTGTTTAGCCGCTAATTCAGCAGCCCTTTTCTTAGCTTGTTCTTCTAAAGCATATGCCCTATCAGCCCTCTTCTGCTCGTTAAGGAGCATTGGGAGCATCTCATTCTTGAGAATGGTTTTGGATATAGTTCCCGATGTTTCTTGTGCCATTTATTTATCCGTGTCTATAGCCCCTAATACGCTCCATTGTCTTAACAATCGTAGGAATCTTAGTTCTGTACTTACTCTGAACAGCAAACAAATACTCGTTCTCATACTCAATCTTGGCAGGCTGCCATCTAGCATCGCCCTTCAAGAAATAGTATTTGTAGTAAATCCAGTTCTTCAAAGCAGAGATGAACCAAGGATGTACACAAGTTTCCCCAGAAGGAGACAAGCAATTAGTGTAATACCTTAGCGTTATATTCCTAAACCTAAATGTAGGAGCCGTGATGAGAATCCTTTTGTCAATGTCAATTGTAACATCTCCATAATCGCCTCCGTTTCCGTAAGCATCAATAGCACCACTAGTTCCCCATCCCATTCCATAGCCATACAAGCCCCCCATATACCAAATATTGTTATAATTACTCTGTATCAGAGGGGCAATATCAGGCTGTTCTTTGTGGTTTGTAAGTCTATTGTTTATAGCAAGACCTTTTATGTAATGCCCCACTTGGACACCAACACTAATGTAGTCGTAGTAGTCGTTTGGTAGACGGACAATGTTATACCCTGCGGCAGGAAGTTCATAAAACATCTCCTTGTCACGATCGGGTATTAATGTCTTAACATCCTTCTGCATTGACCTTATAAAATCAAGAGCAAAGGATTGTAAACGGAATGCTTGATTAGAGGGGATTTCCAT
>Ga0114958_10002070_pt1 | contig 15283 bp, 18 predicted proteins | sample C_130208_EF_Meta_FD_89577 | JGI IMG/M metagenome (GOLD analysis project Ga0114958, IMG submission 89577) | Freshwater microbial communities from Lake Croche, Canada to study carbon cycling - C_130208_EF_MetaG | ecosystem: Environmental > Aquatic > Freshwater > Lake | place: Lake Croche, Canada...
CCTTTCATTGTTCAACTGCATTCTTGCCTTCGTAAACACCAGCAGTCGCCTGTGCGACCTCGAGCCAGGTCCATGAGTTGACCCACGATTGAGCGGTGGAAACAATTCTCGAGGTGTTAACGGTGGCTATTTCGCCAATTGCAGTCTCAATAGTTGTCGCCAATGCTCGGGGGTCTGATTGGTCAAAGAATATCGCAGCATCTCTTGGGACATCCGACAACTCGGGAAGATTGGGTAGGACCGTGACCAAGCCGTAGGCCATGCTCATTCTCATCGTTGTAGAGTTAGTAATCCACCGGAATGGCATAACAGCTAGGTCTGCGCCTGCAAGTAATGTAGTTAACTCACTGTCCTCAAAATGCCTATTCGACCAGTGGACATCTCTATTCTTTAATTGGAGTTCACGAATGAGTGATTCAATAAATTCAGAGTATTCACGATTACGACATACCCCCAGTATCCTTATTGCGAATTCAAGAGAGTTGGGTAGGGTCAAGGCTGCTTGCAGAAGTAGATCGATGCCCTTATAGGGATCTACATTACCAAATGAAGCTATAAGCGGGGCATAACGGACGTCTAGATTTTGGCGAGCCTCTTCTCTTGTTGGGGACGAGGCAACCTCTGGAGCACCTTCTGGAATGACATAGACAATTGACGGATCAATACCCCATTCCTCAATGAGCCTCTCTCGAGCTGCCTCAGTTATTGTGATGGCAGTATCTACCTGCCGCGCCACGAAGGTGAACGCCTTCAGATCGTCATCGAAGATGGGGGTTAACGGTAGATGATCATGCCAAGTATAAACAAATGAAAACCCTATCATTTTTGAAAATACAATAGTCGTCCAGAACCAATAGCGAGGAATCCTCTGAATTAATGGGAGACCCTTGGCCCAGGCCCAATGGAAATTGTAAGCCCAGTGCATGTGGAGAACGCGCGCCCCGCGGAAACGATGCTGAAGGAGTGCGAAAGGCACCAAGAGCGAGTTGAGGGTTTGACTTTTGGTGAGGTCGTTCGCGAGCCAGACTGAAGACCAGTCCACCTTGCCGAGGGACCGCTGTAACAATGGAAGGTATGGATTTTCGACATTCACGGGCGTCATGACAACGGTGTTCCGACGGCGAGTCCCACTCATGACGCAAACCACGATGTGAGTCTCACAGCGTTAGGATATCGTACTTAAATGGGCTCTTCGGGTTCCAGTGGGGGGCGATGGTCTTGAGGAGTGACCAGTCAGGCTTGCCTGCGTAGAGCAGTGCCCTGACGCGATAGTTCCTGAAGATGGTGAAGCCGAAGGCGACCCTCTTGACCCGCTTGATGAGGTTGTTCATGGCCTCGGTCGGGCCATTCGTAGAGTGACAGGCATGCCAGGCGGTGATCTCGGATCTCCAGCGCTTGAGGGTCCGTCCGAGCGATCTGACCTCAGGCGGCCGCATCCCGTCGGCTAGGTCAGCGCTGAGCTCGTCGAGCCAGCGAAGAGCGAGCGGTTGGTCCTGATGGCTGGAGAGTTCTCGGACGGCCTCCTTGGCGTGGCCCAGGCGGTGGCGACCTCGCCTCGAAGCGTTCGATCTGAGTCGATGACTCGATGCGCCGCCTCCGTCTTGAACTCTAGGGTGAATTTCCTTCTTGTGACTGGCATCGGGACATCCTTCCAGCCGCCTCATCGAGGCGACATGTTGGGTGTCAACTTTCCCTGGGGAATCTCAGGGACCCACTCGGCATGCTCACACAGGGAGAAGACTTGGAAGTACACGCACTCAAGGACGGGGGTGAACTACCCCCACTCATTTCGGAAGAGCCACCAAACTGACGGGAGATTGTAGAGAGAAATGGGATATAGAATGATCAAGGAGGCCTAGGAGTCGCGGTGAAGTCTTTGAAAGTGATACTTGTTGCTGGCAAAGTTAGCGAAGGGTGAGCGCGTCCCTCCAATGAGGACTTGAAGGAGGGCAAAATAGGAGAAATGTCAGAGGGGCTTGTTGTCGTGGATGGATCTCCGACTATCTCAGTAGTGCTTGTGGTCAAGGACGAGGAGAGCATTGCGCAATCGCTGACTGAGCTCCGCCCGCAACTCGAGCAGTTCGGGGCTCCTTGCATCGTCGTCGATGCCTCACAAGGGAGGCTTCAGCACATCGAGAGGGAGTTCGACTGGGTTACGTGGATCGAGTTTGATCAACCACTTGGCCGGCGGTACACCATCTCACACCAACGTAATATCGGTGTCCGAGCTTCAACAACGAATCTGGTCGCATTTTGCGATGCAGGTGGCCGTCCTGGCTCTGATTGGCTCCTGCATTTGCTCGACGCCTGCGGTAAAGCTGAAGTCGTGTGTGGTCCGGTGCTTAGTCTGGATCAACCTCCACGCCCGGCAGTGAATCTCATTGAGGATGATACGCCTGTTTACCTAGTTTGCAGTGCCAACATGGCGCTACATCGATCGGCATTTGACAAGATCGGGGGATTCAATGAGGCTCTCGACCACGCTGAAGATATCGATTTTGGCTGGAGAGTACTAGAAGCTGGCTTCAAGGTCGAGCCCGTACCCGCAGCGATCATGTACATGCGGTGGGGAGATTATAAGGAACAGCGACGACGTAATTATCGGTATGGTCGTTCGATGCCGATTCTATGGGCCGAGCATCCGAATAGAGTATTTGAGTACTGGCGCCGCTATCCGGACAGCATATTTTACAGTTCTTGGATTGTGGTCGCTCCCCTTGCTGCTCTGCTTTGCCTGGTATCGCCACTATTCCCATCGGCATGGCTTGCTCTCTTGATCATTCCGATCGCCAAGAATCGGCGATCCCAGCGGCCGTTCGAGAATTTGATTTTGAAGCTCACCTACGGCTGGGGGTCGATCAGAACAATTCCTCGGGCCTTAGGTGTACTTCTAGGTTTAAGACCTAACCGACACGGGCGTTAACCCCAATCCTTGACGAGTCCTCCTGACTTGACCTACACGCGTACTGCGGAAAAGCGGCTCTTCGGATCTCAGCGGGGTCTGATGGTTTCGAGCAGTGACCAGTTGGGCTTTCCTGCATAGAGCAGCGACCTGATCCGGTAGTTCCGAAAGCTGGTGAAGCCGAAGGCGACGCGCTTGATCCGTTTGATCAGGTTGTTCATCGCCTCGGTCGGTCCGTTGGTGAAGTGGCAGTCGTGCCAGGCCGCGATCTCCAGGCGCCAGCGTGTGAGGGTCCGACCGAGGGACCGGACCTCGGGTGGGCGCATGTCGTCGCGGAGATCGGCGGCGAGCTCATCGAGCCACTCGAGCGCGAGCTTCTGGTCCTGATGGCTGTAGAGCTCGCGAACGGCTTCCTTGGCGTGGCCTAGGCCGTGGCCACGTCGCCCTTCGGGTCCCCCGCTTCGAGCAAGGATTTGAGCTTGGTCTTGCCGTCGGCGCTCAAGCGCTCTTCGGCCTTGGTGAGCAGGCGTCGGCAGCGGAACAGCGGATCGTCCTTCCTCCCGCGGTGGCCGAGGGTCTCGTTCTGGACCCGGCGCCTCGTGTCGTCGAGCTTCTCTGTGGCCACCTTCACCACATGAAATGGGTCTGCGACGAGGGTGGCGTCGGGGAGCTCGGTGGTGAACACTGCCTTGTAGGCGGAGGAGAGGTCGAGGGTGCCGTGGGTGATGGAGGCCTTCCAGGCCGGGTCGCGGTTCTTAAGCCACTCCTTCGAGCCTTGACCGCCTCGTCCCTCGACGATGTCCAAGAGCTGGCCGATCCCGACGTCGACGATCGAGGTGATGAAGCTGGTGCGGTAGTAGGGAGCGAGACGGACGAAGACGGTCTCGTCGACGCCGAGTGCGGTGACGGTGTCGAAGCGCTCTGGGTGCTCGATGAGGGCAGAGTCATAGGCCAGCACCGCATCGTTGACGGTGTGCCAGTCGCAGCCCAAGGTGCCGGCCACCTCGTTGACGCTGCGGCCAGCTTCGCCGACCGCTCTGGTGGCCCAGCGCCCGGCCCGGTCGGTGATCTTCATCCGAGGAGCGGCGATCCGGCGGTCCTCCTCGGTCCAGGTCTTCTTCGGGCAGTCGTCCTCAGCGCAACGCCACCGGCGCTTGTGCCAGAACAGTGTGGAGGCGACCCCAAAGACAGGAAGGTCGCAGTACTTGACGACGACGCGCTCTTTCACCCGGGCGAGCACCCCGCAGTCCAGGCACCCTTGCGAGGTGGCCCCTGTCTCGACGTGGACTTCGAACATCGCGCCGTCACGGTCCGCGCGCAGCACCACGATGTCGGGCAGGTCGACGAGGACCGCGCAGGTACGCGTAGGGTCTTGGTTCACGGGGGTTCTCCAGGATCTGGTGGTGTTAGATCCCGTGATTCTGGAGGCCCCCGCTTCAACTCAGGTGGATCTCAGACCCTGCTCAATTCCGAAGTGCCGGATCCCTCGCCTGTCCTGATCGCTTGTTGTCCATGATTCCATCCTCTCTCCCCCAAGCGGGAGAGCCTCCGGAATAGTCAGGCCGATTTAATTGAGCGGGGCTTCTAAATTGTAGGGATCTGAAACCTCAATTCTCTTGAGAGCCCCATTACCAAATTGCCCACTTCGGGAGGGGAATCTTCAATTTCCTCTACGAGAGGGGTTATCCCAACGAAGCGCGCAGTTCAGGTCACGAGCGCTTGTGGACGATCGGAGCTAACGACTAGACAATACAGCTTCGTAAACTCGTCGGGTTTCCCGTCCAACTTCATCCCAACTTGGTGAAGAAAGCCAACTCTGTAGTTCTTCCCTCCGGATATTCATCTGGTCTTCACTGAGATTCATTGCCTCAATTACAGCCCCACCCAACTCCAATTTGCTCCAAGGATCAAAACGAATAATTCCCGGTATAGACGCAAGAGCTGGGAGATCAGCCGCAACTATTGCAGCTCCTGAGGAAGATGCCATTCGTAATGAAGTGGAATTCATTATTGAACTGAAGGCAAATATGGCTCCATCAGCTGCTTCCAAAAGTGAGCCGATATCCTCTTCGCTAAGAAAACGATTCTCGAGGATGACTTCAATGCCCTCTTGCCGAACCGCTCGTGCGAGGTGATCCAACTGCTCTCGATAAGCTTCATTCGCAACAGTGCCAGCAAGTACCAGCACCAAAGGGTGTGAGACCTGAAGTGTGAGGAGTGATTCCAGGACAAAGTCGACTCGCTTGTACTCATCGAGGTGTCCAAACATGATCAACGCCCAACGATCCTGTCCAATCCCCCAGCGCTCCCGGGACTTTGACCGACCAAGCCCTGGCGGCAGTGTGGGTGGCCCTTCCGGAATACACGTGGCCTGAAGAGTTGGCAGGTTCAGCATTTCGCGGAGAAGGTTTACTCCCTCCTCCGTCAATGTGATGAGCCCATCGATGTGGGTGATCAGAAACTTTCTTGCTTCCCCGTCGTCATCGAATACTGGCCGGTGGGGGAGGAGATTGTGGGCTGAATAGACCCATTTCAAGCCGACAGCTCTGCTCAGCAGGATGGTCAGAGAGAACTGATGTCTGGGAATTTTCCGGAGCAGAGGGGCGGATCGAGGAATCCATGACACTTTGAACCCATATGTCCAGTGGATATGGACCAATTTGAGCCCACATATTCGACGCCAGCAGAGAGACAGCGGTAACAGCAGAGGAGAGGCCGCAGCACTCACTGAATTTCGATTCCGGTGCAGTGCGACTCCAACTCCTGCGGCCTGCAATGCAGCTTTGAGTTGATCGAGATAGGGGTTCTCATCGTTATGCGGAATGAAGATGACTGGTTGATGAACTGGGAGTAGAGAACGTAAGGTTGCGCCAATTACAGCCAGCGAGCGATATAGCTTCATCACCAAGAAGACACCCAGCTGACCATGTCGAATATTCTTGACAATCGCCACGGAAAGTAGTGTCAGCCAAAACACAGGGAACCACCAGAGCCACAGTCCCAGCACCAAAGCTGGGATCAGCCCTAGGACCCACAAAGGGTAGGCAAGGAGATCTGGGTAAAGATGAAAATACGCTCGAGCTCGATTGGGGTGCTTTCTAATCAACCGGACTGACCCTTGCCCGTAGTATCGGGCCCGCCTAAGGTTCCGTGTTGTGGACCCCCACTGCATAGCCATCCTTGCCGTGTCAGCACAAAGCAGTGGTGTGCCGGAGTCCTCAAGACGCCAACCGAAATCAGTGTCAGAAGTATAGTCAAATTGCTCATCAAATCCATTAATTGCATCGAATGCCTGGCGGCGGACACCCATGTTGGCGGTTATGCCTATGAGAACAGGGGCGTCGCGTTCAAGATCATTGGTCGTATCTAAGAGTTCAGAATCGATACTCTCAATAGGCCCGCAGTAGGCTGCATCTGGCCGTCGCTCAAGCGCCACCTTCATTTCATGCAACCATCCGGTGTCAGGAAGACCACCCGCATCGCAGAAGGCGATTAGTGGTGATGAAGCCGCACGAACGCCCGCATTTCGCTGATGGGGAATAGTGATTTTGCGACCAAGGGGTCCTTCAAAGGCAATCCACCGAACCCAAGAATGTTGCTTCTCAATCGCTCCAAGACGACCTTGGGAGGCATCAATCACGATGCATTCTGCCCGTTCTGCTTCACAGATCGGCTGAAGTACACGAAGGGTCTCCTCGATTATCGGCTCGTCCTTCACGATGACTACGACAGAGATCGCTGGATCATCCACCGAAAGTTACCGAACCCTGAATTCGTGGGAGCAGCGAGTCTCGTGCTTTTATCTTGTTCTTACGCATAGCGCTCCTTTTCGTCTACTCGGACCAGTTTTCATCGACAGTGAGGGCGTCCCCGAGGACCTGCTGCACGGGCTTCAGATCCCCAGACGGGTGACAGTGTTGATCTTTTCAACCATGAGGATTCGGGTTCGAATCGGACGGAACCAAGAATACATCCGGGGCTCTTTTTGATCTAGTTGGCGAATTCAGAAGGCGAGCGCCTTGTTGCGATGGCGAATTCCAACGATCGGTGCACGGCCGGTCATGATGACCGGTGCTGTTACCCACACCGACCGTTGGAGATCTAAGGATGCCATGTCTACGCCTGAGCCTGCCCGAGCGTGAGGAGATCGGCCGCGCGCTGATCGAGGACGCTGCATCTCCATGGGTGGTGATCGGTCGTTCTCTCAGCCGTGATCCGACAACCATCGCCCGAGAGGTGCACACCGGAGGAGGACGCTATGGCTACTCCCCGGCCATCGCCCAGCGACGGGCCGAACGTGCTGCGTATCGACCACGGCGTCATCGCCTAGGCGAGGTCAGACCACTCCGAGACCGGGTGACCTCAGAGCTCGTGCTCGGACGCTCTCTTGAGGCCATGTGGACCGATCTGGTGGCTGACGAGGTCTAGGGCCGTGTCTGCGTCGAGACCATCTACACCGATGTCTTCGCCGCGGTGCTCGAGGTTAAGGCGACCGACTGTCTGCGCTCAAGGCGACGGCGCCGACGATCGCGCCAGACCCGACACGCCAACGCCCGCCCGGCGCAGGCCAACATCTCGTCGAGGCCGGCTGTGGTCAACGATCGTTCTGATCCCGGCCACTGGGAGGCCGACCACATCATCGGCCGGGCCAACCATTCGGCATTCATGTGCCTGACCGAGCGGGTGAGCCGATTCTCGCTGCTCATCACCACACCCGAGGGCTATGGATCCGAAGCGGCCTTGTCCGATCTCATCCACGTCCTCGAACAGATTCCGACTCACCTTCAAACGTCGATCACCTTCGACCAGGGATCCGAGTGGACCCAGTGGCCGACCCTCGAGGCCACCTATGACTTGAAGGCCTGGTTCTGCGATCCTCGCTCACCCTGGCAGCGTGGCCGGGTGGAGAACCTCAATCGCCAATGGTGCTGGTGGTTCCCTCGGGGCTCCGATCTCGCCATCGTCGAGCAGACCCAGGTGGGCGAGGTTGCCGCTCTCATCAACAACCTCCACCGACGGAGCTTTGACGGCTTTTCGGATCTCAGCAGGGTTTGATCGTCGCAAGCAATGACCAGTCGGGCTTGCCCGCATAGAGCAGCGCTCGGATCCGGTAGTTGCGGAAGCTGGTGAAGCCGAAGGCCACCCGCTTGATGAGGTTGTTCATGGCCTCGGTGGGCCCGTTCGTGAAGTGACAGGCGTGACAGGCGTGCCAGGCGTGCCAGGCGGTGATCTCAGAACGCCAGCGCTTGAGCGTGCGTCCGAGTGAGCGGACCTCTGGCGGTCTGATGCCGTCGGTGAGATCAGCGCTGAGCTCGTCGAGCCAACGAAGGGCGAGCGGTTGGTCTTGATGGCTGCAGAGCTCTCGGACGGCCTCCTTGGCGTGGCCCAGGCGGTTGCGACCTCGACTCTCGGGTCTCCTGCCTCGAGCAGGCTGAGCAGCTTGGTTCTTCGGTCCTCGCTCAGGCGCTCCTCGGCCATGGTGAGCATCCGTCGACTCCGATAGAGGGGATCGTCCTTGCGACCTCGATGGCCCAAGGTTTCGTTCTGGACCCGGCGGCGAACCTCATCGAGCTTCGACGTAGCGAGCTTGGGCGACGTGGAACGGGTCGGCGACCAGGGTCACGTGGGGGAGCTCGTCGAGGAAGACCTTGAGATAGGCAGACGAGAGATCCAAGGTGCCGCGCGTGATCGATGCTCTCCAGGACGCAGGCGTGGCCCTCAGCCAGTCAGCGGTTCCCTGCCCGCCTCTTGCCTTGACGATGTCGAGCAGTTGACCGGTTCCCACGTCGACGATCGACGTGATGAAGTTCGTGCGGAAGTAGGGCGCGAGGCGGACGAAGGCGGTCTCGTCGAGCCCGAGGGCTGCCACGTCATCGAAGCGATCAGGGTGGTCGATCAAGGCAGAACCGTAGGCAACGATGGCGTCATTGATCGTGTGCCAGTCACACCCGAACTCTCGAGCGACCTCGTTGACGCTGCGACCGTCGTGACCGAGCGCTCTCGTGGCGTAGCGGCCAGCTCGGTCGGTGAGTGTCATGCGGGGATGGGCGATCCGATCATCGACCTCGGTCCACGTCTTGTTCGCGCAGTCTCCATCTCGACAGACGAACAGGCGCTTGTGCCAGATGAGCGTCGAGGCGATCCCGTAGACGGGCAGGTCGCAGTAGGGGACGCGGACACGCTCCTTGACTTGGGCGACCACCCCGCAGCCCGGACAGCCGGTCGGCGCCGCCTCGGTCTCGACGTGGACGCTCAGCATTGAGCCCTCTCGCTCGGCTCCGAGCACGATGATCTCTGGCAGGTCGACGAGGACCGCGCAGGTGCGCGTAGGGTCTTGATTCACGGGGGCTCTCCAGGGACTTGAGGTGTCAGATCCCTAGATCTTGGAGGCCCCCGCTCAATCGCTGGTGGACGTCAGACCCTTCTCATTTCCGAAGAGCCGCTTTGACTACGAGAGCCCGGCCACCATCTACGCTGGACTCACCGTCCAGTGATGGCTGGAACTTGCTGACCCTCAGGTACGAACTCATTATCACTACACTCTTCTCATAGTGCATTATTCGGACATGTGTTTTGCGCTCTCGTTCACGGGAGCTTCTTGATGGGGCGGCCGCTCACCCGAGGACTTCGGCTCGCCATCATCAGCATCTTGGTGTTCATCGCTATGCTGGTGAGTGGGCCGACAGTGAATTGGATCGACAAGGTACTCAGCCTCGGAAGCGTGCCGTCAGGACCGGCATTTTGGCTCGTAGAACCGAACGAGGCGCAACGCGGTATACACGCAGGACAAACCATTGCAATAAGTGTTAGTGGCGGAGGCGGCACGCAACGCAGGTTTCATTGGACTGCGACGGGGTCCCCTGTGCTGCAAAGTTTCGGTACCGTTGAGCTCAATGCACGCGGGGAGGCATCGTTCGCCGTGGTGCCGTCAAGAGTCACAAGCGCTCAAGTGCTCTGGATACATCTCTCAGGTATTCCCCAGCCGCTTGTCATACGAGTGATCCCATGACCACAGTGATGCGTCAGCCTGAGTCGAAGGTATCTGACGTCATATTGACCCCGCTCGTCGCTGGGCTCGTCGGTATCGGAATTTTGCTGCCACCTTCACCCGTTACTCAACTCGTCGTGCTGTGCGGAGTCCCTCTGCTCCTCGGCGGCACAATCGTCAACTTGATCGGCATCAGGATGAGTTCGCTGACCTCAAGGTGGCTCGTGATCCTCGCCACGGGACTGGTCGGTTACCTGATGATCGGCGCCATTGCCGCGTTCGCAGGCCCGATAGTCGGAATCTCTCGGCCGCTCGATCGTTGGCCAATGGTGGTGGTCTGGTTCCTCGTCGTGGCGGCGATCTCCATTCGCTCGATCATCAGTGGCAATGACCCTCTCGCCGACCTCATCCCACAACGACGTTCAATCCGCCTACCCGATCTACTCGGCCTCCTCGTGCTCCCCCTCGGTTCACTCGTTGGTGTCTGGGAACTCAACAACCACCAGCAGGGCACTCTTGCTTATGCGGTGTGCATCGCTGCCATCCTCCTCATGGTCGCCATAGTCGCTGGGCTGACACAGGTCATACGGGTCCCCGTCCCCCTCCAGTTGGGTATTGCTTTTCTCGCGCTCGCATGGCAAATCCCCGCCCGTGGCGGATCACTCTTTGGCATCGACATCCAGTCAGAGTGGTTCTTCGCCCGTGAGGCCATCGCCCAATCCAGCCTTCCACTCAATGGCACGCACAATTCCTATGCCGGGATGCTCTCAGTCACTGTCGCTCCAGCGCAGGCCCACAGCCTGACCGGATTGAGTGCGCTCACCTACTTCCAACTTGTCCCTGGGATCTTTTTGGCGCTGCTCATCATGGCGTCCTACCAATCGGTCCGATCCTTCCTGCCTCCACGACCAGCAGCGTTCCTCATAGTGATGCTCGCCGGTGGAAGTGGGACCTTCCTCCACACCATCCCCACCGTTCCGCGGCAGTGCCCAGCGATGTTCACCTTCGGAGTGCTGTTGCTGATCCTTGTGGAGCGACCCAACCCAATTCGACGAAGCCGGCTACTCCTGATTCTGCTGATGATCTCGGTGGCCGTGCTCCACTACAGCACCGCCTACTTGGCCATCGGCGCGCTCCTGTTTGGCTGGGCTGGAGGCCTCGTCTGGCAGCGAGACAGAAAAGAGCGCGTGGTCACGACAAGTGTGACTGCGCTCAGCCTCGGCGCCGTGGTGGTGTGGGACGGAATCGTCGCTAACTCCCGTTCGGGGATCTCCACGCTGGTGTCAAGCATCAGGGCTCAGGGTCTTGCTCTGCTCCCTGGGCAGGGGAGTGCCTTCGTCCGATGGTTTCGTGGCGTCCAAAGTTCGACATACATCACCCCTAGAGAGTTGCGGCATCTCGATCTGCGCTGGAGGGCTGGCCTGCCATCGCCCATCCCCACCGCACGTGGCGCCGATGCCACCCGACTCATCAACAACTCACCACATTCCCACGTGGCCTCTCTCGGTCTCAATGGAACTGTCGCTTCATCGATTCTCAACGGGTTGGTCAATCAAGTCCTCATCTTCACACTCTTCGCAGCCTTGATCTACGCGATCTTCAAGATGGGACGGACCAGTCGAACCCCAGAGATCATCGGCATGTCCATCTTCGGCCTTGGAATCTCCGCGCTGAGCCGACTCTCCGGAACGATTGCTCTGGAGTTCTCCCCCGAGCGCGTCCGCTTTCAGCTCTATCTGGTCTTCGTGCTGGTCTTGGCTGAAGTCATCGCACGGGTCCGCTCTCGACATCCGTCTTGGAAACTTCGATGGTCCCCGGTTGTGATGATGGTTGCCTGCGGTCTAGTCGCCTTTGAGATGGTGCTCGCCACCTCGGTGACCGCCCCCCTGACCGGAGGTCAGGAGAATGCAGCGCTCTCCACGAACACCAACGACTACGAGCGGTCCGCGATAAGTCCGGCATACCTCGCAACGGCGCGCTGGGTGCTCCGACAGGCCGGGACAGACTCGACCATCCAGATGGAACCCGATGCCGTCGCGATGGTGCTCGGTGCCGCCGGCCCCGATCGGGATAAGATCATCTCCTCCGTCGACCCAGTGCTCATCAGCCGATTCTCGTGGATCGTGGCGACAAAGCCTAATGTGGTTGAACGCAGAGCAATGGGGACGCAATTCGCGCAGACCGCATGGTTCGTGTTCCCAAAGCTCTTCCTAAGTCAGCACTGGAACGTAGTCTACGCGTCAGCAACAACTGCTGTCTATCGCTAGCTGATCCGCAGTGCATCGAAGTTCCTAGTGCTCGCGTGGGCTCTGCAGTTCAACGACGGAAAGACGACGTGCTGGCTTGATGGCCATTGAATTGATGTGATCTTCGTTGAACACCGCTCGGTGACTTCCGTCAAGAGGGAATCACTGGAAGCCTTCTACGAGATGTGACCATCCCCCCACTGGCCGGACACCTCCAAAAGGAGGTGGTCATGTTAATAGTGAGCGATGAGAAGCCAGCAGAGGCTCGGAGACGAGGCAGATACCCGAAGTCGTTCCGCAAAGACGCGTCAGCGCTTGTGATCGACCAGCAGCGCAGCGTCGCTGACGTTGCCCGGCAGCTTGGCCTTGTCGAGCAGACGCTCGGGAACTGGGTGTGCCAGGAACGCATCGACCGCGGCGAACGTGAAGGGACCACGACCGCGATCCGCGAGGAGAATGTCCGGCTCCGCCGGGAGGTCAAGCGCCTGACGATGGAGCGTGACCTGCTGAAAAAAGCAACGGCCTTCTAGGTGAAGGAGTCGGAGCGGTGACCCGCTACCGCTGGATCCATGCCCGGAAGGCCGAGGGGTATGAATTGCGCTGGGTTGATTGGAGGCTCTGGGGTGACCTGCCTTCGGTGGAGTCGATCTACCTCTACGAACCGGACTCACCCTGGCAGCGAGGCTCCAACGAAAACACCAACGGGCTGCGCCTCCACTTCATGCCCAAGGGAACCGATCTGTCGCAGCCCACGCCGGCCGACCTGCTACGAATTCAACGAATTCTCAGCGGACGACAGCGGGTGCCTCTCCTTTTTGTTGCCCAGAAAGAAAACCGCCGAGCTCGTTGCGCTGACTTGTGAAACCGCCATCCACATCACGACCTGAGACCAGAACATGACTCGCTACCCGTTTGGGGCGCTAGTCGGGTTGTGTGAGATCCTCATCGAGCTGCTGGAGAAGATGCGAATCAGAGCCCCACGAGAATTTTCTGGCGAACCAGAAATCGGTGGACTCGATCGCACCTTGGATGTCCTCCAAGGTTATCGGCTGTGGGTGCATTCCCGATGCCCACTTGGCGTAAGTGGTGCCATGCTGTTGGACCTCAGGGTCAATCTCGGCAACCAGAGTTGCAAAGAAGGACTCATCGGGACAAGCAATCTTCTGGAAGTAACGAACCAGTGGATCTCCTGAGCGAGCTCTTGCTAAGACATGCTCGGCGGCATCTCGGTCCAGGCTCCAAAATTGCGACCCGGCTCGCAATCCCGTATTGGCGTTGACCAAAGGTTCGTAGCGAAGAGTCGGCGCCAGTCGTCTGACTAGCGCGTTCTTCCCTTTGAACAGGATGCCCTGCGGATTGCGTGACCTCACGAACCGATGCCTGAACCTTTCCTCTCCCTTGTCTTCCTCTCTGTTTGGGGCAACTATTGAAGCAATTACGTTTCCTGCCTGTTGCCCTCGGCGTACCAAGTCAGCACTCGAACGAATCGGGTAGTGCGATCCTGTCACTAGAGTCAGGCGCCGAATGTTTGGGTCCCGAAGAGCCGCCTCCATGAGACGCAGTGTCGCTTCACAGACTGACCAGTCTCCCCAGAATACGGGGATCTGGTTTTCGAGGAACTGAACTCTTGGATCACGACCCCATCCTTTAGGGTCGCTCTTGGCATCGAGATGGACGTAAACTTTTCCACTGTCAGCTAACGCCTGAGTTAGATGGTTGAACATTGCCGGATCCGTATGGGCCAGTACCAAGAATGCATGCCCGGGGTCTGTTGGTATATCTCCAATTACTCTCGCCAAATTATCCTCCTAGGCTTCGATCCGGAGCACTGGGATCTCGTCCCGCCGAGTGGTGTCACTTGGACTGCAGCCTCTCAACGCAGTGACAATCATGCCATGAGGGTCGGTGGTCCTGTCTCTGGGCTGATCTCGGTGGGCCGTGCTAACCAGCTGGGCCATGGACTGCTCGGAGCGATAGCGGCGCTCTGAGGCGATCCATTCGTCGTGCTGCTCGACACAGACCGCCGTGATGAGCCGCAGTGCTGCGGCGTCGTTCGGGAAGATCCCGAACGACCCGCGTTCGGCGCTTGGGTCTCAGCGTTGACCCGCTCGAGCGGGTTGTTCGACCAGATCTTCGTCCAGTGGCTCTGGGGGAAGCTTGCGAAGGCGCAGAGGTCTTCTTTGGCGTCGGAGACGCATCTCGGCGACGACGTCGAATCGACCCTCGAGCTGGCCTGCGACCTGGTCGAGCTGTGCGTCAACGGAGGCTCGATCAGGCTGGGCGAAGATCGTCCTGATCATCACCGAGACCATCCGGCCGTGGGCCTTTGGGACCTTGACAAGCACGTTCCTCGATGCAAGTGAACCCGGCAGCGCTGCCAGGCCGAGCCGACGAGGACCTCTTGAATAGCAGCCTTGAGCCCCAGATGAGTATCTGAGATCACGAGCTCGACGCCGGTGAGCCCTCGAGCCCGGAGGCTCTGGAGGAACTCAGTCCAGAAGACCTTGTCCTCTTAAGTCGCCAATGGAGAGCCCGAGGATCTCTCGATTTCCCTCCTTGGTCACCCCCATGGCGACGACGACGGCCCGGGAGACCACTCGGTTGTTGACCCGGCCCTTGGGTATTGGTGACGTCGAGGAAGACATAGGGGTAGGTGGTATCGGCGAGCAATCTCGTGCGGAACGCCTCAAGCTCTTCGTCCATTGCCGCGCAAATCCTCGACACCTCGGACTTCGAGACCCCGTGGACTTCAAGCCTCGATCACGACGGCGTAGAGGGCCTCGTCGATACGACGACGCTCCAAGATCGAGGGGAAGAAGCTGCCCTTGTTGATCTTCGGGATCTTGAGCGCCAGATCCCCGGCCTTCGAGGAGACCTTCCGGGGTCGAGACCCGTTGCGCCGGGTCGTCCTCGTCAGGCTCAGCTCGTGCAACGCAGCGCCGATCTGCTCGGTGGCCTCTTGATCGATCAGGGCTTGATAGAGGAAGGCCACTATCTCGGCCACGAGATCGACATCGGGATGCTCATGAAGTCGATCGGTGAGCGCGGACAGGTCAAACTCTTGATGGGTCATCGGAGTATCTCTCTTTCGTGTCTTCTCGAGGGACACGTTGAGAATGCTCCGATGGCCCGACTAACCCGTGGACC
>Ga0114958_10002071_pt1 | contig 15283 bp, 16 predicted proteins | sample C_130208_EF_Meta_FD_89577 | JGI IMG/M metagenome (GOLD analysis project Ga0114958, IMG submission 89577) | Freshwater microbial communities from Lake Croche, Canada to study carbon cycling - C_130208_EF_MetaG | ecosystem: Environmental > Aquatic > Freshwater > Lake | place: Lake Croche, Canada...
GTAGTTGAAGGTGAAGGCGCGATCGACCAGGTTATTTCGCCGCAGCCTTAATATCTTTACGAAGCTCTGGTGGGATCGCAAAGAGCAGATGTTCTTCGGTGGCAGTCACGGTTTCGACATCTGAAAAACCACGCTCTGCCAGCCAAGTGAGAAGATCCTGAACGAGAATTTCGGGCACAGAAGCGCCACTAGTGACGCCGATCGTCTCAACGCCGGTCAGCCACTCTTCCTTTACCTCTTTTGCATAATCAACCAGGTAGGCAGCCTTTGCGCCGTACTCCAACGAAACCTCCACTAAGCGAACCGAATTAGATGAGTTCACAGAGCCGACCACGATAACGAGATCAGAACGGGGAGCGATCTCCTTGATGGCGACCTGTCTATTTTGCGTTGCGTAACAAATGTCATCACTCGGAGGATCAATTAAGTGAGGAAAACGTTCTTTGAGTTGGCGTACCGTCTCTATGGTTTCATCAACGCTGAGCGTCGTTTGCGACAACCAAATCAATTTCTTTTCATCTCTGACACGAATATCAGCCACATCTTCAATTTTTTCAATGACGAAAACATTGTCGGGAGCCTCTCCCGCGGTTCCCTCTACCTCTTCGTGACCTTTGTGACCCACGAGCAAAATGTCGTAATCCTCGCTGGCATACCGCTTAACCTCTTGGTGAACTTTGGTAACCAACGGACAGGTGGCATCAATGGTCTTTAAATTTCTGTTAGCGGCCGACTCGTGTACCGCGGGCGAAACGCCGTGGGCAGAGAAAATCAGCCGCGCACCCTCTGGCACCTGATCCGTCTCATGGACAAATATCGCTCCTCTGGCTTCAAGCGTCGCCACCACGTGCTTGTTATGGACAATTTCTTTACGAACGTAAACCGGTGCACCATAAAGCTCCAGAGCTTTTTCTACCGTAACGACGGCCCGATCCACTCCGGCACAGTAACCTCGCGGCGCGGCTAAGAGGACCTTTTTCGTCATGCCGTAATCGTATCTAAAAGTATGATTACAGGCATGCCCGACTTTCACTATGAGGATTTATTGCCCATTGGTTCCGATGAGACGGAATATCGACGTATTTCAGGAGAAGGTGTATCTACCTTTGAAGCCGAAGGGATCGAGTTCCTTCAAGTCTCCCCCGATGCCATTACTCGACTGACCTACGAAGCATTTCACGACATCTCACATTATTTGCGTGGCGCACACCTTCAACAACTCCGAAATATTTTAGATGACGCGCAGGCTTCGGCCAATGATCGATTTGTCGCGCTTGATCTCCTAAAGAATGCCAACATCGCAGCCGGCGGAGTCTTACCAATGTGTCAAGACACGGGAACCGCTTTAGTCATGGGCAAAAAAGGTCAACATACATTGACGCGCGAAAAAGATGAGGTTTCCATCGCACAAGGTGTTTATGACGCATATACACAATTAAATCTGCGCTATTCACAGATGGCGCCGATAACAACATGGGATGAGAAAAATACCGGTAATAACTTGCCAGCACAGATTGAGATTTATTCCGATAGTGATCATCAGAACGAATACAACTTTCTCTTCATTGCGAAAGGAGGCGGCAGCGCCAATAAATCTTTTCTCTACCAGGAAACCAAAGCTGTTTTGAATCCACGATCATTTATGAACTGGCTCGATGAAAAGTTGCGTTCGATTGGAACCGCGGCTTGCCCGCCCTACCATCTGGCGATCGTCATTGGCGGAACAAGCGCGGAGAGCACGGTAAAAACTGCGAAGCTTGCCAGCACCCATTATCTAGATTCTCTGCCGCTACACGGCGATGAGAAAACTGGACGGGCATTTCGAGATATCGAACTAGAAGCTCAGGTGCTAGAACTCACTCGCACTTTGGGAATTGGTGCCCAATTTGGAGGTAAATATTTCTGCCATGACGTCAGAGTCGTCCGGTTGCCACGACATGGGGCCTCACTTCCCATTGCTATTGCAGTCTCTTGTTCCGCCGATCGTCAAGCAAAGGGAAAAATTACAAAAGACGGTCTATTCCTCGAGGTGCTCGAACGAGATCCCGCGCATTTTCTACCTGAAACGACCAACGAACATCTAGAGGGTGACGCTGTCACAATTGATTTAAATCAACCGATGGCAGATGTGCTCGCATCCCTTTCGCGCTACCCAATCAAAACGCGCGTTGAATTGAATGGCACGATGATAGTTGCACGCGATCTCGCCCATGCAAAACTGAAAGAATTATTGGAATCAGGCGCAGATCTCCCCGACTATTTTAAGAAATATGCAGTTTATTACGCGGGTCCGGCCAAGACACCCGAGGGATATGCATCGGGTTCATTTGGTCCAACTACGGCAGGCCGAATGGATTCCTATGTCGAACAGTTCCAAGCAGCCGGGGGTTCAATGATCATGCTCGCAAAGGGTAATCGTTCCAAAGCAGTCACCGATGCTTGCATGAAGTACGGCGGCTTCTACCTTGGTTCAATCGGTGGACCGGCCGCTCGATTAGCCCAAGACTGTATTCGCAAGGTAGAGGTTTTAGATTACGCGGAGCTAGGAATGGAATCGGTTTGGAAGATCGAGATCGAAAATTTCCCTGCATTCATTGTTGTGGACGATAAAGGTAATGACTTTTATGCCGAGACATTAAAACCGATGAGTATTGGAAAGAGCCCTACCAACTCCTAGCGTTAAATCTAAAACGTATACCAATTGTGAGTCGAATGTGATGAAATAGTTCTTAGCAACTTACCGATCTCGTTACCGTTGAGATATGAAGGCTTTCCCTACTTTGAGTGAGCCAGCACCTGAAGAGCGATCTGAATTTTATTGCCACGGCTTTGACAGTTTGCAAGCTGAGGGAATAACTGGGCTTATTAAATTTCCTGCCACCTCATTGGTTTTTAATTCCTTGGGTGCAGAAAATCAAGATGTTTCCATGGTCACTGATCTCACGCGAGTTGATATTTACTTGCTCACAGCTGGAAATTTTGAACTCCTCCTACTCCGAATTGAGAGCGATCATCAACTCTTTCCAGAGGCAAAACAGTTATTAGTGATAAATGTTCCCTCGCTTGGTTTTCTCGGATTAACTTCTAAAAAATTCCCCGACCACATTCACTTCGTCTTTCTCAAAAATTTTGTTGCATTGATGAAGAGCAATGAGACTCTCCACTCAATTGTGGAGCTCTTTCGCTTAGAGCAGGAGCTCGAAGAATTCTTTCATCAAACATTACTCACAAAGACCCAGATCCGATTGTTAATTCTGGTGGCAAAGGGTTCTACTAATTCGGAGATTGCGCGGAAGATGGTTTTGAGCGAAAAAGGGATTGAGTCTGCGATTAAAAGGCTGGCAGTAAAGCTAGATTGTTATCGAATGAGCCGAAGCGAGCAGAATCTGAGGATTTTGTTAGTTCGACGCTACAACCAAATGCTTGAAACCCATTAACGAATATAGGTAACTCCTTAACGATAGATGAGATTTAGTCGAAGAGCTGACTGGGAGTTGTTAAGATGTGGGGATCTGTCCGGTTGAAAGAGGTTTTGAGTGAAAGTCGTTGCGTCAAAAGAGATAATGTTAAAAGCGCTTCGGCTATTGGATCGATTAGCGGGACCGGTTTTCCCCGGAATCACGGGTCTCTATGCCGCAAAAATCTTTGTCAGACCGAGGGATACAAAATCAAGAAATATGAGCGGATGGGAGCTCCTCGTAACGGGCGGTAGCTACGTGGCCTGGGGTAAACAGGTAGCCCTGGAGAGCCCAACAACCAGAAAAACAGTTCTCTTAATTCACGGCTGGGAGTCCCATGCTGGACATATGAGTGTTTTGGCAGATGCCTTGATTGCCGAGGGATTCGACGTCGTAGCTTTAGATGCACCAGCACATGGGGATGCCGAGGGTAGCGCCACAAACGCAATTCAGTTTGCGGCTGCGTTGATATCAGCCTCAACAAAACTCGGGCCCTTTTATGCTGTTGTGGGCCATTCCATGGGTGGTGGCGCTGCATTCATCGCTCTCGCCGATGGGCTTCAGGTAGAAAAAGTAGTGACCATTGCTTCTCCTTTTCTCTTCTCTGATGTATTACATAGATTCGCCGCTCATATCGGATTGCCGCCGAAAGCCGAAAAAAGTTTTGTCGATCGGATTGAAGAAATGACAGGTCGATCTTGGGAGGAGACGAGAGGCGACGTAGTTGCACCCAGAGTCACTCAGCCAGTCCTCGTAGTTCACGATCGCGAGGATAAAGAGATTCCGGTCAGCGATGCTTTAGGCCTGATAAATCTTTTGCCGCACGGCCAACTACTAGAGACCACGGGCTTGGGTCACCGCCGGATATTACGAGATCGAAATACCGCGATTGCGATAGCGAAGTGGCTTCAGGAGTAAGTAGATTGCAGTACCGACCAAAATAGCCCAAATCAATCCTAGAAGCACGACAAGCGATGCGGTCAAGAGCAAAGTGAATGCATCTAATCGGGTAGTCTGCAAAAGCTCTCGCAAATGAGCGGGTTTCGCTATGCGATATGAGGTGCCGATAAGCACTGCAGCTAATGCAGCCGTTGGCACGTGGGCAATCACCGGATTGAGAAGGAGTACAACGATCACCAAAAATCCGGCGTGAGTGATCGCCGCGATTCGACTTTTTGCATGAGAACGGATATTCACGCTCGTTCGAGCAATCGCCCCCGTAGCAGGCATGCCGCCCACGAGCGAGGACGCGACGTTCGCAAGCCCCTGTCCGAAGAGTTCGCGATTGGGTTGATATGCATTCATCGGATCATGAACATGTGCCATCTGATCCGCGACTCTCGCCGATAGCAAGGATTCAATGGCGGCTAGCAGGGCGATCTGTACCGAGGCGGTGATGAGCGCCGCAACTGTCAATGAACCCAAAGAATCTGAATGCTTGAGAAAGAACGAACCTGCCAAAGCACCAATCAAAGGTGTGTGAATATGAAAAATGAGAACTACCCCGCTTGATAGGAGAATTGCGACGAAGCTCGCCGGTATGGCCGATGCCGCGCGAAAGGTTGGGCGAATATGCAACGAGGGGTAAAGAAATTTTATAAGAAGAGTAAAGATGACAATTCCCACCGAACTCCAATGAAGGCCATTTTCGATTGCGAACCGGAGCGTTTTCCATCCCGTGAGCAATGTATTAGCACCCGGTATGCTCTTTGAAGCCAACGCCGTAGGCAATTGCTGTAAGGCGATCACGATGGCAATACCCAAAGTGAAGCCCTCCATGACCGGCCATGGAACTTTGTTAATCAATCCACCACATCGAGTAACTCCCATGAACATCACTAGCACGCCAGCGGCGAGTCCCAACGGCGCTAGCGCTGTCGTTCCATATTTAGCCACGATCGGAACCAAAATAACTGTCATTGCACCGGTTGGCCCACTCACTTGAAAATGTGAACCACCAAAAATTGCTGCCACAAATCCTGCATATATTGCCGTGATTAATCCAGCTTCCGCTCCCGCTCCGGTGGTGATCCCAAACGCCAACGCCAACGGTAGGGCGACGATCCCTACGGTAATTCCGGCCAAGATATCCCCGCGCCATGAGGACTTTACTGAGAGATAGTCTCGCTTGCTGGGCAATAACTCTCGAATAAATTTCATCTGATTAGTGAGTATACGTTCTCTAGCAGAATGAGCAATCAGTCTGAGAAAAATCTCGTGAATCCGCTTACCTGCAATAATCATCTTGTGAGCGAAATATGGATGGGACTCCAACAGAGTTGGTGGATGTTTTTCGATACTTTCTGGGCGTTGGTTCTGGGGTTTGCGATCTCTGGCGGAATTCAAGCCTTTTCTTCTCGAACCACCATGCTCGCGACGCTAGGTAATCACCGGCCTCGATCGATTGCCACCGCTTCCTTTTTGGGAGCTATTAGCTCCAGTTGTTCTTATGCAGCCAGCGCTATTGCAAAGAGTTTGGTCGAAAAAGGAGCCGATTTTACAGCGGCAATTATCTTTATGTTTGCCAGCACAAATTTAGTTTTTGAGCTGGGTTTGGTCATGTGGACCTTGTTGGGTTGGCAATTTGCGGCTGCAGAATTCGTCGGAGGCTTTATTATGATCGTACTCCTGGCGTTGATCTTGCCAAAAGTATCCGGAGGCGCGAGCCAGCTCGCTGACAAGAGACCAGATTCGGTATCTAGTGAGCTCGTTGTAGTGGACCGCAAATCTTCCTGGCACGATGCCGCCGCTTTCACGGTGGGCGACCTCAAGATGGTGCGATGGGAATTACTCATCGGATTTCTCGTCGCCGGTATTGCTGATGCCGTTATCCCGGTTTCGTTCTGGCATCAGATCTTTTTACAGGGAGATGGCCTCCTCAGTGATTGTGAAAATGTTCTGATCGCTCCGATTATTGCCTTCTTTACTTTTGTTTGCTCTGTAGGAAATGTTCCGCTTGGAGCGGCGTTATGGAATTCGGGAATTTCTTTCGGGGGAACTATCTCCTTTATTTTTGCAGACTTACTCACGATTCCTCTCGTACTGATTTATCGCAAGTTTTACGGCGTTAAGCTGACGTGGAAATTATTCCTCACCTTCTGGGGTGTTATGAGTGCAAGTGGATTCCTTACAGAGAAGATTTTTTCAGCCCTCGACATCCTCCCCCAGCATCAAGCACTCGTTCCACATGCATCAAAAATCGGAAACAATCTGACCACGTGGTTAGATATTGGAGCAATCGTTATCGGAGCAATCCTGCTCTGGCTTTTTTATACTCGCGATGTCAGCGACAAGAGCCCATTTGCTATCGATCCCATATGCGGCATGCAAGTTGAGAAGGTCACTGCGGCTGCCTCAACAGAGAAAGATGGCGTTCGCTATTATTTTTGTGCACCCGGATGCATGGAGAGTTTTCTGAATTCTCGTTCGGCCTGAGTCGATCTATTTTTCCCTTGAAAGTGCACCAAATATGTAGGAAAATCTCGATATGTCTAGCAAAACAATCGCCCTGAGCATCCTCAAAGAGGCCGGTATTCCCATAAACGGCTCGGAACCCTGGAGCATCCAGGTTCACAATGATCGGCTTTGGGATCGCATTGTTTCCCAGAAGGGATTGGGCTTGGGCGAAAGCTATATCGATGGTTGGTGGGATTGTGATTCCATAGATCAGATGCTCACCCGACTACTGTCAGTAGAAGTGCTAACTCTCCTTAAACCTAGTCCCGCGCTAGCACTTCATGTGCTCCGTTCTCACTTTCGAAACAATCAAACAAAGCAACGTGCAGCAAAAAATGCTTCCCACCATTACAACATCGGCAACGACCTATATGCCCTGATGCTCGATCCAGAGATGGTGTATTCCTGTGGCTATTGGGCGAAAGCCGAGAATTTGGCCGATGCCCAACGTGCAAAGTTTGATTTGATCTGCCGAAAACTTCAACTAGAAAAAGGAATGCGCCTTCTCGATATCGGTAGTGGCTGGGGTGGTTTCCTCAGGTATGCAACGGAAAATTATGGTGTGAAAGGAGTTGGCATATCCCCCGCAAGTAATCAAATTGAACTTGCCAGAGAAAAGTCCGCGGGTCTAGATATCGAATTCATCCAACAAGATTATCGAGATCTCACCGGAGAGTTTGATCGCATCGTTTCGGTAGGAATGATCGAACATGTTGGTCCAAAGAACTACAAGGCGTTTTTTAATCAGTGCGATTCATTACTCGCGCAAGATGGCAAAATGTTGCACCATATGATTTCTTCGATTGATTCGACGATGTCTACCGATCCATTTTTTGATCGATACATTTTCCCTGGTGGCGTCTTGCCTTCGCTAGCTCAGATTGCTCGGGCCACGGAGGGTACTTTTGCCATAGAAGATGTTCATAATTTTGGTCCCGATTACGACAAAACGTTGCTGGAGTGGCATAGGAACATCAATGCGCACTGGAATAAAATTCCAGAATATGACGAAAGATTCAGAAGAATGTGGAACTACTATTTGCTCTCATCCGCCGCAGGATTTCGCTCGGGTGAGATCCATTTGATCCAATGCGTTTTCCAACGCAAAGGCCAACGGAGTACCTACGTAACGGCTCGCTAGCGACGAATTGCCGTTGTGAACCTAGGGCGACCATTCAAATCTGGTAGACCCTTTATCTCTTGGAAATCTGCTGACATCGCCGCTGCTACGAGTCCGGCCTGCGTTTCGTGATGTTCAATCGCACAATAGCCACCAGTTTTCAGCAATCGAGCGGCTGTCGCGATGAACTCCATCGGGACTCTCATTCCATCCCCGGAGTTGCCCCGCAGCGCCAACTCCGGTTCTTTCTTGACTTCGGCTGGTACGACTGTCATGAATTCGTGATCTGGAATATAGGGCGGGTTAGCAACAACCACATCACATGATTCTCCAATAAGGGCATCCACAACGTCGGCTTCAATGACTCTGATATCCGGGGCTAATCGAGAACTGTTTTCCTTGAGCCAATGCAAAGCTTCGGGCGACTTTTCTACTGCAGTTACCTGAACGCCTTCCACTTCCGTGGCAATCGATAGCGCAATACAACCACTGCCGGATCCTAAATCCACGACCGAATTGGCAGTAGGGTTTTCGCTTAGATAGCCGATCACCAAAGAGACGAGTGATTCGGTCTCTGGTCTTGGAATCAAAACTCCAGGTCCCACTTGGTAGACCTGATATCTAAAGGGAGCACTACCTACGATGTACTGAACAGGCTCACTATTTTGTCGCCTCAAAACTAAGCGGCGCAACTCTCTGTCAACTTCATGCAGCTCATCTTGGGGCATCTTGAGGAGCTTGAGTGGAATTTCTCCTCTAGAGCATTGAAGTACATGCATCAGCAAAATTGTCGCATCGATCTCCGGAATGTTTTGCGCCTTGAAATAATCTCGAGTTTCTCGCAAAAGGTCCTTCGCCATTTAATGATCGCCCGATGCTAATTTGGCTGCCTTATCTGCCTCGAGCAACGCATGAATGACGTCATCTAACTCTCCGTTGAGAACGGCATCTAGATTGTTGGCCTTAAAGTTAACGCGATGATCACTCAATCTATTTTCGGGAAAGTTATACGTCCTAATTCTTTCACTGCGATCTACTGAACGAACCTGGGAACTGCGTTCCGCTGAGGCTAAACGATCAGCCTCTTCTTGGGCAGCTGCCAACATCCGAGCGCGCAAAATTCGAAGCGCGGATTCCTTGTTTTGCAGCTGTGATTTTTCATTTTGGCAGGAGACAACGATTCCCGTTGGAATATGCGTAATTCGAACCGCAGAGTCGGTGGTGTTAACCGATTGACCACCTGGACCGGATGAACGATAGACATCGATCCGTAAATCCTGTGCCCTGATCTCCACATCAACTTCGTCAGCTTCGGCCAAAATGAGTACACCCGCTGCCGATGTATGAATTCTCCCCTGAGATTCAGTTTCTGGAACGCGCTGTACTCGATGTACGCCACCCTCAAATTTGAGTTTTGCGTAGGGAGTCTTCCCAGGTTCTGGTGTCCCTTTTGACTTGATTGCCATGGTGACATCTTTGTAACCGCCCATCTCGGAGTCGGTTACTTCGACAATTTCTGTTCTCCAGCCCTGGCGCTCTGCAAATCGTTGATACATTCTTAATAAATCTCCGGCAAAAAGAGCGGATTCGTCTCCACCTACTCCCGCTTTGATTTCCATAATCACATCGCGGTCATCATTAGGGTCACGTGGGAGCAGAAGCTCTTCGAGCAACGCCTCTGCTTTTGCTAAATTCTCTTCCAGCAAGGGAATCTCTTCAAGAAAAGCTGGCTCTTCTTTGGCCATCTCTTTACCAGCAGCCAAATCATCGGCGGCGCTCTTCCAGGCGCGATATCCGGCGATTACCGGACCAAGCTCTGCGTAGCGTTTACCCAATCGGCGAGCCTTGCCCTGATCGTTATGTATCGAAGGATCTGCTAACTCTTTTTCCAAATCAACATACTCGTCCAAAAGTTCGTGCACATTTCCGAATCTGTCATGAGAGTCCACCATGGGAGCTTTACCCTTTCATGACGATTACCGAAAAACAATTCAAAGTTATTAGAACCGACGATTCGAAGATCCAAAGTTAATAGAAAAAGACCGCCCCGGCAGGCGGGACGGTCTTTGGCGAATAGCTATTCAGCTTCGGCTTCGTGACTTTCGTGAGAAGCTTCTTCAGCAGCAACTTCTTCTTCAGCAGCAACTTCTTCAATGACAGCTACTTCTTCAATGGTGACAGTTTCTTCAACGACATCTTCTGAAGATACAACGAGCATTTCCTCGGTTTCAACAACCGTCTCAGCTTGCGCTTGCTTTGGCTCTGGAGCCTTCCCGAAACGCTTTTCGAAGGCAGCAACTCGGCCACCGGTATCCAGGATACGTTGCTTTCCAGTGTAGAACGGATGGCAAACAGAACATACTTCGACGTAGATTGAACCCGTGCTCTTCGTGGAACGAGTTGTGAAAACCTCACCACAGCCACATGTAACGGTGGTCTCAATGTACTCGGGATGAATTTCAGGTTTCATGGGTAGTGCCTCTCGTGGAGTTGCTGGGTCGGAAATCCCGTGAACCAGCCTGCTAAGGGTACAAGCTAAGCGTCAATCAATGAAATCAAAGAATTCTTCTAGTAGTTCCCGCTCCAATTCGAGTGAGAGAGCGCTTTGCACGGAGTTCCGTAGCGAAGCTTGATGTAGAGGAGACCCCATTTAATCTGAGTGATGGGATTTGTTCTCCAGTCAGCAGCTACGACGCTCATTTTACTCGCCGGTAACGCTTGTGGAATTCCCGTCGCTCCACTGCGGTGATTGTAAGCTTTGAAATTCCAGTGGCTCTCTCTATCCCAGAGTGTTCCTAGACAGGACATCTCTTTCGCGCTCCACTTGTAACTGGTTGCGTTGATCTCGTTGGCAACTTGCCTTGCACCCATAGGATCTTTTGCCATTGCCAGTTGGCGCAGTGCCAACGAAACAAGTGCCACCTCGTGAGCATCTGCCGCTCCGCCTGAACCTAATTCAACAGAACCCTTCGGTGCCATGGACGTTTTAGGTGGCGTGCGGTTAGCAGAAGTGGTCGGTGTACTCGTAGTCGGCGTAGTCGGCGTAGTTGGCGTAGTTGGCGTAGTTGGAGTAGTTGGAGTAGTTGGCGCGCCTGTTGGTGAAGAATCCGTAGGTGGTCGATTCGATGGAATCGATGGATCAATCACGATCGATGCAGGAATTGGCGCATCCGGTAAGACAACGGATTCACCGAAATTTACTTGTGCAAAAGTAGTGTTGGCTGAAGCAAAAAGTGTTACTGAAGTTATTGCGGATGCGATGGTCAATACGACGAGGGGTTTTAGGAATGGCTTTGCCACTGTCGGACCTCCTTACATACTCAGATCTAGCTCCATTTTGTGTCAACACCGAGACGACTTTCGGCTTCGGTCGTTGACCTGTCAGGTTAGAGAGTTACAGATGGCGCTGACACCTAGCAAATCGATTTCCGCATAACGCAAAAAAAATGTTTTAAGTCACATTTTTGGGGTCAAGGAAAAGTGCAGGTCAGGAACTAGGAAGTCCGAAATGTCGCATTTGTCGCCATGAATGGTCAAACTGTCAAAATAACGGATGTTAGGCCATGAAGTTAATTGGCTCCTCGAGCATTTCAGTGACGAGGGCAGCGATTTGTGAGCGCTCTGATCGGGTCAATGTAATGTGAGCAAAGAGCGGATGTCCTTTGAGTGATTCAACAACGGCCACCACGCCGTCATGTCGACCAACCCGCAAATTATCTCGTTGCGCAACATCGTGAGTGAGTACAACACGTGAACCTTGTCCAATTCTCGAGAGAACGGTGAGCAGAACTCCACGTTCTAACGATTGAGCTTCATCGACGATGACAAAGGAATCATGCAAAGATCTTCCCCGTATGTGCGTGAGGGGCAGAACTTCAATTAACCCTCTGTCGATGATTTCATCAATAACTGTTTGACTAACGAGCGCACCGAGCGTGTCAAAGACGGCCTGAGCCCACGGTGACATTTTTTCACCTTCACTACCTGGTAGGTAGCCAAGCTCTTGACCTCCAACTGCGTATAGTGGGCGGAAAATAACAACTTTTTTATGATGGCGACGTTCCAATACCGCCTCCAAGCCAGCACAGAGTGCGAGCGCAGATTTACCGGTACCTGCCCGGCCACCCAAGGAGACAATTCCAATTTCATTATCCAAAAGCAGATCAAGTGCGACGCGCTGTTCGGCGGATCGACCGTGTAGTCCAAAAGCCGATCTATCCCCACGAACGAGTTGAATCTGTTTATCAGCGGTAACCCGGGCGAGCGCGCTTCCTTTTTCTGAGTGGAGCACGATTCCAGTGTGACACGGATGTTCTCTGCCTAGTTCGTGTTTGGTTCGGTCGTTTTCATATAAGGAATCGATGACGGAACCTGCAACCGTGGCCTCCGTCATTCCTGTCCATCCCGAAGTAGATGCCAGTTCGTGTCTATATTCCTCGGCTTCAACGCCAACTGATGATGCTTTAACACGTAACGGTAAATCTTTAGTCACCAATACAACGTCGCGACTCTCTGCCATCATATTTCTGGCAATGGCCAAAATTCGTGAATCATTCGAACCATCTCTCAAAAAGCCCGCAGGAAGCGAAGATGGATCAGAGTGGTTGAGCTCTACTTTGATGGTCCCGCCTTCATCGTTAATGGTGATCGGTTCATCGAGTCGCCCGTGTGTGATTCGCATGTCATCCAGCGCTCGGAGCGCGGATCTAGCAAAATATCCAAGCTCGGGATGATCTCGTTTGGACTCTAGCTCGCCAATCACGGTGATCGGAATGATTACTTCGTGCTCAGCGAAACGAGCGAGTGCCGCGGGATCTGCAAGCAATACAGAAGTATCTAGAACGTATGTTTTCCGCCCTTTATGTTGGCCTTTTGCCAAGAGATTCTCTCATTCATAAGTTGACTTTTGCCGGCTTCCACCTGCAGGGAGACAAATGGAACTGATGACTTACCGTAAAACTCGCCAGGCCTCGGGGGTCGGCGACACGCAGAGAAAAAAGGTTAAATTCCGGTGAGCAGAGCGTTACTTAACGACCATAGCGACGATGGCGTTGGGCGTATGCTCGAAGGGCGCGCAAGAAATCTACTCGACGAAAGTCAGGCCAATAAGCTTCACAGAAATAAAATTCAGAGTGCGCTGATTGCCAAAGCAGGAAACCCGATAGTCGTTGCTCGCCAGAGGTCCTGATCACCAATTCAGGATCAGGAAGTCCAGCTGTATAGAGATGTCTACTCACCTCTTCAATCGAGAGGTTTTGGGCAATCTCCTCGGTCGATCTCCCATGGGAAGCTCCGTCATGAATGTATTTACGAACCGCGTCAACGATTTCATGTCGACCCCCATAACCAATCGCCACATTTACGACGACGTCGGTCCTCCCCCGACTTCTACCTTCAACCTCCTCAAGCTGCGTGCGCAACCAATCTGGAAGTAGCTCGAGCGCCCCGAGCGTCTTAATCTCCCATCGCCCGAGTTCGTCTAATCGAGTCACGGTACCGGAAATAATCCGTAAGAGTGCATCGAGTTCGGAGGGATCGCGGTTTAAGTTATCGGTGGACAATAACCACAAAGTAATGATGGAGACATCTGCCTGCTCACACCAATCCAAAAGTTCAATTATTTTTTCTGCGCCCGCCTGATGTCCTGCCTCGGCACCTGCACCCGTTTGAGCCTTTGCCCAGCGTCGATTTCCATCCAAAATTAATCCAACGTGATGCGGAGTCTGCGTAAAATCCAATTGCCGAAGCAGACGGCGCTCGTATTGCGGATAAAGCAACGCCTTTACGCCCTGCTTAATATGTCTAACAGGATTAGTCACTGGGATTTTTGAAATCTCGAGTAGCGCGTCGCTCCGCCACAAATGAAGCGATGGGCAGAGTTCCTGCCAATATATAGAGCACTGTTGTCAGGAAGTTTTTCCGCGCTTTGAGGCTGTAGTTAAAGGCTGCAATCACATAAATGGGATAAGTGAAGCCGTGAACAATGGCGATCCAGGCCCATTTAACCTGCGCACCAGAATAATGATGGAGGATGTGATTTTCTGGAACTTCAACGAACCAAAGAAGAAGAGACATGCAACCAGACCAGAACGCCATCACGCGGTAGAAAGGTAATGCACCCGCTAGTCTTTCTCTCATAGCTCAACCTTATCCACGATTTCTTGGTCTTTGGTGTTTCGCTTGGCAATTACCGGCGCGGCCAGCACCAACAAACCCATGAACCACCAAATCACCACATAGGAAATGTGTTGCCAATAAAATATTGAGACCGATTGGGTCAATACCGGAGTAGGAATCCGATTTCCGACAATTACCACACCCTGCGAATTCGTCTCTGACTGGGCGATCACATATCCGTCAAAAAGACTATACCCACCAGTGCCAGCGATCAGAGCTGGATCCAATCGTCCCAAAGTTGAATCGCTATTAAGCCCATGATCTTCTCGCTGGCTCGGATATAAACGACCAGTAATGGAGATCTTCTCAGTCGTGGGCTTTAATGAAGAATCGTTCAGGCCACGAACGACCAAGATTGCCCGGTTACCCGAGATTTCGAATAGGCCCACGAGTAAATCTTTGTAGCCAATTCCTGGAACATTTTGAGTAGGAGCGCTATAGCTTTTTACATATCTTCCCTCAAAGGTGACGATCCGGTTGATGGAGCTTGTACGCATATTTTTTCCAGCTACATCGATTGAAGTAAGCGGGACGGGCACGGCGCTAGGAACAATTTTCGCTGCCCGCGCCACGGCTTGGGCTCTGTGCCATTGCCAGATTCCCAATTCATAAAAAATACCCGTAAGCAAGAGCATTACTAAACCGCTCGCGAGTAGACGTGAAACACTATTTTTGGTCATCATCCTGCGATGCTAGAGGTAACGAAAGTGCGGAAGCCTCTGATGAGAGAGCCGATGCCCGCTTAAAGCGACGATAGAAGCTCACAATCAAAATCACAAAGGCAATTGTGAGAATTACCATGACCAATGATCCGGCTAGCCCGGTGTTGATATCCGTAGAATCTTGCATGCTCTGATTATCCTACGAATCACTCGCCTATGCTTACCCATATGCAAGCCGAAGATCGGAGTTCGACTCCTTACCTGCGGGAGAGGTATGGACTTTCTCGCAACCACCGCAAAAGGTGGCTTCTGCCCGCAGTTCTCTTTTTACTCGTCGGGGGCGGATGGCTGATTTGGTCAGCAAGTCACTATGCAGAACCTGAAGTCAGTACCCAAATACTCACCTTCAA
>Ga0114958_10002072_pt1 | contig 15283 bp, 18 predicted proteins | sample C_130208_EF_Meta_FD_89577 | JGI IMG/M metagenome (GOLD analysis project Ga0114958, IMG submission 89577) | Freshwater microbial communities from Lake Croche, Canada to study carbon cycling - C_130208_EF_MetaG | ecosystem: Environmental > Aquatic > Freshwater > Lake | place: Lake Croche, Canada...
GCTCACGATTGGAATGATCTTCTCAACGTAGAAGGAGTCCGCATTGAGACCGCTCGTTATCGTATAGCGGAGCACGCTCGTTCCAGGCGCAGCCGTGCTTGCCGCTACGGTCAACGCAATACGGCCAGAGGATGAGTCCGAGGTGGAGAAATAGGGAAGTTTATTGGAGTCACTGATCGCAGTCGTTGAGTCATTCGGATTCATCGTGAAATCACCATTGGCGATACCAGCGATGATCTCGCGCAGAGGGATCACATCAAATATAAACGAGGCAGAGCCATCCGTAGATGATCCTACGACCGCCGCACCGGCATCGTTATTCACGTTGCCGTTGAATGCGCTAAGTCCTGCGTAGTCTGTACCGTACTTACCCACGATCATCCACCTGGCGTAATTCCTTTCAGCCCTGAAAGCATTAGGCGACGATAGTCAGCCTGGATTTCGTACTCTGCCTGGTAGGTTCCACCGCCCTCTGCAAATCGCATCGTGACGGTCGGAATGTATAGGTAGACGTTAGCCAATCCTAGCATCGGTGCATTGACCTTTACATAGGCTCCAGCGAACCATCCTTTAACTAGCCGATAGATAGTTCCCACTGCACCGGCCCCAGAAATTGTGCCAGTCGTAACCGTTGTGAATGTAAACGAGGTTGCAGTTACTGGAGCAATCACAGTCCACGTACCGTTCAGCGCTGCGTAGCCAGTAGGTCCACTGCTGAGCGCGATAGTGACGGTATCTCCTACGGCAACTCGATGATCGGTTGCAGTATTAATAGTTGCAGTCGTTCCAGCACGAGAAACTGAGCTTACCGCTGCATCTAGTGCATAACCTTGGGTGTAGCCGTAGCTCCAGTCTGGAGAGCTTGTCTGAGAAAGATTGCCACCGCCGATGACGAATGTCACGGTACGAATCGGCTTTGCACGAGAGACGAAAGTGCCGCGCGTTAGGTCAGAAATCTTCTTGCCGCGAGAATATATTGCCGATCCAGTAATGTCTTGCAAGACCTTAGGGCCAGTAAAGACTTCATCAGGTCGTGGGCCATTACGAGTCGTAAGACCTGCACCATCTCGGCTTGCACCCTGACCTTGTGGCGTATTGCTCGTCCAGTACGCTCCATCATACGTTCGGAAATATGGCTGATTAGTTGGATTTTGAATGGTGTAACTTGCTCTATTGCTATCACCCTTTGCAAGTGCAAGTGGAACCTGCGTGAAGATGCCTTTTACGATTGATCCGTGGTCCAATCCAACTGCAATCTCTCGTGCCAACAGGCGCGTTGTAGTAGTCGTACTACCAGTACGAGCGTCAGCCGGATCAGTGACGATTTCTGCTGGAGCAGATGCAAAAGAGATTGCTGTTTGCTTAGGTCCGTAATTGAGTCTGCCGTCATTATCAATAAAGTAACGATATTGAATTTCGAATAGACCGCCTGAAAGTTCAGCCACCTGATCTAGTGCACTTCGAAGCGTAGTAACCGTGATCTGCTGCGCACCGATTACTTGTGCTGTGCCTGTATAAATTCCTCTGTTAGTGCCGCTAATAATGGAAGTGTTTAGTAGCTGTTGTGATGAAGTATCGCTTCTAGCATTACCGATCAATTCAAGAATTTTATCAATAACGCTAACGTCAGTTGTTGAAGCTCCAGCACTAGCATCTCCGAATAAATAAGTATCCATTATTGTTGACGGATCAGAGTTAGTGCGACGGACAATCGTTCGATCTAGCCACGCGTCGGCATCCTCGACAGTGACGGTTGCCCTCGTGCCAAGACCATTCTCAAGAATCGTCGCGCTAATGTCTGAGATGAATCCAAGGAAGATTGGCGTCGTGCTGCTGTATCGGCTATCGAAGAATTGAACGCGTGCATTGTCGTAGGCGTCTGAATACCACGGAGTCGTGCCGCTCGTCGTCTTTCTCTGGATAATGTCGAAGGTCATCGATCCACCCTCACCATCTGCAGAGGTGGTCATTGAGAGACTGCCCAGATCGACATAGGGCGTCGTTAGGGCCGTTGGAGATGGGAGCGCGAGGATGTCGTTACCGCTGTTGACGCCTGCGATCTTGAGGCTGAATGGGAGCGCCATTTACTTCGTCCGCTTAGAAGACGTCTGACGCTTAATTGAGTCAGAGACGACCGTATCAACTTTCTTTGTGCCGATGTTGACGTTGCTGACGAAGGTGGTATTGCCAGGCGCGCCATATGACGTGCCGAGCGACCCACCTTGAATAGTGCCGCCAATGACGCCAGAGGAGAACTGATTGGCAGGCATCATCCCAAGCTGCTTCAATCCCCAGATAATCGCATCAATCACAATCTTAATTGCTTGTAGCAATGAGAGAAGCGGCTGCAGTACGATCTGAATGCCAGTGACGAGCGTTCCTGAATCAGCACCAAAGTAAGAAAAGAGTTCGTTGAGCGAATCAATAAGTGGCGCAACGCCGTTATTGATTAGGTTTTCAATAATTGGGAATACAGCATCAAGGATAGATTGAAATGCAGGAAAGCCGGTGGTCGTGAGCCAGTCCAATGCAGCGTTGACTCTCGGCAATAACTTATAGCCGAATGCCTCCATCTTCTCATTGAACGTGACCTGTGCGGCCGCAAACTTTCCGCTCGTTGAGTTTGCGAGTTGATCAGCAATACCACCGTACTGCTTTGTCGCCTGAGTCAAGATGTCCTGGAGCGTCGCGCCCTTCTTGACCTTAATGCCAAGCGCTACGAGACCGCGTGTCTGACCCTGCGCGCCCTTACCGATCGCCATCATTACGTCAGCCATACTCTGGCCAGTGACGGCAGCGACGTCTGCAGCTACGGCGTTAGCCTTCAAGAGCGTTGACTGCTTCTTAATGAATCGTGATCCGACCTCAAGACCAGAACGCACCTGATCATCGGCAATGCCGAGCGCACCCAGTGAGGTGATCTGGTCTTGAATCTTCTTATTCAGATCCGTTGTGAAGAGGCCACGCTTCTTGAGTGCAGCGTTGAGAAGGATGGTCTGACGCTCGTCAGCAGCTGCAGCCTTAACGGCATCGAATGCGACGGCTACTAGAGCGCCGGCTGCTACGGCAGAGGCTGCAGCGATTCCCTTAAACGCTGAGATACCAGTTGATTTAAGGTTTCCGAGAGATTTGCCGATTTGCCCAAGAGGACCAGTTGCCTGATCCTTAGCCTTGACGACAAAATTAGCGGTCTGATTTCCAGCCATCAGCGTTGATTGCCTCTCTTGAACTTAAGGATGGTATTGCGGAATGGCTCGTCGTTGAAATACGCGGCCACCGTCTTACTATATGACTCTACCGCTCGATCTATATTTGAGGCTTGCTTTACCACTTGATCAACGAATGGGCGACCCTTAACGCCCTTCACGGTGAAGGTTCCATTCGGCGTTGTGCGACGTGTACCTGACCCACCCACAACAAGCCAGCCGTAGAAAACGCCATTCCGTCCACCTTTGATACCTACGACAGCGGCAGGGTTATTGAATCGCGCCTTGCGCGCGATGATCTTCTTTCGGAGTTTACCGGTCTCACCCTTTGGTGCTTTGTCCCTCATCGGCTTCTGCAGTGTCCGAGCTGCGTTCAATGCGGCGAATGACATCAGGCGTTTGAATGCTGTTGGATTAGAACCCTTGAGGAAGCCAAGACGTAACTGATCGAAGTTCTTATCAGCAACGACTTCGAACTGTACGCCGGCAGCCATTTACTTCCCTTTCGGTTGCATCTCCGCGTGAATGGTCCAGGCGAGCAGGACCTGATCTAGCGGCAGGCTCGCTACCTCATCTGGCCACATCCCAAATTTCTCGCCCAGGAGGTGAAAGATGATCTCTGGCGGTGGCGCGAAGGATTGCCCTATCGCAAGCCGCCTGGCGGCGAGCCTTACCTGGGGTTTGGCTGATTCGCCTTGCCCCACGCCTCGAGTGTCTGCGTCAACGCATCCACCGGCGCATCCAGAATGTCTTCTACTGGCTTGCCGTCAAGCCCCTTGAAATTGTGCGAGACGATGAGCTTAGAGAATGCGGCGAGTGATCGACTCGATTCGCCGGACTCCAGGTCCAGAAGGATGCGCGCCGTAACCTGCTTACGCAGCTCCGCCGTCCATCCTGCGAACTCACCCTCTAGGGCGATCTTTATCGTGTCCATATTGTCCCTCCTACTAGCGCCTTAGGCGCTCTTCTTTATGGTGCTGTGGCCAGCGGCGAGTCGATGATGACTTCAAGCGACTTGCCTGAGGTCGTGTCGTACGCCAGTCGGCAGGTAACCTCGTTGACTACCACGCCGTCCGTATCGGCTGAGAGCGGAACGATATTCTCAATCGTCCACGATCCCAAGATCCACAGACCATAGTTATCGCTCGTCGTTCCAACGAGGCGCAAGAACTTCTGCGTTCCAATCGCCGTGATTGGGAAGGTCGTGGTGACGCCTGCAGTATTGCTTGCATAGGTGAACGTCAGCGTCGCATCGAGGTTGCCAGTGAGCGCTGCGGTTGCAGCCGTCAAGCTGGCATCCAGAGCCGTGACCATCCCTACGCCAGTCGTGATCGACAGGTTGAAGTTATAGATCGAAGAGAAGTCTGTCGCGGTTGGAGATACAGCGGCCTTTGATGGGAAGGTTGACGTCGTCGTCAACTTCATTAAGCGCCCTGGGAGGAACTGATTGGTTGGGATAGCAGTTGGGAACGAGAGCGCTGAGGTCGCTGCGACCGTTGCAGCGAAGGTTGCACCAGCCTGCACCAAGCCGTTGGCGTCAGCCGACAGCGTGATCTCGGTTGGTACTGCATCGCGAATCAAATACTTCTGCACGCCATCGGTGACAAGGAATGACTCGAAGAGCAGGGTGTCAACGTCGCCCTGTGTTGGCGACCAGGACCACGTGTATGGGCCTGCGCCAGAGGTCGTAGCGCCAATCGCGTCGAAGATGATTGGGAGCGTACGCAGCGAGGCAGGAGCCTCAGCAATGGTCAGGATTGGCTGCTTTGCAACAATGGTTGGCTGGCTCGCTTGAATGGCGGTGCGCTTGCCTACGGAAATGGTCTCGCCAAGATCAACGGTAATGCCGAGATCCAGTGAGCCAATCGTGTCATTAAAGAGGATCTCGCCAAGAGCGGTGCCGATTGAGGCTGCTGTACCAAAGTTAGCCTGCGACGCAACAGCGATTCGCGTCAGAGCCTTTGCGCCGTAGGTTGCCATCTAAGTACTCCTTACGCTACGCGGTAAATGCCACAGTGTCATAGACCGTGACTTCCGCTGTTGCCTCAACCGTCAGATATTCCTGATCGGCATAAGTGTCTGTGCCGAGTGTAGTACCGGTGACTGCGACTTGAACTGCATTTCCACTAATGGTCACAGCTCCATCAAAGACTGTACGCAGCCACGCACGCCACGTATAGAGGTCACGGTACTTCTCATCCATTCGTGGGATTGGGAGTAGGTATAGGCGAATGGCGACGGTCAACACCGTTGAGCGATTCCCATTGCCAATCGTGATCGTGTCGTCGCCTGGGAAGAGCACGATGGCTGGGGTCGTTGGTACGCCTTCTGGCGGAGTGGCATAGACCTTGCGCAGCGTGTAGCCGGATGGAGGATTGACTGAGGCAAGTTGATCAGCAATGGCATCAAGGATTGTTAAGTCAGTCACTCTGGGGCCTCCTCAGGCATCCGCTCATTCTTGCCGATAATCTTGCCAGTCTCTGCGTCTCGGACGATCTCGGTGAGCATACCAGTCTGTTCGTCTAGGTAGGCTGGTTCAATGATGACTTGCATCAGGAAACCTCCGCATAATATCCGTTGTTGGTGCTTGATGTTGATCCTGTCGAACTAGTGGCAAGGTCTGTTTGACCTGTTTGCTGATAATGCTGATGACCTGTTGCCACGAATGACGCTGTGGTTCTATTCGTAGCAATTAGAACGGATGCTGGTGTTCCTGCAACGATAATGAATGAAATCCAATACTCAGCGCCTGCGGTCAGCGTGTACGTTGCAGGGTACCCACCAGTTGTATCTAACGCGCGAGTGAACTTTGTGTTGCTGGTGCTGAAGATTGTTGTATCAGATGCAGTACGAGCGACGAGTGTGAAAGTCGTTCCGCTGCGCGTATAAATGCCAAAGCGAGTCAGTGTTGTTGTACCTCCTAGCGTTGCACAAACAAAAGCAATGTTACTGATTGTGACAGTTTTATGTGGCACAAGTTTATTGTGGAGAATGACGCCTGATGTTGGAGCACTTGTTCCGCTAAGAATGAATCTTGGGTGCGTTGCCATAACCCCTGCCGCACCAAAGGTGAACGCTTCCCACCCTGCCGTTGCAATGTCATAGGTGGTTTTCACGGCAGTCGGTGTAGCGGCAAGCACGCTGCTCGTAGTGCTGACCGAATCGCTCAACTGCACCACGCCAGAGGCGGAGGTTGAGCCAGTATTGACGGCAACCGTGATCGCAGTCGTTCCGCTTGTCGTGATTGGCGAGGTGCCGCTGACCGTTGCAACCTTGCTATCTGCTGCATCCTTTGCAGCTTTTACGGCGGTCGCAGTGGCAGCCAGGGTACTGCTCGTCGTTGATGTGGAATCGGTGAGCTGCACAGCGCCTGATGCTGAAGTCGATGCGGCCGTGATGCTGATGGCTGGAGTCGTGCCGCCAGATGATGCGATTGGCGTAGTGCCAGTGACGCTTGTGACGGTGCCTGTTGCTGGCGTCGTCCATTGCGTGTTGTAATTGGTGCCGTCAATCTTTGCGAGCACCTGTCCTGTGGTGCCGCCAGTTGGAACGCCAGCGCCTGTTGCACCAGTGGCGCCAGTAGCACCTGTCGCTCCAGTAGAGCCAGTGTCGCCCTTGGCTCCCTGAGGGATCGTGAAGTCAAAGATTGCCGCGCTCGATGTACCGCTATTGCTGACACTTGCAGATGTGCCAGCCGCTCCAGTGGTCGTAGTACCAGCAGCGATAGTTGCCGCTGCACCATTAGTACCATTAGTGCCGTTGGTACCATTCGTACCGTTGCTGCCTCGAGGGATTGTAAAGTCGAACACAGCCGCACTTGATGTTCCACTATTGGTGACGGTTGCGGAGGTGCCAGCAGCACCTGTCGTGGTGGTACCAGCGGCCACTGTAGCGGCTGATCCATTGGTACCGTTGGTGCCGTTGGTACCAGCGGTTCCTTGAGGGATGCTAAAGTTGAACACGGCTGCGCTTGACGTGCCGACGTTTGTGACTGTTGCAGAAGTGCCTGCGGCACCTGTCGTCGTGGTACCGGCAGCGATGGTGGCCGCTGCGCCAGTGTCACCCTTGTCGCCCTTGGCTCCTGTTGCACCGGTCGCACCTGTTGCGCCGGTGGCGCCAGTTGAACCTGTTGTGCCCTGGATACCCTGCGGAATGGTGAAGTTTAGGACAGCAGCCGTTGCGGAGCCTGAGTTGCTAACGGATGCTGAGGTGCCAGCAGCACCTGTGGTGGTCGAGCCTACGGCGACGCTAACGACGGTTGCGCCAGTTGCACCCTGTGGCCCTGCGGCGCTGAGGCTGATTGTCTGCGTGACTGGACTCAGAGTGACGGTCTGATTACCCTGCGTGACCGTGACCGTCTGCTCGGTCTTGGTGACCGTTACGCTCATCGAGAGACCTCAGGCGAGACGGTCGCGGTTCCCTCCAATAGTCGCGTGACCTCTCCGCCTCCTGAGACTAGCTCAAGATCGTAGACACCTGACCACGGCGCAGTCAGCGCAGCAGTCGTTGTGGCACTAGCAGTGATTGCAATGGTGCCAGCAGCTCCGCCGAGCGTAATGCCGGCTGAGCTGGTCAGACTCAGAATCGTGGCGGATGAATCGTAGGTTGCTCGAACCTGTAGACGCGCCGTGTAGCCAGTCAGGTTGACGGCAGTACCAGAAGAGTCTTTCCAAGTTGCAGTCAACGAGAGGGTTGCGCCTTGCTTGATCTCCAAGTCGTAGCGATTACCAAGTGCCATCAGACTGCCAACCCTTCTCGTCGTCGATATGGCTCAAGGATCAAGGCGGATTCTGGATGCAGAGCGCGGCTCATTCGAAGGATGCCGCCAAGGTCAGCTGATCCAATCACGCCGAATGGCGCAGTGCGGCTATTCCAGACAGCGCCTGCCTGGATGATCGCAGCCTGCGTGACAGCAGCAGGTACAGCAGGGAAGCCGAAGACGCCGACGACCTTCACGCCGAGAAAGACGCTCTTAGGGAAGTTCTTTGTCCACTTCGCCGAGCGGCTAATGCCGGTGTACGGCCAGCCGTCTAGTGCGTAATTCTTTGGGGTGAGTTGGTAGTCAGTACCAGCGGTCCACGTCGTTGAATAGGTGCCGTCTGCGAGATCGTCGGTGGTCAGCGTCGTGACGCTCACAAGATCATCGGTCAGCACATAGTCGTAGGCATCGGCGCTGTAGTAGCGCGTCTCGGTTGCGGTGCCGAATCCAGTCTTTCGGTCGCAGTACAAGTCGATCAGCGTGTCGGTAGCGTCAAGCACATTCTGAAGCGCGGTGTCATCGGTCGAGTCGGTAATGCCAACCGCAGCCTTGAACTGCGCGAGTGTTGCGTAAGACATTTAGCGGCCTCCTGTCTGCATTGTCATTAGCGGTTGTGTTGACGTAGCGACAATACCGTAGACCTTGTCAGTCTCGGAAAGCCAGAATGTTTGGAGCGCGCCCTTTGGCAGTTCGAGTCCTGTCGCCGTGGTCACATTGCTTGGTCCGACATAGACGGTGTTGCCACCGGTTGGTGCGTGAAGGTACAACCACGATGGGCCGTTCAAGCCTGTGGCAATCAGAGTTGCCGTGGTTCCGATGGTGATGTTCGTGACTGTCAGGCTCACGCCTCAGGCTCCACGATTTCCGCCACGCTAACAGCCTGTGTAGGCAGGGTGGCTGTCCTAGTGGTCTCGCTTACTTTCGCGCGCTCTACGTGGCGCGTTGGTGCCTCTGCGTCGACATCTGCAACAGCCTCAGCCAAGCCAAAGCCGATGAGGCTCTCCGCCTCTGCCTGTGGCAGATCAACGAAAGCCCCTGACGGATGATCACCGCGTCGCTTGCAAAGTCGAACGAGCATTAGGTTCTCCTTACTTGCGGTTCAGGGGAGCCGCCGAAGCGGCTCCCCATCCCCACTCACTAGCCGAGCTAGTTGATTAGGCGTTCTTGAGGAACTTGACAGCCGAAGGCTGTGCAAGGCCAGTCGCGCCACGGACCTGAACCTTGTACGAAACAAGGCCAAGATTCCACGCGAACTCGCGTGAAGCCTCAACGGTCACGCCGCCCACGAGAGCGGTCTTGATCTGACCAAGGTCACCGAACAACACACCCTTGACACCAGTCGCCGGAACGGCGATGCCAGGAGCCGTGTAGACAGGCTTGCCCAAGAGGCGATCAACGCCACCGGCTCCACCTGGCTGGAAGAGCGGCAGGCTTGCCGAAGTCGTTCCAAGGATCTGCCCAAGAGCCGTGTCGCTCATAAGGAAGCCGCTCTTTGGAGCGTTTCGGTACTGCTGCTTGACCGAGTACTGAAGAGCAACAAGCTCGGCGTATGTGTATACGACGGTGCCTGCGGCCGTTCCACCGGTACCGGCAGCGGTTACAACAGCGGTGCTTGCGGCAGCGCCGTGAGCAATCGCCATCTCAGCGCCAGCGGCTTCGCTGATCATCGCGGCAACGTCAAACGCTGCATCGTTGATCAACTCGTCCGAGACCTGGACAAGTACTGCGTACTTCACAGGGGTCAGGCTCAGCGCCGAACCAGTGAAGTCATCTTCCGTAACCGTGCCAGCTTCGGCGACTGAGCCAGCCGTCGTGCCGAGCGCGGTTACTGTTGGGAACTTGATGTTGTTGCCAGTGGCAACGTTCATCACATCCACAACCGCTGGGTTGATGTATGGGTTGATCTGCCCAGCGATGACGTTTACGCGGTTGTAAACGCTAACTGGGTTTCCGAGACCAGTGCCGGTCGTGATGTCACGATACTCGAACGTATCAACACCACCAACGAGACCGATCGAGCGAAGACGGTCATTGTCCGACGCGGCCTTAGGAGCCGTTGGGGCAACAACAGCAGCGAACTCGGCGCGAGCCTCGTCAGCAGCCTTACGAGCCTCGTCAGAAGCCTTCTCGGCGCGGAGAGCTTCGGCAATAACGCCAGCCTCTGCAACGAGCTTCTCGAAGCGTGCCTTGTCTTCACCCTCTAGGGCGATTCCCTTGTCGGCTGCGTCCACGGCGATGCCGCGAGCCTCAACCAACAGATGCGCTCGCTTATCAGCAAGCTTTGCGATGTCAGACATTGTCTGCATCCTTTCTCCGCACAGGGGCGGAATAACTATTTATGCTCTCCTCGGTGGGATACCTGATCTGCGGACTCGCCTACTCAGGGCGGTGGGGCAGTGGCTCGTGACCTAGAGTGCGTCACCTTCTGCCGCCGAGATCGCGAGCAGCGCAGCGGCGATTGACGGATCAATCCCCACAGGCTTTGGCGCGAGCTTGGAGCGGACAGCATCAATGACAATCACTTCCTCGGCGGACAGTTCGCGTCCAGCCTTGATTGTTTCCAGTGTGGCAAGTAGCGCCTCTGCCTCTACGCCGATCTTTGGCGCAGTGACCTGGCGGATTGCCGTGAGTCCGAGCGTCGCAGGGTAGGCAGGGGTCTGACCGCCAGCGGCAAGGATGCTCACCTCGAACAGGTTGGCTTCCTTGATCGTGCGGTTGTTGCCATCCCACGCATCCTGAACCTTCTGGAAGCCGAACGACATACCAGCAGCAGCGCTCTCGTGCGTCAGCATTGAGATGACCTTGGCTGCGTCTGGATCGGCTGGGTCGAGTTTCGCCTCAACGCGAAGGCCAGTCTCATCTTCAGTCAACTGAAGGCGACCGCTTGCCGTGGTGGCAAGGGCGCGTGTCTCGTCGTGACCAAAGAGGAAAGCGATGATCTTCTGACCTGCGGCCGCACGCGACAGTGAACGCTTGAAAGCGTTCGGCGCAATCTTCTCCTCAAATGGGAGTCCAGCGGATGCGCTGTTCCAGATTGATGCATAGCCGGTAAAGGTTCGCTGACCATCGGCGCCAGCTTCAGCAAGTCGGAACTCACCGATTGGTACAGAGCGCGTTTCCTTTTCTTTCATATCAACAATCTCCTTCATTTCAGATGCGACGAAACTATCTGCCCACGAGAGTACGCGATCAGTTGCATCTGGATCAGTTGTTTCCACACCCCAAAGCAATCCGGCAACAGCTCCTGGTCCTGGATAGTTTGGATCTTCGCGATCGCTATTCTGCGGTACGCCTTCCCAGTCTCCGCGGTGACGTCGAATCCAGGCAGCGATTCCAGCAACCTCATCATGTTGTACTTCACCAGTAGCCATATCGCGCGCCTTCGCAACAGTATCAGGCTGCAGCCCATCGCCTGCTAGACCATCTGCATAGAACTGCAAGCCCTTGGCTGCGGCATCCTCCATATACACAGGGACTGGAATGAGCTGTCGCTGCTCAACTTCAACGGCGCGCCCCTGTTGCATTGGATTTTCTTTAGGGACATAGTCAGCCATTGCTGCCTGTGGCGTTTCAGCCTGAAGTCCGAGTGACTCGGCCATCGATCGCACGTCAGGATCATTGTCAATCACTTCGTCAATCTCGTCCAAGCCGTACTGCTTGATGAGAAGTTCGTATTTGTACTTCTTGAAGGCGAGTCCGACGTTCGGACCCTGACCGGCTCCAGGAAAGTCATTGAGATGCACCTGCGCGTGTGGCACGTTGTTCGCGTTGAGCCAATCGCGTGTCTCAGCCAGTCTGCTGATCGGACGAGCGGAGACGATGATGATCTCCTTACCATCAGAAGCCTCTGACTTGAGATAGTCAATGAAGTCAGTGCGTGGCGTGTTGCCAGTGGTCGTCAGCGTGCCGTCGATGTCAACAATGATGACGCTCACGCTCCAGGTCCCTTGCCTACGGTGCCGATGTTGAGGGGCTTCCAGAACTCATTGCCGCCAACTGGAAGCGGCGCGCGATCTTCTAGTGCGCGCACTTCGTCAAGGCTTAAGAATCCATTATTCAGTGCAACGCTATAGGCGTCGTAACGCTCCTTCGTTGTAGGTCGGAGCAGACCGTCTAGGTTGAACTTCACAAAGGTCGTGTTGCCAACGATCAGGCGCTGAAGTCCTGCCTCAATGCGAGCGATAAGCGGCCCAAGCCCAAGGCGAAGCCACTCGATGCTGATCACTTCTACGCTGCTATAGGACGTGTTGCCACCTGGATACTGGAGCAGATGCAATGGCACGCCATAGATACGAGCGATTGACTCAACGCCCCACGCCATCGTCTCTACCAGTTGCAGATCAGAGATCTTGGCGCTCATCTGCGCGTAGTCTGCTCCGCCGGTAAGCACGGCGACCTTGTGCATCTTCTCCAGCCCTTCGTGGCGGCGGCTGAACGATGCTCGGAGTGAATCTGCGACGTCCTGCGTCAACTCGCCTGGAACCTTAATGACGGCGGATGGTGCTGCGCCATTCTCATAGAACTTTGCGGCGTAGAGCTGCGTCGCAGAGGCAAGCCCTAGTGTGGTGCGATGATGCTCAACTGGCGACATGCCACGCTGATGACCAGCAGTGGCAAAGAGCGGAATGTGCACCATCTTGTCAGGTCCAACGGTGAATGCTCCAGCATCCGTTGATACCGTATAGAGCGGCACGCCATTCTCGTCAACTTTAATCTCACACTTTTGCGGATCTAGGACACGTGTCTCAACGACGTCGCCCATTCGGTCCGTGAGAAAGAGGATGAACGCGTTACCGTCTAATAGCAGCGAAGAGGTTACCGCGTGACGGAATTGGAATCCTGTGTAGTTCGGATTCGCAGGGATTGGAGCATCCAGCCAGAGTGGTCGCGTGACCGGTCGGCGTACTCCAGCGTCGCGGATAAATGCGCCAACTGGAAGGCTCGCAACAGTGTCGGCATACAGCTTGACGGCCGCATAGACAGCGCCAATCGATGTTGCATTCTGTTGGTTGACCTGCACTCCGGCCGAGGAGTCTGCCGGCTTATCGCTAAACCATTGAGCGCCAGAAACGGTGCGCTGCTCATTGGCTAGTAGGCGACGAAGGATGCTCACTTACGATCTCCTAGCGTATAGCCGAGCGCAGCAATGGCTACGCCTGTGGCGATCAAAGCCACTGGCACTGAGAATAGCGCGAGACCTGCAATCACAAGTACTGCACCCACAACCTCAAAGATATTGGCAATCATAAGTTTAGCCACTCCACTTTCGCTACAGCCTTAGGTTCAACCTTCAGGAACTTTACACCCTGATACGCGACTACGGCGGAGACAGCCGCGTCAATGCGGTCTGGCGACGCCTTGTATGCCTTCGTCAGGACCTGCCCATAACGCGTCAGGCGCGTATGTACATTGGAGATATGTCGAGCTAGGAGCGGATTACCGTCGTGGCGCAGCCCTTCGCCAGTCGCGACGGCCGTGAAGAATCGGTCCACGGCTGGACCCATTCGCTCAATCGTGGCGGTAGGGAAGACCGCCACGCGCTTGCCGTACCGGCGCGTCCACTCTTCGATCTCCGACGCCCACCCTGGAGGGTCGCAGAAAAGCGTGGCGTTGTAGGTGGTCATCACCTGCTCGACCACCGCGTCAACCTCGGTGCGTGGCACGGTCCAGTCAGGGTCTCGGTTGGTGTCGGATTTCTCCCACGCTTTGATCAAAAACAGGTAGCCGTCCATCGTGCAGCCGGTCAGCACCGTGGCGTCACGCGCATACGAGCCGTCGAAGCCCACGCTGATCTGCTCGCCTGGCACCAGCACGCGTTGAGGCTCTTTGAGCCTCGCCCAGGCCTCTGCGCCAATCCAACGGTCTGGCGGCTGCACAAAGCGATTGAGGTGGTAGCGCTGCCACTCATGCATTGGCACCTCGTTAGCGCGTGCCAGGAGTCTATCAATGTCAACGAATGCAGGGGCGCTCGGATTCGCCTGCTCGAGCGCAGCCCTGCGGCCGTCATCCGTCTCGAGGTCATGGCTATCAGCAGCAGCCCACCATTCGACCAGAAAGCCTGGATCAGAGACTTCGCCAGATGCGATTTTCTTAGCGTAGGTAAGCATCCGTCCGAGCAGCGTATTCTCGTCCGAGCCTGCCGTCGAGATGTTGAGTTCCAGCGCTTCGGCTCGCTTGGCAAGGGAGTTAGAGAGCACGAGATGCACGCGCTCTTTATTGCCAGTCCACTCGTGCAGCTCGTCTGCGATAAAGCACGTAGGGCGACCGCCGTCATTGGTACCGGCTGCAGCCGCTACGCGGTACATCCGACCTGGGCGATCTTTGATCAGGATTTCCGTGTCATAGACCTCGAAGTGCGCGGCGAGTGGACCCTGCGTGAGCATTATCCGAGCCGTGCCAAAGAGTAGGTCTGCCTGTTCAAATGAGGCGGCTGCGATAGGGATGTTGGGCGAGCGTGGCGCCTTAGGTCCAGCCAGTTCAGCCAAGGCAATAGCGGCGAGCAGCTCCGTCTTGCCATTGCCCTTAGGCGTGCCGAGGAGCGCGCGCTTAACCGTACGCTTATTCGTCGTGGCGTCGTACTCATAGATGCGCCAGATATAGGCACGCTGCCACGGCTCTAGCCTGAACGGCTCGCCAAACTTGTCGCCCTCACCGTGGACGAGATTGGTCTCAATCCACCGGCAGACCAAGCCGCCCCAGGAGGGTGGCGGAGGACTACTGATCGGCGACGAGTAGAGCGGCCTCTTCTGCGGTGTCTTCAACGGTGTCGACTTCAACGTAGCGTGGGTCGGCTTCGCTGTTGGCTTCCGCAATGGTGGCGTTGGTGATCCTTGCATTCAGTTCCTCCAGGCTCCGAGCCGCTTCACCGTAGACGATGCCCAGTTGCAGCCCTGCCTTAGGGTGCAGACCAAACCGATCCTCCAGCTGCCGGATCTCGGCATCAACTGCTGAGCGTTGACGATACATCGGATTCAGGATCTTCTGCCCTTGTGAGCCTACGCTCATCGGCTCCTCACGCAGGTAGGTGTCCATTCGCTCGCGCTCCTCGTACATTGAGAAGAGCCGTTCGAGCGCAGGGTACTGAGCAGGCTGAACGACCTGAGCGAAGGGCGAAGCCCAGAACACTTCCCACGACTTGACCCATCGCTCGGTCAGATGTGCTGGTGGCGTAGGGATTGAGCGTGGATCAACCTCGATTTGAGGTAGTACGCCAAGGTCTTTCGTGGCTCTGTTCTGCCGCTTCTCGGCTGGTTTCTTAGCGCTCATAAAAAACTCCCAACCCTACGCAGGCCCCACACCGTACACGAGATAGACGAAC
>Ga0114958_10002076_pt1 | contig 15267 bp, 16 predicted proteins | sample C_130208_EF_Meta_FD_89577 | JGI IMG/M metagenome (GOLD analysis project Ga0114958, IMG submission 89577) | Freshwater microbial communities from Lake Croche, Canada to study carbon cycling - C_130208_EF_MetaG | ecosystem: Environmental > Aquatic > Freshwater > Lake | place: Lake Croche, Canada...
AAACTGTAACGCTGACAGCAAGCCGAGCAAAAAAAATATAATCAAAACTGCGACACCGATTATTTTAATTTTTTTTAACATGCGCGCCGTTTCAAACCTGTTGAGTGATTAAGACTCAATTGCCACTGTTGACTTGAGTCTCAAATTCTATGGGTAAATGGCGCAAAAGTCTATCTCAATGCGCATTCGCACGCTTTAAAACCAGACCCGGTCGCGAATGGTCTTTGGTTGTATGTTCTAGGCTCAACAGATAGTCTCACCTCTAAATTCTCACCACTAAAAAATATGGCGTAACCATGGCAAAAAAAGAAGAACTCGATCCAGACACTCAAGCCTTGATCGAATGGTGCATTGAGGTTGAAGGCTTTTTAGTCGCCGCCGGCGCTAGTTTGCGCGAAGCGCAAGGCTATATCGAAGATCAGGCCGAGTGGTTTACCGATCAGTTTTATGAAGGGCTAACGCCTCAAGAAGCCGCCAAGGCGTCTCTGAACGAGCCTTGAGTACATTTTGACAAGTTTTAACTGCCTCTGAATAAGCCTCAAACGCTTATCGATCTGACTTAAATGCCCTTGAGGGGGGCATTAACGCCATTAACTCAGCCTTCAGCTCTTGTAATGCTAAAATTCGGTTGGTTTTTAACTGAATTTTGCATGTAATTGAACAGGCTTGGATGAGCCAATTTGTTTGCCCAAAGCCATGGCGTAAACAAAGTGTCTTTATGGCCTAGTTTGATAGCCTGTTGGTTCTGCTCGAGTGAACAACGCCCAATAATGATTGCAATTACGCTGCCAGACGGTTCTCAACGCCAATTTCCGGGCCCAGTCACTGTGGCCGAAGTGGCTCAATCGATTGGCGCAGGCCTTGCTCGCGCCGCCTTAGGCGGGCGTGTCACGCGGGGCGCTCAGTCACAACTGGTCGATACGAGCCACCTGATCGAACATGATTCACAGCTGGCTTTAATTACCGGCAAAGATCCCGAGGGTTTAGAGCTGATTCGTCACTCGACCGCGCATTTGTTGGCTTACGCCGTCAAAACGCTTTTTCCGGATGCCCAAGTAACAATTGGCCCGGTGATTGAAAATGGCTTTTTTTACGATTTTTCGTACAAACGCCCCTTTACATTAGAGGACCTGAGCGCGATTGAAAAGAAAATGACCGAGCTCGTCAAAAAAGACGAGCCCGTCACGCGCGAAGAATGGAAACGTGACGACGCCGTCGCCTACTTCAAGGGCATTGGCGAACACTATAAAGCCGAAATTATCGGCGCGATTCCGGGTAACGAAACGATTAGTTTGTACCGCGAAGGCGATTTTATCGATCTGTGCCGCGGCCCGCACGTACCCAACACCGGCAAGCTTAAAGTCTTTAAGTTGATGAAGCTAGCGGGTGCCTATTGGCGCGGCGACAGCAACAACGAAATGCTGCAACGCATTTACGGCACTGCTTGGGCCAACAAAGACGATCAAGACGCGCATTTACACATGTTGGCCGAGGCCGAGCTGCGCGATCATCGCAAAATCGGCCGCGAGCTGGATTTGTTTCATTTTCAAGAAGAAGGCCCAGGCCTGATTTTTTGGCACCCAAAGGGTTGGGCGATCTGGCAGCAAGTTGAGCAGTACATGCGTAACGTGTACCGCGATAACGGCTACCAAGAGGTCAAAGCACCCCAAATTCTTGATATTTCGCTGTGGAAAAAAACCGGTCACTGGGATAACTATCGTGAAAATATGTTCACGACCGAATCTGAAAACCGCACCTATGGCTTGAAGCCCATGAACTGTCCAGGGCATGTTCAGATTTTTAATTCGAGCCTGCATTCATACCGAGATTTGCCTTTGCGCTATGGCGAATTTGGCCAATGTCACCGCAACGAGCCCTCGGGTTCGTTGCATGGCATGATGCGTGTGCGCGGCTTTACACAAGACGATGGTCATATCTTTTGCACTGAAGCACAAATGCAAGACGAGTGTGCAAATTACACGGCGCTCTTACAAAAAGTCTATGCTGATTTTGGTTTTACCGAAATTCTATACAAAGTGGCCACCCGACCCGAAAAGCGCATTGGCAGCGACGAAGTTTGGGAAAAGGCCGAAAACGCCCTGATGGAAAGCCTTCGGCGCACGGGTTGTGACTTTGAGGTGTCTCCCGGAGAAGGGGCCTTTTATGGGCCAAAAGTCGAATACACGTTAAAAGACGCCATTGGGCGACATTGGCAATGTGGCACGATTCAGGTTGATTTTTCGATGCCTCAACGACTGGGTGCCGAATTCGTTGACGCGCATGATCAACGGGTCGCACCAGTAATGTTGCATCGCGCCATTTTGGGCTCACTCGAGCGCTTTATTGGGATGTTGATCGAAAATCACGCGGGTGCGTTACCCGCCTGGTTGGCTCCGGTGCAGGCCGTCGTGTGCTGTATTTCAGAATCTACTGCTGAATATGCAACAGAAATCACACAAAGCCTGAAAAAACAAGGCTTTAGAGTAGAATCTGATTGTCGGGGTGAGAAGATCACCTATAAAATTCGTGAACACAGTATGCAGAAAGTCCCTTATATCTTGGTGGTCGGTGAAAAAGAACGTCAGGCAGGGGCAGTTGCTGTGCGTAGTCGTGGTGGTTTGGATTTAGGGGTTATGCCTCTTGAACAGTTCACCTCACTACTAAACGAAGATGTGGCCTTACGCCGCAATTCTGGCTTACCTGCACCGCAGGTGGCCTAACCCTCAGGAGTCGTCAACATCGCAACAGAAAAACCCCATCGCATTAACGGTGACATCCGCGTTCCCGACGTGCGTTTACTTGGAATCGAAGGCGAGCAGTTAGGTATTGTCAATACACTAGAAGCTGTTCGTATGGCAGAAGAAGCGGGCGTCGATTTAGTTGAAATCGCCCCAAATGCCGAACCGCCAGTTTGCCGGTTAATGGACTACGGTAAGTTCAAATACCAAGAACAAAAGCGTTTAGCTGAAGCCCGCGCTAAACAAAAAATCATTCAGGTTAAAGAGGTTAAATTTAGGCCTGCCACCGACGAAGGTGACTATCAGGTCAAGCTACGCAACCTCAAGCGCTTTCTTGAAGAGGGTGATAAGGCCAAAGTGACGTTGCGGTTTCGTGGCCGTGAAATGGCCCATCAAGAACTCGGGATGCGAGTGCTTGAGCGCGTACGCGACGATCTGACCGACATGGCCTCGGTTGAAGCAATGCCCAAACTTGAAGGTCGCCAGATGGTGATGGTGTTATCGCCGCGCAAAAAAGCACCTGCAGGTAAAGCAGAAGCGGCTTGATGATGCACGTACTGTTTGTCATTGACCCTCTGCCAGACTTAAAAGCCTACAAAGATAGCTCGGTGGCCATGATGCAAGCGTTAGTCGCTCGCGGCCACTCGCTCAGCGTAGTCTTGCAGGGGGGCTTGTTTATTCAAGCCGGAAAAGTGTTTGCACATGCGACGCCGATTAGCCTTGTGCCTGGGGCAGACTGGCATGGTCATGCCTGGTGGCATAACGAAGCGATCGCAACAGATGTTCCGTTACAAGAATTTTCTGCGGTCTTGATGCGCAAAGATCCACCCTTTGACATGGAGTACGTCTACGCCACACACATGCTTGAGTATGCTGAGGCTCAGGGTGCTCGTGTCTTTAACAGTGGCGCGGCGATACGCAATCATCCCGAAAAACTTGCGATCACTGAGTTTGCAAAGTTTACGACCCCAACGTTAGTGACGCGCGACATGAATCGCTTGAAGGCGTTTCACATCGAGCATCATGACGTCATTGTCAAGCCCCTCGATGGTATGGGTGGCACAGGGGTGTTTCGGTTAGCGCCGCACGAAACCAACTTGAACGCCATTCTTGAGGCGCTGACACACGATGGCATGCGCACAATTATGGCGCAGCGTTATATCCCTGAGATCAAACAAGGCGACAAGCGTATTTTGTTGATTGGTGGCGAACCCGTGCCGTTTTGCTTGGCACGCATACCGCTTGCTGGCGAAACTCGTGGCAACTTGGCTGCAGGTGGGCGTGGGGTTGCGCAACCTCTGACTGAGCGCGACTGGGCAATTGCGCGCGAAATCGCACCGCAGTTAGTCACGCGAGGATTGTTGTTAGTGGGTTTGGATGTCATCGGCGAGTATGTGACTGAAATTAACGTCACAAGCCCAACCTGTTTTGTTGAAATTACCGAGCAAACAGGCTTTAACGTGGCAGATTTTTTTGTGCAAGCGCTTGAACGCGCGGTGTCTTAGCCAGCACTTAGCGCGTTGACTCTTTACATGAAGCGTGGTGAATACTCGAGTTCAACCTTTAAACCAAGGGCAAATACTCTTGCGAAATAATGTTGAATGTAGTCTTTCGTGACCAACCAAAAAATTTATTCTTGCTGCGACTTGGGTAATTAAAATGATTGCGATAGTGATTGTTGCGCACGTTCCGTTAGCCTCAGCGCTAGCTGCTTGCGCCAGACATGTTTTAGGCCGCGAACCTGATGTCGAGGTTGCTGACATCTTGCCCAACGAATGTGCCTCAGATTGCGCACCTAATCTCGCTCAGCAGTTGATGGCAGCTGATGAGGGTGAGGGCGTTTTAGTACTGACAGATCTTCCGGGTGCAACTCCTTCAAACATTGCAGTGCAGGCCAGCCATTTAGTGCAAGCGGCAGGGGTACCCTGCTGTGTGTTGGGGGGTGTGAATGCCTCGATGTTGTTACGCGCAATTAATTATCGGCAAGGTAGCCTTGAAGATGTGGCAACTAGTGCACTTGCGGGTGCCACACATGCGTTGTTGCGTGTAGACTGAGGCTATGTCCACACAATATTTTTGAAGCAAAATTTTTATGCCACAGTTAGAGATCGTTGTATCAAATAAGCTTGGCCTGCATGCCCGTGCAGCGGCCAAACTCACTCAACTTGCAGGTCAGTTTAGCGGTGAGATTTTTATTTCAAAAGGCGCTCAGCGTGTCAACGCAAAAAGCATTATGGGCGTGATGATGCTGGCAGCCGGAATCGGTAGCACTGTCAAACTCGAGGCTTCAGGCGGCGACGCCGAACAGGCGTTGCAGGCGATCCAAGCTCTTTTTGATGACAAATTCGGTGAAGGTCAATAACCTCACAACGGCTGCTCAAATGGGCAGCCCGATGTTATGCCTGTACGGGCAGGGCGTAGCACGTGGCTATGCAATCGGGCGAGTGGTTGTACTAGGCGCAACCGCACTCGAAGTTTCGCACTACCGGATCACGATTGAACAGATCCCCGTCGAACAAAATCGGCTTTCTAGCGCATTAAAGACCACTCAGCAAGAAATGAACGATCTGGCAATTAGTCTGCCTCAAGACGCGCCGCGTGAGTTAGCAGCGCTGCTCAGTGTCCACAGCATGTTGCTGAGCGATCCTTTACTGGCCGATCAGGCCTTGGCATTGATCCAAGACAAACATTACAACGCCGAATGGGCATTGACCACGCAAGGGCAGATCTTGGGCGAGCAGTTCGCGGCAATTGAAGACGAATATCTGCGTGAACGAGGTTCTGATGTGCGGCAAGTAATCGAAAGGGTGCTGCAGGTATTGTCTGGATCAAAACAAGTACTCGCGCTGAACCCTGACATTGACGTTGATGATCACTTGATTGTCGTGGCGCACGATATTTCACCCGCAGACATGATTCGTTTGCGGGGCGCTCGGTTTGCTGGTTTTGCGACAGACTTGGGCGGTACAACCTCACACACCGCCATCGTTGCGCGCAGCTTAGGCGTGCCGGCGGTGGTTGCTTTAGGTCATGTGCGTGCGCTCGTTGCAGACGGTGACTGGGTTGTGGTTGATGGTGCAAGTGGCGCTGTGTTGGTCAATCCTTCGCGTCAGGCGCTTGCTCAGTATCGCCGCCTGCAACAACTTTACCTCGAAGAACGGGCTGAACTGTCTTTGTTAAAAGACGTTCCTGCTGAGACCCTGGATGGCATCCCGATTTCTTTAGAAGCAAATATTGAGTTACCTGATGAGGCTGAGTTGGCCTTGGCAAATGGTGCCTCAGGAATTGGCCTTTTTCGCAGCGAATTTTTATTTATTGGCCGTAGCGAACTCCCCACTGAAGAAGAACAATATCAGGCCTATCTGAGTGTGGTCACCACCATGCAACACCGCCCAGTTACGATTCGCACGCTAGATATTGGTGCTGACAAAACTTTAGATGGCGAGGCAACGGTCGCCACGAATCCGGCGCTGGGCTTGCGCGCGATTCGTTATTGCTTGGCGCACCCCGAGTTATTTGCGACACAATTGCGAGCAATTTTGCGAGCCTCTGCGCACGGAACCGTACGAATTTTAATCCCCATGGTCGCGCATATGCATGAGGTGCTAGCGACGAAAGCGGCGATTGCCTCAGCCAAGCTAGAGCTCGATGAGCGAGGTCAGGCTTACGATGATGCCATTCCGGTTGGTGCAATGGTTGAAGTGCCTGCAACGGCGATTGCGATCGAACCGTTCGCCGAGGCGCTTGATTTTCTGTCAATCGGCACCAACGATCTGATCCAGTACACACTTGCGATTGATCGAGCTGATAACGAAGTTGCTGCGTTATACGATCCGTTGCATCCGGCGGTGTTACGTTTGATTGCCAATACCATCAATGCTGGCGAACGGGCGGGCAAGCCTGTTGCCGTTTGCGGAGAAATGGCCGGCGACTTTCACTTAACCCGCTTGCTCTTGGGGCTTGGGTTAACCCATTTTTCAATGCATGCTCAGCAGTTATTGGATGTGAAGCGCGAGATTCGACGCGCACACTCAAACGCTCTTCGCTTAAAAGTCGCAAACTCGCTTAATCGTGCGATTGAGATTGATCCTGCCGCGCTGTATCACTAGATTAGAGATCGTGCCGTGCGATTCAGACTCATCCGGCAGGCTTGTGCTGCGCGTGCGGTGGGTGATTCAACTGATTAACGACCGCTCGGTTTTATTAAGTTGATTGTTTTCTAACGTCTTCGTCAGTAGTAAAATTGCAGTTCACAACAGTTTTGCTGAGAACACCATGATCCCAAAAAATGCCTGGTTTGAAGAATTTCAAAAGAATATTTCTGACCTGATCGCACGCAGCCCTGCAGCTGATATCGAGCGCAATGTGAAGGCGTTTATGGGACAAGCCTTTAACAAGATGGATCTCATCACGCGCGACGAGTTCGATATTCAGGTTGACATGCTCAAGCGCGTGCAAGAGCGTGCTGCGCTTTTAGAAGAGCAAGTGCAACAACTCGAGCAACGCTTGACCTTGCTTGAAAGCGGGCGTCCGTAGCGTTCAGACGCTGCCAGACGTTTGTGCGATCCCAAAGTGAGCTAGATAATTTAATCCACCGGTAGCCAGCGCGTGGCGCGCGCGTCATACTTTTGGCTTTTTGCTGAGAGACCTATGGCGTTAGCTGTCATCATGAGTCGTTCATTGTTTGGCATGGACGCACCACCGGTTCGCGTTGAAACGCACCTAAGTAGTGGTTTACCGAGTTTCACGATGGTGGGCTTGGCCGATGCTGAGGTACGTGAAAGTCGTGAGCGGGTCAGAGCGGCACTTTTGAGTAGTGGGTATGAGTTTCCGGCAGGGCGCCTGACGGTAAACTTATCTCCCGCTGATTTGCCTAAAGAGTCTGGCCGCTTTGACTTACCGATTGCGCTCGGCGTGTTGCTGGTGTCGGGGCAAATCGAATTGCCCGAACTTATGCAAAGGGCTAGCAGCTCACCGTGTGTGGCGGCTTTATCTTCGTTAGTGGTGGCCGGTGAGCTGTCGTTAACCGGAATCCTTTCACCTATTAAAGGAGCCATTGCGATTGCTTTGGCAGTGGCGCGCAGTCAGCCGCAAGCAAGCCTGCTGCTTCCCTACGTCAATGCGCAACAGGCGGCGCGTGTGCCGGGCCTGCAAGTATTAGGTGCGCAAAACCTCGCTGAAGTTGTTGAGCACTTGACGGGTCGACAACCTCTTAAGTATCTGTTGCCAAGCGTAACGTCTGGTGGGCACTCGGTGGCGCCATGCTTATCCGACGTGCGCGGTCAGTTGATGGCGCGTCGGGCACTTGAAGTCGCTGCCGCAGGCGGGCACAGTTTGCTGTTTTTAGGCACGCCCGGGGTAGGGAAAACGATGCTGGCCAAGCGCTTGGCTGGTATTTTGCCTGCCTTAACCCCAGCTGAAAGTTTAGAGGTGGCTTCAGTGGCTGCCTTTGCAGGGATTGGGGAGCCCGTTTGGGGACAACGACCTTTTCGGGCACCGCACCACTCGGCGTCGATGGCTGCGATGCTGGGCGGTGGCTCAACACCTCGAGCCGGTGAGGTAACGCTGGCACACCGAGGCGTTCTGTTTTTGGATGAGTTTCCAGAATTTGAACGGCGCGTGCGCGAGGGCTTGCGAGAGCCGCTCGAAAGTCTGTCGGTGACGATTGCGCGCGCCAGGCTCAAAGTCGAATTCCCAGCAGATTTTCAGCTACTTGCGGCCATGAATCCATGCCCCTGCGGTTGGTATGGTCATGTTCAAGCGCGCTGCAAATGCCGTGCCGAGCAGATTGCGATCTATCAGCAAAAGTTGTCTGGCCCGGTGATTGACAGAATCGATCTATTTGTGTCGCTGACCATGAGCGATGAGCACTGGCTGGGGCTTGCGCCAGGCGAGGCTTCGATTGTGGTTCGTAAACGGGTCGAGGCGGCGCGCCTGCCGCAGCTGCAACGACAAAATGCCATCAACGCACGCTTGCTCGATAAAGACCTTGAAAGATGCTGCAGCATGACACCCGCGGCAGCCAAGCTTTTAGAGAACGCGATTAAAAAGCAACACTTGTCAGCTCGGGCGATACAACGCCTGAGACGTGTCGCACGCACTTGCGCTGATTTGTCGGGTACGCAGCTGATCGATTTGCCTCATCTAGCCGAGGCTTTTCAATACCGACCCGTGTTCTCTGCAAATTTGCGGCCATGACGATTCGATCATGTTTTGTAGAATCTGGTGTGAAGATGACTGCTTCACGATATTAAGAAATTTTTAAGCCTCGAGCGAAGCGCAAGTGATCTTGCCCAATTATTTGAAGTTTCAGAGTTCAGTGGTGGATCGTGAATGTGTTTTTGCGGAAAACGTGCAAAGTGTCAGAATTTGTCATATAATCAAAGGCTTTCCTGCAAAACTTGCAGAGAAAATGAAGTAATAAGTGGATCTTGGGTTAACAAGACTGGCGGTCGATTGCTTCACAAGTGGCAACTCGGGCAACATGCCAGGCACCTACAGAGCACAATTTAAAGTAAACGGAAATCAAATGCCTAAGATGAAAACCAAGAAAAGTGCTGCAAAGCGCTTTCAGGTTCGCGGCAGCGGATCGATTAAGCGGGGTCAAGCGTTTAAGCGCCACATCCTGACCAAAAAAACCACCAAGACCAAGCGCCAGTTGCGTGGGTCAGCAGCGGTCGATAAAACCAACGTGGCTTCAGTTAAAGCCATGATGCCTTTCGCTTAACGGAGATCACACATGCCTCGCGTCAAACGTGGTGTAACGGCCAGAGCCCGTCACAAAAAAGTTATCGCCAAAGCTAAAGGTTATCGCGGTCGCCGCGGTAATGTGTTTCGTATTGCCAAGCAAGCAGTCATGCGCGCGGGTCAATATGCCTATCGCGATCGTCGCAACAAAAAGCGTACCTTTCGTGCACTCTGGATCGCTCGTATCAACGCAGCAGTGCGTGAACATGGCACGACCTACAGTGTGTTTATCGCTGGCCTGAAAAAAGCTTCGATTGAGCTCGACCGTAAAGTCTTGGCCGATATGGCTGTGCGTGATAAAGCCGGTTTTGCTGCAGTGTTGAATCAAGCAAAATTGGCCTTGGCTGCTTAAGCGCTGATAAGTTGTATCAGCAAACGGGGCCGTTGGGCTCCGTTTGCATTTTAAAGATGTGATTTCGCGAAGGTTGTAAAAAGTGACTGATAAGAGCGATGACCTGATTGAACAGGCCCGTGTGCAATTTGTACAGGCGACGGATGCGGCCTCGCTCGAAAACGCCAAAGCGCGCTTCTTAGGCAAACAAGGTTCGCTGACAGAACTGATGAAGGGCTTGGGTAAACTTGACCCCGAAGCCAAGCGTACCGAAGGTGCACGCATTAATACGATCAAACAGCAAATCGAAACCTTGCTGAATGCTCGACGCGCTGCTCTGGCTCAAGCCGAGCTTGACCTGCGTTTGGCTGCAGAGACTATCGATGTGACTCTGCCTGGTCGTGGTCGCGGTAAGGGTGGCATTCATCCTGTGATCAGAACCTGGCAACGTGTTGAAGAGATCTTCAGGTCGATTGGTTTTGAGGTGGCCGATGGCCCCGAAATCGAAAACGACTGGACGAACTTTACAGCGCTCAATAATCCGGAAAATCATCCTGCACGCTCGATGCAAGATACGTTTTACGTCGACATGAACGATGCGAAAGGCTTGCCACTATTGTTGCGTACGCACACCAGCCCGATGCAGGTTCGTTACGCGCGGATGAACAAACCTCCGATCAAAGTCATTGCGCCCGGCCGCACCTATCGCGTTGATAGCGACGCGACCCACTCACCGATGTTTCATCAGGTCGAAGGCCTTTGGATTGACGAAAATATTTCGTTCGCAGATTTAAAAGGTGTGTACACAAACTTTTTACGCTGCTTCTTTGAAACCGAAAATCTTGAGTTACGTTTCAGACCATCTTTTTTTCCGTTTACTGAGCCTTCGGCCGAGATTGACATGATGTTCACCTCAGGGCCCAACAAAGGTCGCTGGCTAGAGATCTCTGGTTCTGGACAGGTACACCCGGATGTCATCCGTAACTTTGGTCTCGACCCCGAGCGCTACATTGGTTTTGCCTTTGGTTCAGGCCTTGAGCGCTTGACTATGTTGCGCTACGGTGTGAACGATTTGCGGCAGTTCTTCGAAGGCGACCTGCGCTTTTTACGCCAGTTCAACGATTAACTTTTAGACCGATACGGTTACTTATGCAATTTTCAGAGTCTTGGCTGCGCAGCCTAGTGAATCCGCCGATCACAACCGATGAGTTATCTCATCGTCTGACGATGGCGGGTCTTGAGGTCGAAGAAACGACTTTAGTGGCACCGGCCTTTTCAGGCGTCGTAGTGGCCTTGATTCAAAGTGCCGAGCCACATCCTAATGCTGACAAGTTGCGTGTGTGCATGGTTAATGTCGGTGCAGCCTCACCGTTGCAGATCGTGTGTGGTGCACCGAATGCCGCCGCTGGTCTGAAAGTACCCTTGGCCACGGTTGGGGCGGTTTTGCCCGGCGATCTTAAGATTGGCATGGCAAAGATGCGCGGTGTTGAGTCGTTTGGTATGTTGTGTTCGTCAAAAGAGCTCGGTTTGTCTCAAGAGCACGCTGGATTGTTAGTGTTGCCTGCTAGCGCTAAAGTTGGCTCAAGTGTGCGAGAGGCTTTAGACCTTGACGATACATTGTTTACGCTTAAGCTTACACCTAATCGTGCTGATTGCCTTTCAATATTAGGTGTTGCGCGTGAAGTCGCCGCCTTGACCGGTTCAGCGCTGACGGCACCGCACGCTGCGCCCGTTCGGCCAACACTCACTGAGGTCATTCCAGTTACTGTGCTTGCGCCAGAGCTCTGCGGGCGTTTTGCAGGTCGGGTAGTGCGTGGGGTGAACGCGCGCGCGCAAACGCCCGATTGGATGGTTGAGCGTTTAAAGCGGGCAGGGCAGCGTTCGGTGACTGCCTTGGTTGATATTTCTAATTATGTGATGCTGTTGCTCGGCCGTCCAACGCATGTCTTTGACTTAGATCGCATGCCAAGGCCCGAGATCGAAGTGCGCTGGGCGCGGGCAGGCGAAACCTTAACCTTGTTAAACGATCAAACGATTACCCTTGACGGTTCGATGGGGGTAATCACCAGCGCTGGCACACCCGAGAGCTTGGCTGGCATTATGGGTGGCGCCTCAACCGCGGTGTCGCTTGATACAACCAGTATCTACGTAGAGGCGGCCTTTTGGTGGCCTGAAGCGATCGCGGGTAGGGCACGCAAGTTAAAGCTCAATTCAGAAGCGAGTCACCGCTTTGAGCGTGGGGTGGATTTTGAACAGATCCCCGAACATCTTGATCTGATTACGCAACTCATCTTAGATATCTGTGGTGGCCAGGCCGGCCCTATTGATGATCAGCATATCAAGTTGCCCACACGAGAAGCGGTGACGATGCGCTTATCGCGCTGCCACCGCGTGTTGGGGGTTCAGGTCAAACAAGACGAAGTTGCGCAAACCTTTACGCGCTTGGGCTTTGAGTTTACGGTGCAAGGTGATCAGTTTGTCGTGCTTCCTCCTTCGTACCGTTTTGATATTCGTATCGAAGAAGACTTGATCGAAGAAGTCGCGCGCATTATTGGTTTTGAAAGTATTCCGGCCGTGCCCCCGTTTGCTGCTGCACGCATGATGACGTCGCCCGAGACCACGCGCTCTGCACACACTGTGCGTCATGAGATTGCTGCACTCGACTACCAAGAAGTCATCAACTTTTCGTTTGTCGAGCAAAGCTGGGAGACCGACATGCTCGGGCATGCGGATCCGATCCGTTTACTCAACCCGATCGCTAGCCAGCTTTCTGTGATGCGATCCTCTTTGTTGCCGGGTCTTGTGGCAAACATTCGCTATAACGCAAACCGTAAGCAGTCTCGCGTGCGTGTGTTTGAGCTTGGTCGAGTGTTTAAACGTGATGGCAATGTGGAGGATGGCGCTCTGACCGTGGCCGCAGTGAACCAGCCTCAAGTTTTGGCAGCTGCAGCGTGGGGGGCCGCGACTGAAGATCAGTGGGGGCAAAAAAGTCGGGCGGTTGATTTTTTTGATGTTAAGCGCGACCTCGAAGTTCTATTTAGCGCTCAGGCAAAAAAGCTGCGGTTTGTGCCTGCTCAGCATGCCTTGCTGCATCCTGGGCGCAGTGCACGGATCGAGTTTGACGAAGCCACGGTCGGGTGGCTAGGTGAATTGCACCCTCTCTGGGTGCAACAGCAAGAGCTAGTAACAGCACCCGTGCTCTTTGAGGTTTCGCTTGAGTCGTTAGCGGTGTTGCCAATGCCCAGCCTGCACGAATTATCGCGTCAACCAATGGTGCAGCGCGACCTTGCGATCTGGGTACCTGCTGATCAAGCAGTGCAAGCCCTGCTCGATACCATTCATCAGACGATTGAAGCCGACGCTTCACTTGCTGTAGTGCAGCATGTCGGTTTATTTGACTTGTGGCGCGACCCTGCAAAGCTTGATTCAACTGAAAAGAGTCTTGCATTTAGGCTCTCATTGCAAGACACTGACAGCACGCTTGATGAGGCTCAAGTAGATCTCTGTATGGCGAAGATACGTGCTGCACTCGAAGTGACCCATCAGGCTCGTCCACGTTAAACCAGAATGTCGGAAATAAAAAATGACAAATGAACATTCTCTAGAAGAATCACGTACGTTGACCAAGGCTGAGTTAGCAGAGATGCTGTTTGACCGGGTAGGGTTGAATAAACGTGAAGCTAAAGATATTGTCGACACTTTTTTCGAAGAAATTCGTGACGCACTATCACGCGGTGAACCTGTCAAACTGTCGGGCTTCGGCAATTTTCAAGTACGAAACAAACCGCCGCGTCCTGGTCGTAACCCTAAAACGGGCGAAACGATTCCGATCGCGGCACGTCGGGTAGTGACGTTTCATGCTAGTCAAAAATTAAAAGGTGCTGTCGAACACACCGAGGCACCGCAATCTGAGGTATAAAACGTGGCTATGCTTTGTAAACCTGTGCGTGGATTTTAGAAATTCATCGTTCAGGTCGGTGTCCTTAGTTTGATTCTGAATGCTCATCGACTACACCACACTTATTGCACCTTTAAATGACCCTTTCAGACACACCCTTTGTTTTGCCACCAATTCCAGCAAAGCGCTATTTCACGATCGGTGAAGTCAGCGATTTATGCGGAGTCAAACCGCACGTCTTGCGCTACTGGGAACAAGAATTTACTCAACTCAAACCGGTAAAACGCCGCGGTAACCGCCGGTATTATCAGCACCACGAAGTGTTACTGATTCGTAAAATTCGTGAACTTTTGTACGAACAAGGCTTTACGATCAGCGGAGCCCGAAATCGCTTAAGTGAAGGGCGTGAAACCCCTCAAGATCCAGATGCAGCAGTGCGGTTGACCGCAGTCGAATTACTCGCCTTGCGCACCGAATTACACAGCATTCAAGAGTTACTCGATCAAGCCTGTATTTCTGCGACGCACCCCGGGCAACTCGACCTCAGATAAGGCGTTGCTCTGCTATACTCTTCTTCTTTCGGGGCGTAGCGCAGCCTGGTAGCGCACTTGCATGGGGTGCAAGGGGTCGAAGGTTCAAATCCTTCCGTTCCGACCAGATATATTTAGGGGTTAGTGTTCACAAGACACTAACCCCTTTATTCATTGAGTCAGTACAAATCCTTTCATCTGACATATTCTTGCATCAATCGAATCGCGAGCGATTGCATCTGACCTTATCAAAATAAAAAGGGGTCAGGATTACCCAAAAAAGTAGGCTGTGTTCTTGATAATAAAACTAATGCGAGATTGTTAAAAAGGTGTACCGTCGATTAAAATAAGACACGTTTGGGATCATTGAATAACCTAAAACCAGTTAAAAAAATATGAAGCCTTTTTTTGTTATTTGCCTTTCGCTGCTGATGACTGGCTGCGCTACAAAAGAATACCTTAACGCGCAAACTGAGTGTTCGCCTGCGGCGTTTCAACGGTATCCTGTAAACAACACACAAATGTATGTTCAACGCACAAGGTCAGTCCAAGTGGCCACGGGCGCTGAAGATTGCGAGACCCGCACCGAGGGTAATCGAACCTACACTAGGTGTAAGCCTGAGATGAAAACGCAGTCAGTACCTTACCAATCCTTAGAATGGGTGGATACGAATACGCAGGCACGCAACGCATACTTAAACAGTTGTACGGCACAACTATGTGTTAAACGTTTTGGTAACCAAGAGTGTGAACCTGCATCGAAGTCGTCAACCAGCTCTGCAGTCACGCAGCCTACAACGAGAGCAGTTGCGACACCCCCCCTGAAAAGCACTGTCACTGCGCCTGTCACTAAAACTGGACCAAAGTCGCGTGATACATCTGCAGAAGACGATGAGGACGACGACGATTGAGGCGAGTATTGCTTAGGTTAACTGACTGTTAGTCTTGAAATTTCACCGCGACCTTTACAGAAAAAAATATTCTTCTAACTAACCAAACATGGCAACGGGTGGAGCGTACCCC
>Ga0114958_10002077_pt1 | contig 15267 bp, 8 predicted proteins | sample C_130208_EF_Meta_FD_89577 | JGI IMG/M metagenome (GOLD analysis project Ga0114958, IMG submission 89577) | Freshwater microbial communities from Lake Croche, Canada to study carbon cycling - C_130208_EF_MetaG | ecosystem: Environmental > Aquatic > Freshwater > Lake | place: Lake Croche, Canada...
AATTTTTATTATATTAAAATTGGAAATAAAAAATATATGCATATAATAATGAATAGTAGTATAAATTTAGTTGATGAATTGTCTATAATTTTTTTATGGATTGGTATTTGGGGAATGTTTGATATGTTTTTAAATGTACCTGAATTAAAAAAACATAGATATTATATCTATTTATTATTGATATTGATTGCATTATATTTTAAGATGTAAAATATATACTATATTTTAAGATGTAAAATAATTTATCCCAGTCTTCGACCTACACCAGGAAATCTATTATCAGTAATAGGTAATGATATCATAGATGAAAAATCTATTTTTTCTTCTACTATATGTTGAAAAATTCCAATATTAGATTTCTGATCTGTCTCTTGTCCAATTTCCTGATCTGTCACTTGTCCAATTTCTTCAATGTCAACTTCCAATTCAATACCTCTAATATTAATTGGTTTATTTTGAGAATATGTATCTATAATATCAATAAGTAATGTTTGACCATCTATATTTAGTGGTATTGTAGTATTTGGCATTAATATCGAATAATGTTCAAAACCATTTCTCAAAGATTGTACAGGATCTGGTAAATATGCATAAAAATCACTATGTGGTTTAATTTTAATTTTCGATCCAGTATGGGGATATACTTGCATATAATTTATTTCATCACCATCTATATAATTTAAATATTGATATACCCACAAGGGTGTATATATTATATTATTTTCATTATGATGAGAACCATCAATATTTACATATATTTTTTTATTTTTATAATACAGACCAAGAATTAACATTTTAGTTTCATTTTGATTATCTTGACGTGAATTCATAATTTCTTGAAATAATGAATTTGATACTAGAACATTATTAGATGTTTCATAGTTATTTATTTGATCTTCAGATAAAGTTTCATGTAAGTAAAATGTTTTTATTTGAAGTGTATCCATTCTAAATACTAATATTAATTATATTATTACTATTTAAAATATCAATTTTTATATAAAATTGATATTTTTTTGATTTATAATTAATTAGACTAAATATAATTAGATACTATGACGACATATAATGGTGCATATAATGGTGCATATAATGATACATATATAGGTGCTGGTCTAACATTAATTCATAAAGATATTGACGGTGATTATTCATTACTATATGCAAAAAGTAATAGTGATAAACCAAATAAACATGCAGTATGGATTTTTCCAGGTGGAGGAAGAAAAAATCAAGAAAATCCAGTCCAGACTGCATATAGAGAATTTATGGAAGAGGTATTTAATATTGAGATTGATATTAAATATATTAATGAAATATTAGAACAAATCAATTTAGAACAAAAAAATTTATCTTTGTATCCACTAGATACAAAAATATCAAATAACAATATTAATACACCGTCATATACATTTTTACAATCATCAAATGCATTAACTATTATTGTTAATGTATTAAATAAGTATACTATTTATAGTGATGTATTTCCATTTGGATATTCTGGATTATATAATTCAAAAAATAAAGTAGATATATATAATTTTTGTCTTCAACGAAGATATATAAATCAAAAAATTTTATATGATAAAAATGAATTAGTATTTATTACAATGATACCAATTAAAAACTTATTAACAACGATAGAGAATGATAAACAATTACAAAATATTTATCATTATCATGGTGAAAATTTAAGAATATATATTAAGACAATTATATCAGATATAAATATATATATGAAGACAGAATCTTTTATAAAAATGTCTTAAATTTCAATAATAGTATTATTTAATTTTTTTTGTAATTTATTAAATAATATTATTTTATCATAATATTCTATTGAATTTGCATTAACATGTTCATTTGTTAATTGAGCAATTAATCCTTTTGCCGGTGCAATTATACGATCATCTGTTGGTTGATTTATAGATGATTTAGCAATACTTGTTACAAATAAACTTTTTGATAATCGTGTTGTTAGTCCAATTGATTTATTGTTTACAAATGGATCAGAATAAAAGTATAATGGTTGATATTTATCTGTTGATTTTTTAAAATATTTATTAAATATTAGCGTAAATATTAGTGTTAATAATATTGTAATAGGATGAATTAAAAATATAGAAAATAATTGTGAAATACCAAAACTTTGTAAAATACTCGCTTGAATCGATGGTTGAATATCTGCTGAAAATAATAATAAATAGTTAATAGTCCATAATAAATAAACTAAACAACCAAAAAATGTTATCATACTTCTAAATGTATGAAAAGGGATATATTTACTATAATACCAAAAATATTCATGTGGAATATTTTCTAATTTTAATAATTCGTTTTTCATTCTAGATATAATACTTTCATTGACATTACTTTCAGTAATAATTTCTTTCTTTCTTATACATAATTGAAAAACATATTGAGTTAATATATCAATAATTACATTATCATCATTACTATTATTATTTATTTTATCAAGTGAATTATTAGATATTGTCTGTTTTTTTATTTTTGAATATTCTTCTTCAAAAATTACTATCTTATGTAATTCTCTATGAATAAATGGATATCTCCATGCAAACTCTGATTTTCCCGCTAATAATAATGCACTCATTGTAAAATTTAATACAGGAACATTAATTAATGATGTTATTACTGATAAAGTAATTGATTCAATTGGACTCGTTACATCTATTATTGATTCAGTATCACTTACATTATGAATATATCCATAAAATAATGCAGTCATAAATAATGTATGAGATATTAATGTAAATATAAAAAATATTCGATAAATTCTTGGAGATTGAGGGTCATATTTAAAAAATACAGAAAAATAATTATGTTGATATAATAATCGTTTCCACCATAATTTAATTAGAATCCAAATAGTAGTTTCTAATTTTTCTAATTTTTTTATTTCTTTTAATTCATTATTTCTTTTATTTTCTGATATTTCTTCACTTAATAATATTTTAATTATTTCTTTTATTTCAGTTTCATTATAACATTTTAATTTTGAATCAATTTGTTTATAATTATTATAAACTTTATCTGATAATTTATTTATATATTTAATATAATCATTATACGTTTCTGATTCTTCAGTTGTCATATTATCATCACTATCACTACTTTGACTTGTATCAATTATATTATCATAGAGGTAACATTTATCAATATAAAATTTTTTAATATCTTTTTTAAATGATAAAATATCAAAATTTTCTTTTAATGATAGTAAATATTGTTTACTATTTTTAATATCAATATATTGTAAAATTATTCCCGTTATTATAATTATTAAAAAATAAACACCATAAAAAATATAATAATTTTTATATTTTTGTAATCCATCTAATGAATATACATTTGCTGCATTCATAAAAATTTCTTTATTCATATCTGCAATTCTTTCAAATCTTGCAACAAAATCAGTCATATGATTACACGAACATGTAATTACACTAGTATTCTGTAATAATATACAACCATCAGAGTTCCAAGAAGAAGTAGTATAATTCCAATATGAACATTTCAATGTCATATTAGGTGGAATAATAATATTTGTTATATTCCAAGTTAATATTAACGGTACAGATAAGTTTTGAATACTAGTATCTTTACCCTTATTACTTACTGATACAGACATAATATTTGATAATGTTGTTTCATTACTAAAAGTTGTTGTATTAGACCATGAGATAGCGGTAATTGCAGAGTTTGGTGGTAAATTTGGTATAATTGGAACATTTATTCCATATTCTGAAGAATTAACTAATATACTATTATTTTTTATTGGTGCTAAAGATCCTTCAAAACTAGAACTAGAAAAAGAAACTGGTGCTGTTACTAATCCACTTAATTTTTTTAATATATTCATTGTATCTGAAACTTGTAAAACAGGTATAGTATTAATAACTGATAACGCTTGCGCTGGTGGTATTTGTTGACCACCTGACAATAAATCATTTAAATAATTATTTAATTGGTTTGCAACCTGTGAATTATAATCTTTACCTGGTGGTGGTAGTTCAAATGGTAATGCATAATTTGGTGTGGGTGTATAGGATACTGATATAGTAGGTTTTGGTGATATTGTTGGTGATATAGAATTATAATTTGTTTGAGAATAACTTTGTGATTTAGTTTTATTATTTGTATGTGTATTATAATAAGTAGATGAACTAGATTTTGTGATAATAGGTGAATTTGTAATAATATTTGTATTAGATACTAAATTAGATTGAGATACAGATTCAGATACAGAATTAGATTGAGATACAGAATTAGATTCAAATACAGAACGAGATGAAGATCCTGAACTAGATTGAGATACAGATATTAAACTAGATGATGAAAAAGAAGGTGATTTAGTAGAAGATATTGAAATTAAAGATGAATAAGAATTGGATAAAGATTTATAAGAAGTTACACTAGGTAATGAACTTGAACTAGAAATTTTAGATGAAGAAACTGAACCTGTAATTGAAGGATACGGTGACATAGAAGTATATTCTAGTTTTACTGTTGCAAATACTCCTGACGCTACTGCAGATCCATCACTAGTAAATACTATACGAATATATGGACTATTTGTAATAACAAATGTAGTTCCACTTGTTACTGTACCTGAATAACGAGCAATTATATTACTATTAGAATTATATACAGTAAAAAAGTCACAACATCCTTCCGTATTAAATGATGATATATTTACTCTAAATTGTTGTGAAGAACCTGCACCATATACATTAACAGAACATGCTAAATTATTTATATAATTAGTATCAATCGCATTTGTCATTGTCATTAATGAACTATCTATAAAAGGTAAAGTTATAGAAGTTCCCCCATTAGAACAATAATTTATAACGCTATATATTACAATACTATTTGATGGACGTGCACTTACCGTTGGTGTTCTACTTGAAACAACAGATGTCGTTGGAGGAAATATTAGATCATATATAATAAATGATTTCCATTCAGGATGTGTATTAAATGAACCAGGGTGAGTATCCATTTCAGACGATTTTGGAATAAGACGACAATTTGCGCATTGAAGAGTAAATATTTGTGGTGAATCTAAGTTAACATTAGAACAAGCATAGTTAACACTGATCCCTCCACATAATGGATTTATCCAACATGATATCATACATTGGTTTATAGTTATAGTTCCAGTAACTCCCACATAACCAGTAAAATATACATCTCCATAATCTGTCCAATTACCAGAATAAAATACAGTTGCAGAAGAAGAAGCGCTTCCAGTATTTGTTCTTGAACCAACTAAACTGTCTGTAGGATCTATAGATACTGTTGATGTTTTAGATTGAGAACTTGATGATGAAATAGAACTTGATTTTATTGTACTATAACTTGGATTAGGTGATTTAGTTATACTTTTAGAAGTTAAAGAACTGAAACTTGGATTAGGTGAATTACTTAATGAAGCAGATTGAGATGGAGAACTAGAAATAGATGAATATACTAGAGAAACAATAGCATTTACACCGGATCCAACAGTTGATCCATCACTACTAAACGTTAATTGAATAGATGAGGTTCCAGATATATATAAATTAAATGGATTTAATACACCAGAATTAGAATAAACTTGAGTTCCAACTGAATTATAAATTCTAAATGGATCACAACATCCTTCTGTATTAAAATTAGTAATATTAACTAAAAATCCTTGTGAAGAACCTGCGCCATTAATAAATACAGAGCATGACAACCCATTCCCATAATTTCCACTAACATCGTTTGTCATTACATTTGTACTGCTTCCAATAAACGGTAGTGTAATAGTTTTACCAGATACAGCGCAGAAATTTAATATACTGTATGTAACAACAGAGGATGTTGGAATAGCACTTGCTGTTGGTGTATATGTAATTCTAGAACTAGTCGTTGGTGGATAAACACGATCATATAACATAATTGATTTACTTCCTGTACTAGCAGATACAACCCAACCAGAAGTTAATTTTAACCAACATACATTGCAGAAAGTAGTATAGATCGCGGGTGAATCTAATGAAATTGTAGTACATGGAGATTCAACTACTATAAGTCCGCACAATGGATTTAACCAACAATTTAACTGACATTGATAAATTGTCATATCATAATATGATACAATATCCGCCATAGCATAATTATATTGTCCAAAATCAGTCCAATTACCCAAATAAAAAACAGTTGAAGTAGCGGTTGCAGATGGTGTATTAGATGGTGATACTAAAATACTATTAGATAATTTAGGAGAATTTGTAATTGTTTTAGTAATTACCGAAGAAATAGATGGAATATTGCTTGTTGTACTATTTAAAGTTGTTCTAGCAGTAATAGAAGAACCCATCGGACTTATTATAAGAGAATATGTTGTTTGACCATTATCACAATTACCATTTAATGGTCCTACACTTAATTCTATACTATATACATCATAAGCATTAAAATAATTAGAATACACTGCACCATTGCTAGGTGCATATATAGAATTACCATTTACAATTAAAGAAGGTACTACCGATGTAGTTCCAGGTGATAAAGATAAATAAATAGTTACATCATTATAACATGCACCTGGATTAATCCATCTTATAACAGGTGAAATATTACCGTATGATGGAGTTGAACATGATGTTGCTCCGTTGGGCATTATATAGGTAGAAGATATATATCCATATGATGCTGCATTATAATTCCAAGCTAGTGAAGAAGTATAAGAAGTTGTCTGATAATGAGTAAATTGAGTAAAAACACCACCATTATAATATCCATAGTACCATCCTTTAGTTCCTTGTATTCCTGAAAAATCAGAAGCAGCATTATAAGTTCTATATTTACATGATGGTGTTGGTGATCCAGATGATCCAGATGTAGATACATCCGGTGACATACTATGTGATCCAGATGAACTTGGTGATGTGCTATATGATATTTCTTGTGAATTCCCATTATTTAATAAAAATAATGAAGAAAGTATAAATAATATATTTTTATACATAAAGTATCAAAATATATTTTAATCTATTGCTGCAATAACAACTACTTCTATCTGCCATTTTGGATTAGGAAATATTACATTGCAAATAGTTGCACGAGATGGTGCAAATCCAATTGGAATCCAATTTTTAAAAATACTATTCATCTCTTCATAATTTTCAGGATTTTTCATATAAATACGAAGAGACAAAATTTTGGTTTTATCACTGTTGACTTTTGCAAGTTGTAAATCTATTAAATTAAATACTTCATATGTTTGCGTAATAAAATCAGAATTTTCATAACGCCAGGGTACTTGTCCTGATAAATATGCGGTATTATTATGAACAACAATTTCAGAATATGTTTCTTTAGTATCAATTCTTTGAATTGTTGAAATCATTATATATTATAATTAAATCTTATTTTTTATATTAAATTATAATGTACGTATTAACAAGTAGGGTATCATGATTATAAATTAATAATTATTCTGATTGTTAAATGATATTAGTTATCAATTATAAAATAAAATTGAATATTGAAAAATTTAAATTTAAAGATATATCAGTAAAAGTATAATAAAAATGTCTTCTATTGAAACAAAATATCAGAAAAAAACTCAATTAGAGCATATTTTAACTAGACCTGATACATATGTTGGAGATATTAAGTTACAAACTGAAAGATTATATATTCATGATGTAGGAAAAATTGTAAAAAAAGAAATACAATATGTTCCTGCATTATACAAAATTTTTGATGAAATTATTGTAAATTCAAGTGATAATACTAAAAATGATAAACTATGTAAAAATATTAAAATTTGTATTTCTGCTGATGAAATCAGTGTTTATAATGATGGTACTGGTATTGATGTAGAAATTCATAAAGAATATGATATTTATGTCCCAGAACTTATATTTGGACATTTATTGACTTCTACTAATTATGATGATACTGAAAAACGTGTAACTGGTGGTCGTAATGGTTATGGTGCAAAATTAACAAATATCTTTTCTACATTTTTTTCGATAGAAACGATTGATTCCAAACGAAAACGTAAATTTTATCAAGAATACAGTAATAATATGTCAAATAAAAATAAACCTGTTGTTACTGAACTAAAAAGTGTTTCTGCGGGGTATACTAAAATTGTATTTAAACCTGATTTTGAAAAATTTGGTATTAAAGAATTGAGTGAAGATATGATTGCATTATTTGAGAAACGTGTATATGATTTAGCGGGTACTCTAGAAGGAATTAAAGTATATTTAAATGATGTACATATTAATATTAATTCTTTTCAAGATTATATTAAATTATATTTTGAACCTGAATCTGAATTAGAAGTTATTTCTGAGAAACAACCAAGATGGGATATTTCTTTTGTATATAGACCTGATGGTGGATTTGAACATATTTCACATGTAAATAATATTTGTACTTATCATGGAGGTTCACATGTAGATTACATTAATGATCAAATTATTGATTATTTACAAGAACAGATATTAAAAAAGAATAAAGATGCAGTGAATAAAATTAAATCACATTCAATTAAAGATCATTATATGATTTTTATTAATTGTACAATTGAAAATCCAGCATTTACCAGTCAGACCAAAGAAACATTAAAAACAAAACAAAGTGAATTTGGTTCATCATGTAAATTATCTGATAAAATTATGAAAAAAATCAATTCTAGTGGTATTTTGAATGTATTATTAGAGTTTCTAAAATTCAAAGAGGAAACGTTATTAATGAAAAAGACAGATGGTAAAAAAGTAAATGCAATTAAAGGTATTCCTAAATTAGAAGATGCAGAATGGGCAGGTACTAAGAAATCTAAGATGTGTAAATTAATTTTAACCGAAGGAGATTCAGCAAAAGCACTTGCAATGAGTGGTCGATCTGTTGTAGGTAATCAAAAATATGGTGTATTTCCCTTAAAAGGAAAACTATTAAATGTACGAGGTGCATCACCGAAAGAATTACTTAATAATGAAGAAATTATTAACCTGAAAAAAATTTTAGGATTGAAACATGGAAAAATTTATGTAAATTCTGGAAAAGAAGTGAAAGAAACCCAAGATGATAAAACAGAAAAAGATGATTCTAAGAGTAAAATATGCGATATATCTGAATTACGATATGGTGGTATTATTTCATTATGTGATCAGGATACGGTTGGTTTTCATATTAAAGGATTATTAATTAACTTTTTTGAATATTTCTGGCCATCTTTATTAAAAATAGATGGATTTATTACATGTTTGTCTACTCCTATTGTGCGTGCATCAAAAGGTAAAGATATTAAAACATTTTATAATTTAACTGAATACAATATGTGGCGAGAAACTGCTATAGGTTATCACATTAAGTATTATAAAGGGTTAGGTACCAGTACTCGAGAGGAAGGTAAAGAATATTTTACAGATTTAGAGAATAAATTAATTCATTATTTATGGCGTCCTGTATTAACAAATAATGTAGTAGAAGATTCAAATGAAAATGATTCTGAAACTCAGATTATTGGTGAAATTGATCACCCATGTCATCAAGCAATTATGTTAGCATTTGATAAGAAAAAAGCAGATGATCGTAAATCATGGTTAATGAAATATAATAAAGATGAGATATTAACACCTGATATTAAACAAGTACCTTACAATGATTTTGTAAATAAAGAATTGATTCATTTTTCGAATGAAGATATTAAAAGAAGTATTCCATCAATGGTTGATGGATTAAAACCTAGTCAACGTAAAATTATGTATGGTACTATTTTACGTAAATTATTTACCAAACAATCTGAAATTAAAGTAGCACAATTAACTGGTTTCATCAGTGATAAGACATGTTATCACCATGGTGAACAAAGTTTAAATATGGCGATTGTAAATATGGCTCAAAGATTTGTTGGTTCTAATAACATTAATATTTTAATGCCATCAGGTCAATATGGAACTCGTCTACTAGGTGGAAAAGATCATGCATCACCACGATATATTTTTACATATTTAAATCCAATTATTCGAAAAGTATTCCGCGAAGAGGATGATCCTATCTTGAATTATTTAGATGATGATGGTACACCTGTCGAACCTGAATATTATTTACCTATTATTCCGATGGTATTAGTAAATGGAGCAGAAGGAATTGGAACTGGATTTAGTACGCAAGTATTACCGTATAATCCATTAGATTTGATTGAAAATATTAAATTAATGATGAATGATAAACCATTAAAAGAATTAAAACCATATTTTCATGGATTCAAGGGTAAAATATCTCAAGAAGATAAGACATTTAGTATTACAGGTAATTATGAAGTATCTAATGGTGATTTAATCATTGATGAATTACCAGTAGGATGCTGGACTTCAGTGTATAAAGAATTCTTGAATGATTTAGAAGAGAAGAAAGAAATATTAAAATTTACGAATGATAATACAGATGAAGATGTATATTTTAAAATTACGTTAGATGGTAAGAAGGTAGATGATTTATCGGATAAAGAATTAGTACAGAAATTCAAGTTAATTAAGAAGATTAGTATAACCAATATGCATTTATATGATAAAGATGATCGTATAAAAAAATATAGTAATGTTAATGATATATTAAAAGAATTTTATGCTGTTCGATTACTTGCATATACTACACGTAAAAATTATTATTTAGATAAATACAAGAAAGAATTAGATGCATTAAAATGGAAAATGAAATTTATTGAAGATGTATTAGATGATAAAATAGTAGTATATCGTAAGAAACGTGATGATATTATAGCACAATTAGTTAAGAAAAAATATCCAGTATTAGACAACGATCAAAAATATGAATATTTACTTTCATTACCAATTCATAGTTTTACCTATGAGAAAATAGAAGAATTAAAAGAGAAGATTACGAATAAAGAAGAAGAAATTCATGAATTAGATTCTAAAGATGAAAAAGAATTGTGGGAAGAAGAATTAAATGAATTAAAAGATGTATATACTAAGGAATATAATCCACTTGCAACAAATGTAAGTAAAACTACTGCAAAAATAGCAAAAGTAATATCTAAACCTGCATCTAAACCTGCATCTAAACCTGCATCTAAAACTGTATCTAAAAATGTATCTAAAACTAAAAAATAGTCTAATTTATTATTTTATACACTAATTTATTATATATTATTATAGTATATAAAGAATGTCAGATCCATCCTTAGCAGCAGTAGGATCAAGTTCATCAAATATGTTAACTCTATTAACATCAACAACATCTGCAGTATCTACAGTATCTACACCATGTGACGCTGCATACAATACAGTAACATATTCAGTAGATGATTCTACATTTACAAAATTAACCTCACCTAATATGATGAGTAATGAATCTACAAAAATATTAAATTCATTAATGCCGACACAACCGGTGGTGCCGCTTCGGGGATCTACGACTATACTATCTACACCTGCACCATCGGTTAAACGTACATTAACTATGTGTGTACATAAAAAATGCCCAGATGGTAATTTTGCAATAAATGTAGGTAAATTAATGACTCCTAATTTAAATGTATATGGTTGTTTATATGTCCCAGATATTGAAAGCGCTAATGGTGTTTCAAAATCAGCTTGTAAAGCAGGTAAATTAATATCACCTAATGGAATAGATATGTGTGTATCAACACCACAATTTTATTTTCCTAAAATTTAATAAATATGTATTATTTCATAAAACGTAAACATAAAGATGTGTTACGTTTTATAACTAAGAACAAAATGTCCCAAGTTAAAATTGGTGAAAAGGGTTCAGACGTATATACATTTGACGGAGTGAATGATCCTCGTGTTGCTTTATCAGTACAATTAGTAAGAAATCAAAAAAAAGAAGTCATTGAACAAGGATTAACAAAAATTTTAAGTAATAATTCAAAAGAAATGGAACAAGACGCTTTTTTACTTGCATTCATGACGCGTAATATCCGTGGAGGTAAAGGTGAACGTGATGTTGCAAGAAACATGTTTCATATATTATATCTTAATCGTCCAGAATTAACATTATATTTACTTGATTTAATTCCTTATTATGGTTATTGGGAAGATCTATTTAAAATTTGGAATGAATCTGGAAATATTGATATTCATAATAAAATTAAACAAATTGTAATTACAAAAATTAAAGAAGATATAAAAAACATGGGAGAAAATAAACCAGTATCACTACTTGCAAAATGGATTCCTAGACATAAAAGAGATAAACATATTTCAAAAATATTATCTCAAGAATTAATATCAAATGAAGAATGTAAAAATTCATTTTCTTATCGTATGAAATTATATAATAAATTAGTAACTAGATTAAATTCATATTTAGATACAATTGAAATTAAACAATGTGCGCATGATTGGAAATCAATTGATCCATCTAAAGTACCAGGTCGTGCACAAGCAAAATATAGAATAGCATTTTTTAATCAAAAATTAAATGATAGTAATATTATAAGATTTCCAAATGATCCTGACCGAATTGAATGTGCAATTAAATTTAAAGAATATATGCATCGTGCAGTTAAAAATGAAGTAAAAGTAAAAGGTGCAGATGTTATTACACCTGATGAAATATATAACCGAGTTTGTATGTCATTTGATGAGTCTGAAGATGTAAAAAATGTACAACGTGCACAATGGATATCAATTAGCGAATCAATTAAAAAATGTGGACAATTTAATAAAACTCTTGCAATGATGGATTTATCTGGAAGTATGGCGGGAAAACCAATTCAAGTAAGTATTGCATTAGGAGTATTATTAACTCAATTATCTTCTGGATTTATTAAATCTGCATTGTCATTTGATTCTACCCCACAATGGTTAACACTACCTCAAACAGATGATATATATAAAATATTTGAATATGTAAATAAATGTGGATTAGGACACGGTCTAAGTACAGATTTTCAAAAAGCGATGGAATTAATTTTAATGAAATATAAAACGGATAGAACACCACTTGATCAAGCGTATGAAGATATTGTAGTATTCACTGATATGGCATGGGATGCAGCATGTGGATCAAATGAATTTTCTGATTATAGTGACAATTCATACAGACATCACGTTAAAACAGATGAATGGCAGACCCATATTGAAATGATAAAAGAATCTTTTAAACGTGCAGGCGAAGATATGTTTGGAGAAGGTAATGGATATAAACCACCACGAATTGTAATTTGGAATTTAAGACCTGATTGTGATGACTTTCATGCACAAGCAGATACACCAGGTGTACTTATGTTTAGTGGATGGTCACCTAGTTTATTCAAATATATTATGAAAAATGGATTTAAAATACAAACACCATATGATGGATTACGTGTACAATTAGATGATGAATTATATGATCCTGTACGAGAAAGAATTAACGAATTTTACAGTAAGAATTAAGAAATTCTAATATATAAAAGAATAATATTATATTAATTTGAATAAGATATCTGTTTTAAGGTATCATACAGCGATATTTAATAGTCTTGGTGAGGGTGGAAAAAGATATCTGTTTTAAGGTATCATACAGCGACAATTAAAAATTCTTTTGAATGGGGGGAGGGGGGAAAAAAGATATCTGTTTAAGATTAGATTTTGAATTCTAATTAAGGTATCATACAGCGACATTTAAAAACGCTTTTTTGGTGGGGGAGGGGGAAAAAAGATATCTGTTTTAAGGTATCATACAGCGACAATTAAAAACGCTTTTTTGGTGGGGGTGGTAAAGATAATCTAATTTTAATGAAACGTTCAGCAATTTATAATATATGTTTCGTGTTAGAAAATTAGGAATTATATTAGTCTTTTTGAAAAGAATAATATGTTTTATTTTATAAAAAATAATAAAACATATAATAAAATGCACTATTTAATATTTGGAAAATTTCAACAACAAACTAAATTATTGGATCCATCGATAAAAGTTTATTTAATAGATCAAAATAATATTATAAATAAATATGCAAATCGATATTTTAATCATAAATTAAAAAATAATAATCAGAAAAATGATGTATATTTTTTAGAAAAAGTAAAAATGTATAGATTGGATGATCAATATGAAAATGATGGTGATGTTATTATGATTGATTCTAATAAAGATATGAAATATAATTATTATGAAAAAGAGATACAAAATAAATCATTATCACAAGTGTGTGAGCAAATTAAACAGGAGAATAAAGATAATAACATTATAATTCATTTATTTACTTATAATTGAAAAAATATATATTTAGTGGCATAAACAAAACCTAATATAGATAATAATGTTTTTAATTGATAAACACGTAATAAAATCAAAAAATAATATTATATTTCATAAAGAATTATATGAAAAAGTATTCAAAAAAGATTTTTTAGATAATTTAACACATTTAATTATCCATGGAAAAAATGGAAGTGGTAAAAGAACATTAATTAATTGTATCATAAATGAGTTATATGGAAAAATTGTAACAGAAAAAATTTTATTTGAAGTGAATACATATGGTAATAAAATAGATGAAATATTATTAGAAAAAAGTCAATATCATATTATAGTAAAACCAAATAATTCTGCATTTGACAGATATGTATTACAAGATGTCATTAAAAATTTTGCACAAATTATTATACCGAATGAACAAAATTCATATAATTATAAATTAGTTATTATTGATTCAATTGATAAATTATCAAGACAGGCACAAAATGCATTAAGAAGAACAATGGAAGAGTTTATGGGAAATTGTAAATTTGTATTTATTTGTTATAACCTTCATAGAATTATAGATCCATTAAAAAGTAGATGTAGTTTAGTTTCATTACCAAATCCTACTGAAGATGATATATTTGAATCATTATTTCATATTTCTGTATTAGAAAATAAAAAAATAAGTATAGGTCGATTAAATGATTTATCAAAGAAAGCGGATGGTGACATTAAACAGGGTATATGGTTATTAGAATATTATATGCATAAAATTTATATTAAAAATGAGTTAAATTGGTATAAATTTGGTGATTTAATAATTAATGAAATTATTAGTGGTAAAATAAATTTAAGTAGATTAAGAGAGTTAAATTATCAAATTTACATGTCGAATATAGATATGAATGAATTAATTATCTATTTATTAGATAATTTGTTAAAAATAAATATACCCTTAGAGAAAAAGTATAAAATTATAAATACTTTTTCTAAATTTGATATTAGAATTAATCAGGGTAAAAGACAAAC
>Ga0114958_10002080_pt1 | contig 15251 bp, 13 predicted proteins | sample C_130208_EF_Meta_FD_89577 | JGI IMG/M metagenome (GOLD analysis project Ga0114958, IMG submission 89577) | Freshwater microbial communities from Lake Croche, Canada to study carbon cycling - C_130208_EF_MetaG | ecosystem: Environmental > Aquatic > Freshwater > Lake | place: Lake Croche, Canada...
ATGGACTTGAAAAAAAGTAATTGGATTATCGCTCTGAAGGCTCTGCCATTGCTGTCAAATAAAAATGCAAGGTCTCTTTATTTAATTTATCCTGATCGACATCGATATTAGGAAGAATATCCACTAAGGCATTGATGCGACCTTCTAGCGGCAAGAATTTATTAATAACCGCAATCCGTTTATCTTGAAGCAGACAATACCCGCTGTGAAAATTACCTTTTTCAAAACGTATGATATAACCGATCTCATCATAGAGCTCTTCAAATTTCTTTAATGTAGCCGGTGTATACTTTATACTCATATCTTTGCGCGATTGAAAATACTATTTTTGAGATGGCTAAATTAACCCAAAACAAGTTCCTCCTTCTTTTTCTGCTTTGCAATTTATACACATACTGTGTGTATGCGCAATTAGGTGATGACGACGACGATCGTACGTTCTTTGCTGGACTTGAAGCTGGTGGCAACTTTTCGCAAGTAGATGGCGATAATTTTGCTGGTTATCACAAAGCGAGTTGGAACGCCGGTGCTATCGTATATACCAAACTAGGCGGTCAACTAGCGGGCAGTATGGAAATTCTTTTTGCACAAAAAGGAAGCAGAGCCTCGCAGACACAGGTACCTCGATACGCGAATGACCACAATACGATTATCACCGACTACAAAATCAGGTTGACGTATGCAGAAGTACCTATTTTATTAAACTATTTTGATCATCATAAAAATAATTTCGGAGCAGGATTCGCCTATGCCCGATTGGCTAGCAGCAAAGAAACCTATACCGACGGACAAGGAAATACGTATGAAAGTGATGCCAAACTTTATCCGTTCAAGAAATCAGAAATTAGTTTCGTTTTAAATACCGCCGCCCATCTTTGGAAAGGATTTTTCATCAATCTGCGGTATCAATATTCGTTAGCGCCCATTCGAAAAAATTACAATCCCATCACCGGATTACGCCCGCAATTCAGCAATGTATGGACGACACGATTAGTGTATATTTTTTAATGAGCCTTTGATGTTGATTCGGAGAATCACATTTATCTGTCCGTTAGCATGCCGTAAAGCGAACATACCAAACAGCGCGTGGAGAAATGGACTAGTATAGATTTCGGGGCACAGGTTGCAAACCTGCGCCAGCGGGGCTCAAAAAACTATACTACAACAATGGTTTTCTTGAGAAATGTTGTGGCTAGTATTTAATCAATTTCTAAACAGGCCAAATCCTTATACTGAACATTCATTATAAACTCGAGTATTAGTTCATAATTTAGCTTCAAACATTCAACCAAACTTGTTGTTGACGTATTACCAATTCTCAACCAAATAATTTTTGGAGGTGTCCCTTTTATTAAAGACATATCATAAAAATCTGTATCAAAGGTAACTATAGTAAAATCATGAGCTTTTGCAAATTCCCATATATCGATATCGTTACTATTTTCTAACCCTAGCAACCTTACTTGACTAGACAAGGGCAGAAAATCTTCTACCTTTTTAATAATTCGAAATGAAATATTCTGGTCAAATAATAATTTCACTATGCCACCGTTAATCTATGTTCACGATCGGCTGCGTATGCTAACACCGCTAGTAAATCCACCTTAGTCAACTCTGGGTAATCGTCCAATATTTCTGCCTCTGACATGCCTGAAGCTAACCAACTGAGTACATCAAAAACTGATATTCGCATTCCACGGATACAAGGCTTGCCAAAACGAATTTGCGAGTCTATTGTGATTATTTCAGAATAATGCTTCATTTGACAAATTTATCAATTTATTTTCAAAATCCACGATTTTTGATTTCCGCTTGTATTAGACATAATGGCTTGTGCTGTGGCATACATAAAGATAATTCCTTTAGCTTACGAACCAAAAGCCAAAGAAAGAAAAGAAAGAATGAAAAGCTAATCGGCTTCGCTGGCAACTACGTGCCATTATGTGTAGTGCATTATCAACCTAAGTGTCGTTTCCAATCCATTTTTTCATGCAGTGTAGGCTCCCCTTATTTTAGTGCCACTTCGGAATTGAGTTTTAAAGTTAATCATAGTTTTGTTTAGCAGTCGTATTGTCCAGATCTGTTGTTTTGAATTCTTTTTAGAACCTTTAAACACCTTGTTTCAAGGTTGCTTTATTTCAATATCGTTGAGGTGATGCTGCTGCGTTAACTAGCTCAAGCTGAACGGTGCCATCGCCACCTTGCCGAATAAGGTAACACCGCTGACCCCATAAAAATTATTCAAGTAGTTTATCCATCAACTTGTTCTTACTTTTGCGCTGTGATTTCAAAGTCTACCATACAAAAAGTGAATGATGCAGCCGACCTACTCGATGTGGTGGGTTCGTTTATTAAACTCAAGAAACGTGGCGCCAACTATTTGGGCAATTGTCCTTTTCACAACGAAAAAACACCGTCGTTCACAGTATCGCCCAGCAAGGGCATTTATAAATGTTTCGGTTGCGGCAAAGCGGGTAATGTCATCACCTTTGTGCAGGAGCATGAAAAACTAACATATCCCGAATCCATCACATGGCTTGCCAAACGCTACCATATTGAAGTAGAGCAAACCGAACTTTCAAACGAAGCAAGAGAGCAACAGCAAATCGAAGAAAGTTTGCGAATTGTAAACACATTTGCAGCCACTTACTTCAATACCATACTGACTGATACAGCGGAAGGACAAGCTATAGGCCTTTCGTATTTTCAGGAACGAGGCTTCAGAAAAGAAACCATCGAAAAATTTCAACTGGGTTATTGTCTTGAAGACCGTGACGCGTTGGCGAAGGAAGCCATTGAAAAGGGATATAGCAAAGAGCTGTTGGTGAAAGCTGGCTTAGTGTATGATCGCTACGATAAACTGCAAAGTATCTATAGTGGCCGCGTTATTTTTCCTATACACAACCAAAGTGGTAAAGTGCTTGGGTTTGGCGCTCGTATCTTAAAGGCCAATGAAAAGGCGCCGAAATATATTAATACGCCCGAAAACGAAATTTACCATAAAAGCAAAACCCTTTATGGCATTTATTTTGCAAAAAATACAATTAGCACACTCAATGAATGTTTTTTGGTGGAAGGTTATACCGATGTCATTTCGCTGCATCAAACCGGCATTGAAAATGTAGTCGCAAGCAGCGGCACCTCCCTCACTGAAGAGCAACTTAAATTAATCAAACGCTACACAAAAAATCTCACGATTCTTTATGATGGTGACGCGGCTGGTATTAAAGCAGCTTTGCGCGGATTGGATATGGCTATTGAGCAAGGATTGAATGTGCAAGTGGTCTTACTACCTGACAATCACGATCCGGATAGTTATGTGCAGGCAGTAGGTGTGGAGGAATTTAATGTCTATATCAAAAACAACAAGAAGGATATCATCTTGTTTAAATTGGAAGCTTCGCTGAAAGAAGCCAACGATGATACGATCAAGAAATCAGAATTGATCAATGACATCGCAGAAACATTATCGAAGATTAATAAGGTCGAGGAATTTACAAAGCAACAGGATTATATCCGTCGATGTTCTCAATTACTGCAGATTGATGAAGCCGGGTTAATTGCACTTGTCAACAAAAAGATACGAGAGAAACTTGGCAAAGAAGACTATGCCAATAAGAAAGAACTTGATGCGTTGGCGCAACAAGCGACTCCAGAACAAATCCATATTCAACCTGATATCAATGAATTGCTTCAACGCGATTATTTACAAGAAAGAGGTTTGATTCGCGTTCTTGTTGAGAATGGCAGCAAGCCTTACAACGATATGATGAGCATTGCAGAATATGTTCGCGTGAAGGTGGCTGATCATGATTTTCAGAATCCGCAATGGATGAAAATTTATACGTCCTATTATAGTTTTTATGATGAAACCTTGCAATTTCCAGAAGAAAAGCACTTTACTTATCATAACGATGAACAAATAAGAACAGCCGCAATTGAAGCGCTTTATTTTCCATACGAACTAAGCGCAGGATGGCAAGAAAAACATCATATTCTGACCCCAACAAAAGAGATGACCTATATGCAGGATGTGAATGACACGCTCACTTTTTTTCTGCTTCGCAAAATTCGTAATACCCATCGCGAACTATTTGATGAACTACGAACGATGAATGACTCTGATATGAATGAAGTGATGGTGATTCAACTGACGATACTTGGTCTTAAAAAAACGGAAGCCGAATTATTGGAACCAATGAAAAGTGTGATGACGAAATAAGCTTCACGCAATTTTGCATAGACATGCATTTTCTGTAACAACTGTGGCGTATTTCCTGTACTTGTTTTTTTGATCATCATCCCATTTATTTTTATTCACAGCCACCTTGATATTTTAACAACTTCGTAAGATTATATTAAATTATTTTTGTTGATATGCGTAAAAATTTTCTGAAAATAGTTGTCATTCCTTTCTTGATTTTCATCCTTATATCCTGTGATTTCAGAAATGGCAGTCAGGCCGCAGTGCCTGATTCTGTGCCACATTTTAGTCGAGTGAATCTGCGTTATAATGACACCAACGAATTGTCGTTTAAGCGAATGATCTATAGCTTAGACACCTTCTATCAACGTCAGATACTTGGCGGTTTCAATGGCAGTGTCTTGGTTGGATACAAAGGAAAAATTCTCTACGAACGTTATTATGGCGTAAGCCAAAGAGAGAGTGGTGCAAAATGGACACCTGAAACGCAAAGTCAATTAGCATCTACGTCAAAAACATTAACTGGTGGCGCCATCATGATTTTAAAAGACAAAGGTCTACTTGCCTTTGATGATTTGGTAACCACTTACTTACCTTCGTTCCCGTATAGAGATATTACCATAAGGATGTTATTAAATCATCGCAGTGGCTTGCCTGATTATGTAAAATTTGCCAACAAGCCGATCAACAAATTATATCTTGACAATAATGATATCCTGAATTTGTTTATCGTCAAAAAACCTAAACAAAGTTTCCCAACCAACACTGCGTTTAAATATAGCAACTCAAATTATGCGATTTTGGCTTCGATTGTCGAAAATATTAGTGGCATGAAATTCAGATACTTTATGAAAAAGTATGTGTTCACTCCCATTGGCATGGACAACAGCTTTGTTATCAACCCGAATGAGGAACGAGTTTGCACGGCTTCCTTTTGTTACAATTATAAATGGCAACTCGAGCCAGAAATGCATCTTGATGGTGTGGTTGGCGACAAAGGCGTTTACAGCACAGTAAAAGATTTATACAAATGGGACCAAGCGTTGTATTCAGGAAAATTCATCAAGCCCTCCACTTTAAAAGAAGCCTACACACCCTATAGTTTTGAAAACCGCGGGATCAAAAATTATGGCCTTGCTTGGCGAATGCTCAACTACCCTGATGGCGTCAATGTCATTTATCATAATGGATGGTGGCATGGTAACAATACATGTTTCTATCGTTTTATTCAGGACAATTTTACGATTATCGTATTGGGCAATCGTTTCAATAAAAATATCTATCACCAGCCTCAGCAGATTTTTAATATCGTCATGGGGCATGGATTCTCTGGTGAAGAATTAGAAACAGAAGAGTAATGAATTCAACGCATCCATAGCAGGCTATGGCTGTTATCCTTGATAAATTTTTGGCAACGCAATCGAACGATGTCCTATGTTTTCTTCAACTAGTTCTAACAAAAGGACAAAGTGGTAGCATCTACTCAACGACCAAACGCAAGAACGAAAATGATGTTTATTCGATGCCTGTATGGAGTATTTTCTCTTTGAAATAATCGAGCGTAATCTTCAACCCTTCGGCTCTTTCAACTTTCGGCTCCCATCCGAGTATACTCTTTGCCTTCGTGATATCTGGTTGACGTTGCTTGGGATCATCTTGCGGTAAAGGCAAATAAACAATCTTCGAATCAGAGCCGATTAAACGTTGTATCTCAACAGCAAAATCGTTTAACGAAATTTCGTGCGGGTTGCCAATGTTGACCGGCATATGATAATCGCTCAACAACAAGCGATAAATACCCTCCACTAAATCGCCTACATAACAGAATGAACGTGTTTGCGAGCCGTCGCCAAAGACGGTGATATCTTCACCTCGCAAGGCCTGACTCATAAAAGCAGGTAGCGCACGTCCGTCATCGAGTCGCATACGCGGTCCGTAGGTATTAAAGATTCGCACGATGCGCGTTTCTAATCCATGAAAATTATGATAGGCCATCGTGATCGCTTCCTGAAAACGCTTTGCTTCATCATAGACGCCACGCGGGCCAATCGGATTGACATTACCCCAATACTCTTCGTTTTGAGGATGCACCAACGGATCACCGTACACTTCAGACGTTGACGCAATCAACATACGGGCTCTTTTTTCTTTCGCTAATCCACATAAATTATGCGTGCCCAACGAGCCAACTTTTAGTGTTTGAATTGGCATTTTTAAATAATCAATCGGACTAGCAGGCGACGCAAAATGAAGTATATAATCAAGATTACCTGCTACGTGCACAAACTTGCTGACATCGTGATGATGAAATTCGAAGTTGGGTAATTTAAATAAATGTTCAATATTTTCGACATGCCCTGTGATGAGATTATCCATCGCTATCACATGATACCCTTCATTGACAAATCGGTCGCAAAGATGTGATCCTAAAAATCCGGCTCCGCCGGTAATTAATACTCTTTTCATATGGTTGAATGAATGGTGGTTCTGCCCATTGAATTATAATAAAAACCTTGTTCTTTCATTTCCTGTACATCAAACAAATTGCGGCCATCGAACACGACATGGCGTTGCATTTGTGCCTTCACGCGATCCCACTCTGGTGTGCGAAATATGCTCCATTCTGTGCACACTGCGAGGGCGTCGGCATCTTTTAAAATATCGTAGGCAGTCGAACCAAAGGAAATCAATGGCTTTAGTTCAGGCATCGTAGCGTTGACATATTCGATTGTGTTCGGCATTGCTTCAGGATCATAACAGATCACATGAGCGCCTGCCCGCGCTAATGTTTCAATAATATATAAGGCCGGTGCTTCGCGAATATCATCCGTATTCGGTTTAAAGGCTAAACCCCAAAGGGCTATCTTCTTGCCACTGATGTCATTGTTGAAATACGAAATAATCTTATCGGCGAGAACAAGCTTTTGTTTATCATTCACTGCGATCACCGCGTGCAAGGTGCTATAGTGGTATCCAACTTGAGAGGATGTCTGCACCAAGGCCTGTACATCTTTCGGAAAACAGCTTCCTCCATATCCGATACCCGGAAATAAAAAGCGCTTACCGATACGGTTATCACTACCCATTCCTACGCGCACTGTTTCTACATCGGCGCCAACTTTTTCACAAAGATTGGCGAGTTCGTTCATAAACGTGATACGCATAGCTAAGTATGAATTTGCAGCATACTTCGTGAGCTCTGAACTGCGTTCATCCATAAAATAAATTGGATTGCCTTGACGAACAAATGGTGCATATAATTGTTGCATCATCTTCTTTGCTTTTTCGGAACTGCAACCAACCACAACACGATCGGGTTTCATAAAATCCTCTACAGCGGCTCCTTCACGCAAGAACTCAGGATTGCTCACCACATCAAATTCACCCTGATAATTCTCGAGGATTTTATTTCTAACTTTTTCGGCCGTACCAACGGGCACAGTGCTCTTGTTGATGATGACCTTATATTGTTTGTGTTCAGCTAAGATAGTACCAATTTGTCCGGCCACCCCAAGAATATAACTTAAATCTGCAGAACCATCTTCCCCGGGAGGTGTCGGCAGTGCTAAGAATATCAAGTCTGATTTTTCAATGGCATCGTGAAGATCGGTTGTAAATCGAATGCGATTTTCTTTGATATTACGATGGAATAAAACCTCAAGTCCCGGTTCATAAATCACGATATCGCCCGCAGAAAGGCGGTCTACCTTCTTCTTGTCGATATCGACACAAATTACTTGATTGCCTGATTCGGCAAAACAAGTACCTGAGACCAATCCAACATATCCTGTACCTATTACTGCGATTTTCATATTTGAGCGTTTACTATTTGAATAAAATTGGATGCAATATAATTCATTTGCTCTTCGTTCATTTCGGTATGAATCGGAATCGAAATGACATGATCTGCCAACCAATCCGTAGTCGACAAGTTAGATGAGGTAGTTCTAAAATTATCAAACATCTTTTGCCTATGCGCCGGAATCGGATAATAAATCATCGATGGAATTCCTTTCTCTTCGAGTTTTGCCTTCACAGTATTCCTATCGACACCTTCTAACATTATTGTATACTGATGAAAGATATGATGCGAATAAGGGGCTCTGAACGGCGTGATGATCATCGCATGATCTGCAAAAGCTGCATCATAATAATCGGCTACCTTACGCCTTGCGTCACAATAATCATTCAAATGCTGAAGTTTAACCAATAAGATAGCGGCTTGCAAGGTATCAAGTCGGGAATTGCAGCCAACTATTTCGTGTACATATTTTTTACGCTGCCCATGATTGGCCACCATTTTCATTCGTTCTGCCAAATCGCTATCATTCGTAAACACCGCGCCACCATCGCCATAACAACCTAAATTTTTTGATGGAAAAAATGAGGTTGTTCCAACAGTACCCATTGTACCATTGGCTTTTTTTGTTCCATCACTGAATGTATACGAACCTCCAATGGCTTGCGCATTATCTTCAATCACCAATAGCTTATATTTTTTTGCCAAGGCCAGAATAGGCTCCATATCGGCACTTTGACCATATAAATGCACCGGCACAATAGCACGTGTTTTTGGCGTAATCAACTTTTCTAATTCCTCGACGTTCATTGTAAACGTCTGTTTGTCTACTTCACAAAATACCGGTGTCAACTTTAACAAGGCCACTACCTCAACCGTTGCGAAATAAGTATGCGAAGGCGTTATCACTTCATCACCAGGCTGCAAATCAAGCGCCATCATTGCTATTTGCAAAGCGTCGGTACCATTCGCACAAGGGATCACGTGCTTGACGTCTAAATAACGCTCTAATGCACGAGCAAGTTCGTTAACCTGCTTACCGCCTATGAAGGCCGCATCATCGATCACACCTTGAATAGAAGAATCAATCTCCTGTTTGATCTTAAGATACTGGCCTTTCAGGTCTACCATTTGAAGATTTATCATGTAAGGTATATTGTGAAAAAAGAGCACAAATATAGTATCTGGTGTTAAATTTATTTCTTGTATTTTCATTTAATATATGCACCTTTACGTTCAACTTATAATGTATAACCGACTAGATGAATGCACGTAACATCCTACTGACCGCCTTTTTATTTTTCCTAAGCCGTCAGGCGTACAGTCAATCAACAGATAAACCTTCAGATCAGCCATCAAAAAAGACAAGTGTTAAAGTCAAAGGCGACAACATGTTTAATGTTGACATCAATGCTGGTATCGATTTTCCGCAGGCGGACATGGCCAAACGATTTGGCACTAGTTATCGGTTGGGTATGGGTATTCGATACAAAACAACCGGCAATTGGCTATTCGGAATCTGCGGTACCTTCATCCTTGGAAATCGCATTAAGGAAGACAGCTTACTGATCAATATGAAAACGAGTCAAGGCGGTGTCATTTCACAATTAGGCGATGTATTAAATGTTGGTACTTTCGAACGAGGTTATACGCTAGGGATTCAGCTTGGGAAAATTTTTCCTGTCTTGCAACTTAACAAGAATTCAGGTTTAATGACGAATTTTTCCGCAGGCTTTATGCAACACAAAATTAAATTGTTTGACAAGGACAATTCATTTCCACAATTACGTGATTCGTATTACAAAGGATATGACAGACTTGCAAATGGTGGCTATCTTGAAAATTTTACAGGCTATACCTATTATGCCACAAACAAGTTAATTAACATCTATGCTGGTTTGGATATAGCCTGGGGTTTTACACAAGGGCGGCGTGATTTTTTATATGATGTTGCTAGAAAAGATGACAGCAAACGACATGATGTATTAGTCGGTTTTAAGTTTGGATGGATAGTGCCTATCTATAAAAAACTATCAGAAGAAACGTATTATTGATGTGGACTTTTTTGTACAATGCAAGCCTTTTTTTTTATGGTTTAGCCATACGGATCAGTAGCTTATTGAATCGCAAAGCAGCACAGTGGATTAATGGCAGGAAATTTATTTTTGAGTCCCTGCAACGAACAACTTTCCACAACACCCTTTGGTTTCATTGTGCCTCTATAGGCGAGTTTGAGCAGGGTTACCCCTTGATAATACAACTGCAAAAAAGATATCCTTCATCCACGCTCTTAGTTACTTTTTTTTCGCCGTCAGGTTATGAATTCGCGAAGAAACGATTTCCTGATTTTCATATTTTTTATCTGCCAATGGATTCCAAACAACACGCTATCAATTTTTTAGACATCGTAAAACCCAACGCCGCATTTTTTATCAAGTACGAGTTCTGGTTTCATTATTTATCTGCATTACATACACGTCAAATTCCTACCTTTCTCATCTCGGGCATTTTCCGCAAGGATCAACCTTTTTTTACATGGTACGGCCCCTTGCATCGACAAATGCTGCGCTCATTCACCTACTTGTTTTTACAAAACAACAACAGCAAGACGTTAATCGATAGTATCGGTATCACAAATTCAATTGTTGTTGGTGATACCCGTTTTGATCGTGTTGCCCAATTAAAGCAACAGGTATTTCAGAACCAAATCATCGACGAGTTTGTGGGTGATGCGAAGGTGTTTGTGGCAGGCAGTATTTGGCCAAGTGATGAAGACGCACTAAAGAATATCATAGACTTGCTTCCTGAATCATGGAAAATCATAGTATTCCCTCACGAAATAGACCACTTTAATTCATCGTGGTTGATTGAAGAACCCGCCTACTACACGCGCTTTACGACGACTAACAAAAGGGTATTAGTTGTTGATACGTTGGGGCTTCTTTCGAGAGTTTACAGAAAAGCTACATTGGCCTATATCGGCGGTGGGTATGGCAAAGGAATTCACAATATGCTAGAAGCCGCTATCTATGAGCTTCCTATTCTCATTGGACCTAGGTTTCAGAAATTCAATGAAGCCATTGAACTGATCGATTTGGGTGTAGCTTTTAACACCTCGAAGCAAGAGACTAAAAAGGTAATTTATCAACTCGTATCAGACGATCAATTTTATGTAACAGTTAAAAAACGATGCGCCCTCTACATGGCTGAACACATCAACGTTTCAGAGAATATCGATGCCTTTATTTTTGAAAAGAAGCTCCTCTTTTGACCGACAAAAAAAAGATATTTTTAGCTATTTCAAAGGTAATTATTATATTAGCGAATTAAATTGGTCACTTTTACGACATATATGAAACGAATACAACTATTTCTCTTCGTCATTGCATCCCTTTTTCCGGCTAAACATGTGTTCGCTCAATTGATTTTGGGACCAGATACCTTATGCATTGGAAACGAACTGCAATTAAGCACAACTGTGACCAACGCATCCACGTATTATTGGGGATTCTGTTCGGCATACCTCAAAACACTTCCTGCCGGCAGCAGTATCGCAGCAGGGACTGGCCTTGCAGGTCCTTCTTCCATTGCAATGGCAAAAGACGGCAACAATTATTATGTCTATGTTGTAAATGCTACAGCACCACGAAATATCATTCGTTATGAATTCGGCACTAGCTTATCGAACGTGCCTTTAGCAACCGATATAGGTAATTTCGCTGGCGCTATTCCTGCCAATCCAAAAGGCTTTGAACTCATAAAAATTGGAGGTAATTGGTACGGCTTATTAACCGGCGGCATCACGGCAAGTACATCAGATATCATTCGTCTTGACTTTGGCAATAGCCTTTCAAACACACCTACCGTTGTTGATTTGGGTGGATTAGTAGTAAATCCTCAGGACCTATATGTATTTCAGGTAAGCAATAATTGGTATGCTTTTACTAACAGCGGATTCACTGGCAATCTGGTTCGTCTTGAATTCGGCAATTCGATTACGAATATACCAACTGTTGTTGACCTTGGCAACCCTGGTAGTCTTTCATTACCAACTGGAATGTGTCCTGTGTTTGATGGTACTGATTGGCATCTATTTCTTGTAAATCGCACATCACAGCGCTTAACCCGTCTTGATTTTGGCAACTCATTATTGAATGCCCCAATTGATAACGACTTAGGCAATCCGGGAGGCTTCATGGATCAGCCACGAGATATTTCTATTATCAGAGATTGCGGCAGCTATTATGGTTATGTCACGAACGAAAATGGCAACACAATGACCTTGTTAACCTTCAATGGTTCTGTGACAGCTGCACCAGTTGGAAGTGATTTAGGAAACTTTGCAGGCTTTAATGCACCACGTTATTTAACCAGATTCTTGAGAGATAAAGACAATGTCTTTGCCTATACAACCAACCATGCCGACAATTCAATTTCACGTTTAGAATACAATAGTTGCTCAAATGCAGCACCTCCATCATCGACCTTAAGCACACCACCGGCTGTGACGTATTCAACACCTGGCCTTTACAATGTGTACTTTGTTGCTGACGAAGGATTACCTACTATGCAGGTCGATTGCAAACTGATTCAAGTATTACCTCATCCAATCATTGAAATCAACAACGACACCTTGATTTGCCAAGGCGATACAATTCTTCTTGTTGCAAATGGTCCGGGATTGTATAGCAACTTATGGAACCCAGTATATAATACCATTGCACCATACGACACGACATCTATCTTCATTTATCCAAAAGAAAACTATCGTTATTATACGCATCTTGAATTTACAAAAGGTGGTGGCTGTGCCTATGACACCTCTGTATTGGTAAGAGTTAGTCGCATTACAGCAGACGCAGGCGAAGATCGCTTTGTAGCTGACGGAGCCTACACAATATTGGGCGGCCCTCGCTTATCGATGGGACAAGAGTACTCGTATGTTTGGTCCCCTGCAACGTATCTCGATGCAGTTACCTTACCGAATCCAACGTCGACTCCATTGGATATTCAATTTTATGTATTGCAAGTAACGAATGATTCGTCAGGTTGTGTGCGCACGGATACAGTGATTGTCAAAACAGAATGCACCGATATCCATATGCCAAACGCATTTAACCCAACGAGTGATATTGCTGCCAACCGAAACTTCGGTTTATTAAACAACAATATCGTTAAATTAGAGTATTTTAAAATCTTCAATCGTTGGGGGCAATTAGTTTTCGAAACAAATGATCCAGGTAAAAAATGGGATGGTACCTATAAGAATATTGAGTTACAGCCCGATAATTATGTTTGGATGATTGACGGCTATTGCAATAATGGTAAACGAATTAAAAAACAAGGCACGGTCTTATTAGCAAAATAAGACATTGCTTCGCACCCTTCTTTTATATAGACACATTACAATTGGCGCCTTTGGCGCCATTTGTAATGTACGCCATCTCCTTCGCATGATTGGATGAATCATCTATCAGTTGACAAGCTATGCTTGCCATTGCAAAAGACAGCCGTCGCCGAAGCTGAGAAATCGAAAATCATTATGCAATGCGTAATCGTATAGCAACTTCCAATTTCCTTTTGTAAACGCATTGACTAACATCAGCAAGGTGCTTTTGGGTTGATGAAAATTTGTAACTAAATAGCCGGCAACCTTCATTTGATAGCCTGGCAATATCATTAATTCAGTTTTAAATACAACCCTGTTGATCGCTTTTTGATCTAATAGATTCAACAGAAACATAAAGGCTGTTTCCCTTGAAAGGGTAATGTCTTGTTGGTAAGGAAAAAATTGCGGTAACACAACATCAACTTCAGGCAAGGCATTATTTTGCATACAGTTCACGGCAAACCAATATAAGCTTTCGATGGTGCGCAAACTAGTGGTACCTACAGCAATGATTTTTTTAGACGTAGCGAGCTGTTCGATAAGAACCTTATCTGCTTCAATCCATTCGGCGTGCATAGGATGTTCATGCGCATACACAGCATTCACAGGTTTAAAGGTGCCTGCACCAACATGTAACGTGGTGAAGGCTTGTGTAATATTCTTGCCGCTGAGTGCTGTCATAATATGCTCTGTGAAATGCAGCCCTGCTGTTGGCGCTGCTACACTACCTTCCACAGTTGCATACATAGTTTGATATCGCGTCTTGTCATCCTGTTCGGCCTTGCGAAGTAAGTAAGGAGGAATCGGCATTTGTCCTAAGCAATCCAATATATCGGCGAAGGTCATTTCGAGATCCGTCCATGAAAAATTGATTTCGAAACCATTTTCATCAGCCTGGACAAAACTTGCCTGCACAACACATTCTGTTTCAGTCGATAATTTCCATTCCAATGGAATATTTGTTCTCCATTTCTTTAAGCCTCCTATCATACAGATCCAAGTAGTGTGACCACAATGCTGCAGAGCCTCATAGGGTGTTCCTTCCTTAGGTTCAAGACAAAACAATTCGATCACACCTGAAGTGTCTTTCACATACAAAAGCCTTGCTGGGATCACTTTACTGTTATTAAAAATCATGAGTGCATCCGAAGGCAGATGAGCATCAATATTTCTATACGTATCGGTTATACAGGCACCACTTTTATATACAAGTAATTTACTGGCATCACGTTGCGCTAATGGCCGTTGCGCAATGTTATCTTGAGGCAAGTCATAATTATAATCTTCAGTAAGAACAACCGGAATAGGCATTAATAATAGTGCAAGTTAAAAAACCAACATGGCATAGCAGAATAAGTGTTACTTGACAGCTTTCATAAATTCAGTGACGCTATCCAACATATGATTGATTTGAATTTCATTCAACCCATGATGACAAGCCATTAGCATACCTCCGCGCATCACCTTATCTGATTCGGCATAACCTGAGGCACTTGCCTTATGAACACAATGTTTAAAACCAGGTTGACGAATAATATTTCCTGTGAAAACAGTGCGTGTCTGTATATTTCGTTTTTCTAAGAAAATCTGCAAATCACGACGAATGAAAGGCGCTGTTTCACGAATCGTTACGGCGAAAGCCAACCAAGCAGTTCGTGAATTCGGTAATTGATTTGGCAGAATGAAATACTCTTCATATTGCTCAAAGAACTTACGGATACGCGTATAATGCGCTGTTCGCAAATCAATGTTGCTCGCAAGTTTACTCAATTGTACAAGACCAAAGGCTGCACCCATTTCAGATGGTTCGATATTATAGCCTGGTTCTTCGAACACAAACTTGGCATCATACGGTATAC
>Ga0114958_10002085_pt1 | contig 15228 bp, 13 predicted proteins | sample C_130208_EF_Meta_FD_89577 | JGI IMG/M metagenome (GOLD analysis project Ga0114958, IMG submission 89577) | Freshwater microbial communities from Lake Croche, Canada to study carbon cycling - C_130208_EF_MetaG | ecosystem: Environmental > Aquatic > Freshwater > Lake | place: Lake Croche, Canada...
AAGCCACAGCCGCACTGCGCCGTATGCGCCGCCGCCGGCTGATTATTGCCGCCTGCTATACCCAAGCTGAATTGTGGCCTTGATGTCACTCTATTATGCGAGTCTCAATAAGTAATTTACCCAGGGGTTTTCGCGTATAAGTACGGATCAAAAACGGTTTGGAAAAGCCCAGAGCAGAATATACAACAACCACGGGCCCGATTCCTTTGCCTGCGTTGCGGGGAGGCGGGTTTTTAATTCCGGTCATAAATCAGAAGCGCAGCGAGTCGGAAGCTGCAAAGCGGTTCAGTAACATTTTCCGGTTTTGTTAAAGCCGGGAGTCTACTGATCGGCCTAATAATCCTAGCCTGCAGTGTAAGTCAAGCGGCACAAAACAATTAACACTAGACCAATCATGTATAACAGAACGTTGAAAATTTTCAGGATTCCTTCCTTGTTGCTGGCAGGCGCCTTGCAGATTCTGCCAGTGGCGCGGCCTACGGTGGCTGTGGTTGAAGCCTCATCGAGTTTGATGGCCATCATTTTCCGCTGGGCTGCCGGGGCTGCGGCATGCCTCGGAGCTGTGGATGCCGTTTCCGGTGCGTCTACGGTCATAGCAATCCCTCTGACAACCAATCTCATTCAGGGCAAGGCGTGGACCCAGACGCTCGTGACGGCGCCGCTGGCGGCGCATTACTGGACTGCCACCGGATTTCCAGACGGGATCGGTATCACCACGATTAGTAGCCCGTACACGAATGCGGTGACCGGCAGAACCAATATTTCAACCACATGGTTTGTCAGTGGAACTCCCACAGTTAATGGGATATTCAATGTCTCTTTGATGGCAAAGGACAAGTCGACAAGTCTGGCCGACCGGACAACCACCGCAACGTTGGTCATCACTGTTACACCACCTCCCCCCGTGATTGATGCCGGCCCGACAAATCTGGATTTGGTTTTGGGACAGCAGGCCGATTTTGCGGTTTTTGCACGCGATCCCGGTCTTTTGTCTTATCAATGGCGCTTGAATCAACAGCCTCTTAGCGGGCAGAGCCAGTCGAAACTGGTCATCCCTGCGGTCAGCACGGCTGACTCCGGGTTGTATGATGTCGTTGTCAGCGGTGCCGGGGGGAGTATCACAAGCTCGGTTGCCTCCTTGAATGTTCTTGTCCCGGCCACCATCACCACCCAGCCATCCTCAGTGGAGGCAATCGAAGGGGCGGGAGCGAGTTTCACTGTTGGAGTGGATGGAACGCGGCCTCTGACCTACCGCTGGCGTTTTAACGGAAACGACTTGCCCGGGCAGACCAATGACACGTTGGCTTTCGCGTCCGTCTCTGTTCCTGATGCCGGGGACTACTCGGTGGCGGTGGCCAATGGTGTGGGCTGCACAACCAGCTCCGTGGCCACTCTCTCTGTGGTGGTGCCCCCCGGCATCCTGTCGGGGCCTGCTGGTGTCGTCGCCACTAATGGCCAGACGGTGGCGTTCACTGTTGCCCCGACCGGAACCCGACCTCTCTCCTATCATTGGTTTTTCAATGGAAACAGACTGGAGGCTCCCGACTCCGAAACGCTCACGCTTAATTCTGTTAATACAAATAATATGGGCATTTATCAGGCGGTCGTATCCAATCGTGGAGGCAGTGCCACCAGCGCCGTTGCCACCTTGTCTCTGCGCCTGCTTCCCCCCGCCATTCTCCAGCAACCCTTGAGCCGCACCAATCCGGTTGGAGGCACCGCAGTCTTGAGCGTCGTGGCGAGCAGCTCCGCTCCGGAAACTTATCAGTGGTTCAAGAACGGCCTCCCGCTCGAGTCCGGCGATCGCGTTGCCGGAGTCCAATCGAGTGTTCTGACTCTGTCCGCACTTTCCACCAACGATGCCGTCACCTACTGGGCCGTTGTGGCCAACGACGCCGGCAGCATCACCAGTCGTGTCGCCACGTTGTCCATCAAGTTGGTGTCCCCGATTCGTGTTCGTCTTGTGGGTTCCGGCAAGGTGGTCCCTGACTACGACGGTCGGGTTCTTGAAATAGGCAAGCGCTATAGTATTACCACAACCCCCTCTACCGGCTGGGTTTTTGGCGGCTGGAGCGGCACAACCAATTATTCGGATTCTTCACTTGTATTCACAATGGCGGACGGAATGGAGCTTCAGGCTCTTTCGGTCGCGGAACCGTTCACGGCGGCCCTTGGTTCCTACGCTGGCTTGTTCTATGAGACCAATGGCGTTAGGCACGTCAGCAGCGGCATCTTTTCCGCATCGACCACGATGAATGGCACCTATTCAGGCTCGGTTGTGTTCATTGGGCAAAAATATCCAATTGCCGGCCGTTTTGACGGTGCAGGCCGTGCCACTAATTTCATTTCCCGGCCCACACCGCACGGAAATCTATCGCCCCTTGTCCTCGAAATGCAGTTGGACTTCTCGGCCCCGGGGCATATGACAGGCCGTGTCACTGGCGGCACCTGGTCCGCTCCTTTGCTGGCTGACAGGGTGGCGGTTTTCAGTCCGACCAACCCGGCACCTCAGGTCGGTTCCTACACCATGCTCATTCCCGGCGAGTCCGGTTCAGCGGCCATTCCTGCTGGACATGGCTACGCCAAGGTGGATGTGTCCACGAGTGGCAAGGTCACCCTGTCAGGCTATCTCGCCGACGGCACACCCATTACTCAAACGGCCGCTCTCTCCGAGTATGGAACATGGCCTCTCTATGTTTCGCTGTATGGTTTGCAGGGTTCTATCGCAGGCTGGCTAAACTTTGTCACCAATCAGCCCTGTACCGACATAGCCGGTGCCGTGACCTGGTCCAAGCTTCCTCAGCCGTCCTCCTACGACTACGCCGCTGGTTTCCTGATGTCCTCCGAGATTGTTGGATCCAAGTATGTGCCACCGACCAAAGGCTGCAGGGCTTTGCGTGTTGCCAGCGGTCAAGCAGCTTTCAACGCCGCCGCACCTCAGAAAGCGTTTATTAATCGTTTCGAGGTGTGCACCAACAATCTCTTCTCCAACCAGAGTTCTAACTGGATGTCCATCAGGTTGAATCCCAGTTCCGGCTCCTTTGACGGGAGGGTTTTGCATCCGGCGACCCGCCAGCCGCTTGATTTTCGCGGGGTCTTGCTGCAGAAGCAAAATATCGGCGGTGGATTCTTCCTCAATGAACATCAGAGCGGTTCGGTTCATCTGACTCCCTGAGTCCCGGGTGGCGCGCCGCTTTTGCTCGTCACGGCGGTCATTCTTGGATAGCCTCGGCCCATGTTGTCAGCTAAAAACTGGCGGGCCGAGGCTGTTCTGCATTTTTGTGCGGTGCTGCTGGGCTCCATCTTTTTCGGTGCTGCGCTCAGTTCTTTTCTCTCCCGTCAGGGAGTGAGCGGTTTCCGGCATGAAGAGGATCTCGGGCCGATGTTTGTGCGCACCTTTTTTTTCCAGGGGACGGCGTGGCCGCTGATCTACTGGTTTTTGCACCGGCAGCAGACCACGTGGCGAGGGGCCCTTGGCTGGCTGAACCCCAAGCTCTCAGGCGACCTCCGCCTGGCTCTCATCGTTGTCGCCGTCGCTCTTCCCGCGGTCTGGCTCCTTCAGGCATCCTCCGTCGCCATCCTGACTTGGTTTGGTCATGCCCCCGACACCCAGGCTGCGGTCAAACTGCTGACGTCGGCGCGGTCTTGGCCTGCCCGCCTTTATCTGGCCGCATTCGCTGTCATTCTGGCACCTCTGGCGGAGGAGTTTCTGTTCCGCGGGCTGCTGTATCCTTTTATCAAGCAATTGGGCTGGCCGCGCCTGGCCCTCTGCGGCGTGAGTTTTCTCTTCGCGCTTATTCACTTCGATGCGGCCACCTTCATCCCGCTGTTTGTGCTGGCTCTGGTCTTGACTTGGCTCTACGAAAAGACCGACAACCTGCTTGCCCCCATCACAGTTCATGCCCTCTTTAATGCGGCCAATCTGGCTTTGCTCGCGCTTCAGCATTTTAATAGCGTTCCAGCCCGGCCATGAATGAGTTTGAATTGATATCCCGTCTCACTCACTCGCTTCCCGCCAACCCGAGCGTCGTGGTCGGCGCGGGCGATGACTGCGCCGTTCTGGATCTGGGGTTGCCGGAGCACTGCCTGCTTTTTAAAACCGACGCCGTTGTGGAGGGGATTCATTTTCTGGCCGATACTCCACCGGAAAAAATCGGGCGCAAGGCCTTGGGCCGTTGTCTGAGCGACATCGCCGCCATGGCCGGCACGCCCACCGCAGCACTGATCACCCTGGCATTGCCCAAGTCATTCGACCCTGCTTTTGTCGAGCGCATCTACTCTGGAATCAACGCTTTGGCCAGAGAGTTCGCGGTTGCCGTCGTGGGCGGCGAGACCACCACCAACCCCGGGTGCCTGCTCATTTCCATCTCGCTGCTCGGCACGGTTCCACGCTCTAAAGCCGTCCTGCGATCCGGCGCGAAACGCGGAGATGCCATCTTTGTGACCGGGGAACTCGGCGGCTCGGGCGCCGGCAAACATCTCGATTTCACCCCCAGATTGGAGGAAGCCCGATGGCTTGCGGATCATTTCCATATCCACGCCATGCTGGATGTGAGTGACGGACTGGCGGGCGATCTGCGGCATATTTTGAATGCAAGCGGGGTCGGTGCGGATCTGCTCGGCACGGCAATACCGGTGAGTCGGGCCGCGAAAATTTCAGCGCGGAGCGGAGCCGCGGCAAAGCCTCCCACTCTAGCTGCGTTGACGGACGGCGAGGATTTCGAGCTGCTGTTCACCCTTCCCAGCCGCGAGGCAGTTCCTTTGCTGGACGCCTGGAAAACCAAGTTCCCCGCCTTGGCACTGAGTTGCATCGGCAAAATCAGGGTTGGCGAAGGCATCCTCTTGCGCGACAAATTCGGGGCCCGCCCTTTTCACGCTCATGGCTACCAGCATTTCGAATAGCCCCGATGAAACCGCCGCCTTCGGCGAGATATGGGGGCGCAAGGCCGGTCTTGGCCTCGTTATTGCCCTCTCGGGAGACCTCGGGGCGGGCAAGACGCAATTTGTCAAGGGCCTGGCCCGAGGATTGGGGATCTCAGCCCGGGTCCATTCGCCCACCTTTTCGCTTGTGAATATCTATTCCGGCGGCCGCCTGCCTCTTTTCCACCTCGACCTTTACCGGCTCGACACAAGGGAACAGATTCTCAGCGCCGGGTTGGAGGAATATTTCAGCCCGGCGGGGGTGGCGGTTATTGAATGGGCTGAACGCTGGTTTGGGCCCCTTCAGAACCCGCCCGTGCAGACCGGCCCCCCTGCCGGCTTCTTTCGGCGGATCAGTCTGGAAAGTCTGGGTGAAACAGAACGGCGCATTGTCTATGACGATTTTGGCACTTGAATTTTCATCTCCCCAGCGCAGCGTGGCCGTGTTCGGTCCCGGCGGGATTCTTGGCGAAGTGACTGAAACCGGGGTGGGTGCCACGCGTGCCTTGGGCATGATTGAGGATGCTCTGCGGCAGGCCGGTTTGGAGCGCGAGCAGGTGCATTGCCTCGTTCTGGGGCTGGGCCCGGGTTCTTACACCGGCGTCCGCGCGGCCATCGCCCTGGCCCAGGGATGGCAATTGGCTTCGGGTGTGAGGTTGCTTGGATTGGGCAGCGCAGAGGCCATTGCCGCGCAGGCACAGGTCGACGGGGTTGAGGGCCGGGTCTCTGTCGTCATTGATGCCCAGCGCGAGGAGTTTTATGCGGCTGGGTTCCAGATCGACAAAGAATGCCGCCACGAAACCACCCCGTTGCGGATTGTTTCCAAGCACGACGTTGCCGCGCTGGAAGAGTCCGGGGAGATTCTGGTGGGACCGGAGGTGACCCGTTGGTTTCCCGCCGGAAAAGTCATCTCGCCCCGGGCGGCCATTCTCGGCAGGTTGGCGCAGGGCCGCACGGATTTTGTCGCCGGGGAAAAACTGGAGCCTGTCTACCTGCGTGAAACAACTTTTGTCAAAGCCCCTCCCTCCCGCCTGATTTTATAAAATGAAAGCTGCTGTTCTCTACGGAAAGGAAGACGTCCGGGTGGAAGAAATAGAAGCCCCTGCTCTGAAGGCGGGGGAAGTGCGAATCCAGATTGAGGTGGCTCTGACCTGCGGCACGGATCTCAAGGTGTTCCGGCGCGGCTACCACGCCAAGATGATCGTGCCGCCGGCGGTTTTCGGCCACGAATTGGCGGGTTTGATTTCGGAGTTGTCGGAGGCTGGTGCGCAGGCCGGCTGGAGTGTCGGCGACCGGGTGGTGGTGGCCAATTCCGCCCCGTGCGGCTGCTGTTTTCATTGCCAAGCCGGCCAGGAAAACATCTGTGACGACCTGCTGTTTTTAAATGGGGCTTATGCCGAATCCATCGCGGTGCCGGCGCGACTCGTTGGAAAAAACCTCCTGCTGCTCAAGCCGGAAACGGATTTTCTTGATGCCGCACTGGTGGAGCCTCTGGCTTGTGTCGTTCAGGGAATTGATGACGCCAAGATGCGTTCCGGCCAACATGTTTTGATTCTCGGCGCCGGGCCGATTGGGCTTATGTTCGTGGCGCTGGCCAAGGCGCTGGGTTGCAAGGTGACGGTCGCGGGCCGCCGCCCCGCACGCCTGGCAGCAGCCCGGTCGTTGGGCGCGGCGCAGGTGATCGATATCGGCGACGGCGCTGATTTGGTTTCAAAAGTGCGAGCCGCAACCAAGGAGCATTTCGACGTGGTGATCGAGGCCGTGGGTAAGCCGGATGTTTGGGAGGCCTGCGTTCATCTGGTGCGCAAGGGTGGCACGGTGAATTTTTTTGGCGGCTGCCCGGCCGGTACTACAGTGACTTTGGATACCACGCTCATCCACTACTCCGATCTGACCCTTCTGGCCAGCTTCCACCACACGCCCCGAACGATTCGCCGCGCGTTGGAGTTTATCGAGTCGGGAGTCATCCGCGCAGCCGATTTCGTGGACGGGGAATGCGGATTGAGTGAGCTGCCCGGCCTGCTGAAGTCGATGACAGCCGGCAACCGGGTGGTTAAGACCTTGGTCCGCGTGCGGAACTAAGGGCCGGGTTCAGTTCTTTTTCTGCTTCATTTGGCGGTGCACAAAGAGATAGTAGAGCCCGCCTAAGGCAAGCACGGCCCCCCCCAGCCAGAGGGTCATGCGGTGCAGTTCGCCGTGCATGAGCTTCTCGTCTTGGCCCATTTTAATCCCCACCCAGCAGAGCACCGAGCACCAGATGGCTGAACCAAGAAGGGTGAACACGGAGAAGAGCTGGTAATTCATCCGGACGATGCCTGCGGGGATACCGATGAGGTGACGCACCACAGGCAGCAGGCGTGAGACGAAAATCCCCATCGCTCCGTAGTGGGTGGCCCAGCGTTCCGCCCCTTCAATCTTTTCCGGCGTGACTAGCAGCAGCTTGCCGTAGCGCAGGAAGAGCGGCCGGCCAGCCAGCCGGGCCGCCCAATACATCAAGGTCGCACCCAGCCAGGAGCCGAGTGTTCCGGCTAGAATGATACCCCCCAGACTGATCGGGATTTGCCCGGTGTGCGCGAGATGCGCCGCCGGTGGGATTACCACCTCGCTGGGCAGCGGCAGGATGGAGCTTTCCGCCGCCATGAGCAGGGCGATGAGCGGGTAACCGCCGGTTTTAAGTGCGCCCAGATACCAAGTGACCAGCGGGGTGAACAAAGTTTTCAGCATGACACGCGATCTTATAGCGTAAAAACAAGCCATGCAAACGGCGAATTGCGCAGCGGATTCCCCGGGAAAACCGGTACGACAGCCTAGCGCACCGCTGCGCCATGCCTTTGCCTCGGACCGTTGCCGGATTGTGTGTCATCCGGGCCGGGCAAAGTGCGCCACCCCGGATCGCAGTGTGCCATTCAGGCTCAGTCTGGCGCAGCCGCCATGTCCGTCCGGGGCGGATTATTATTCATATGTTATTGCAATTATTATGCTTATATTTATTTTTACGGTCTGGCATCAACTTTGCTTTGAGTAGGGCGGAACGACAGTAAACAATAACGATTTTATGGCAAAAGTATTAGGCATTGATTTAGGCACGACCAACTCTTGCATGGCCGTGATGGAAGGCGGGGAACCGCTGGTGCTGGAAAACTCCGAAGGGAAGCGCACCACACCCTCCGTTGTGGCGTTTACCAAAGGAGGCGAGCGGCTGGTGGGCGATGCGGCCAAGCGTCAGGCTGTGACCAATTCCCGCAACACGATCTACTCCGTCAAGCGCTTCATGGGCCGCAAATTCGACGAGGTCACCGAGGAAATCAAGCGCGTGCCTTACAAGGTCGTCAAGGCACCCAACGGCGACGTCGCCGTAGAGGTGGACGTGGAGGGCAAGCCTAAACAGTTTTCCCCGCAGGAAATCTCCGCCATGATCCTGGCCAAGCTTAAAGCTGATGCTGAGACGCGTCTGGGCGAGAAAGTCACCCAAGCCGTGATCACCGTTCCAGCGTATTTCAACGATTCCCAGCGTCAAGCCACCAAGGACGCCGGACGCATCGCCGGTCTGGAAGTTCTGCGGATTATTAACGAGCCCACCGCTGCATCCCTCGCCTACGGCTTGGATAAAAAGAAGGACGAGAAGATCGCCGTCTACGATTTGGGCGGTGGCACATTCGATATCTCCGTCTTGGAAATCGGGGACGGGGTCTTCGAGGTCAAAGCCACCAATGGCGACACGCACTTGGGCGGCGACGACTGGGACAACCGTCTGATGGACTGGATTCTTGAGGAGTTTAAGAAAGAGTCCGGCATGGACTTGCGCAAGCAGCCCGATGCCCTCCAGCGCATCAAGGAAGAGGCGGAAAAGGCCAAAATCGCCCTCTCCAGCTCTCAGCAATACGACATTAATCTGCCCTTCATCACCGCGGACGCCAGCGGTCCGAAGCACATCCAGAAATCCCTCTCACGCTCGCGGATGGAACAGCTCTGCGACGATCTCTTTGAGCGCACGATCAAACCCGTCAAATCCTGCCTTCAGGACGCCGGTTTCGACGCTTCCAAGATTGATGAGCTGGTCCTGGTCGGCGGCATGACCCGCATGCCCCGCGTGGTTGAAACCGCCCATACTCTCGTCAACAAACCGCCGCATCAGGGCGTCAATCCGGATGAGGTCGTCGCCATCGGCGCCGGCATCCAAGGCGGCGTTCTTAAGGGCGAGGTCAAAGATGTGCTCCTGCTTGATGTGACCCCGCTTTCTCTTGGTATCGAGACTCTTGGTGGCGTGTTCACCCGCTTGATCGAGCGCAACACCACTATCCCCTCGCGCAAGTCGGAGATTTTCTCCACCGCCTCGGACAACCAACCCGGCGTGGAAATTCACGTTCTGCAAGGCGAGCGCCAATTTGCCCGCGACAATAAAACAATCGGTAAATTCCATCTCACCGACATTCCTCCGGCACCCCGCGGCGTCCCCCAGGTTGAGGTGACCTTTGACATCGACGCCAACGGCATTCTGCATGTTGGCGCGAAGGATCTGGGCACCGGCAAGGAGCAGAAAATCACCATCACTGCAAGCAGCGGTTTGTCCAAGGACGAGGTGGAAAAGATGCGCAAGGACGCCGAGGCCCACGCGGAAGACGACAAGAAGCAGCGCGAGGAAGTGGAAACACGCAACGAAGCGGACAATGCCGTCTATCGCACCGAGAAGCTGATCAAGGACAATGCCGACAAGTTGTCGGGAGATTCCAAATCCAAGCTTGAGCAGGCCGCCGGCGAGGTGAAGAACGCGCTCAAAGGCAGCGACGCCGCAGCGATCAAGTCCGCCAGCGAGAAGCTCAACGAAATCTGGCAGGCCGTCAGCGCGGACCTCTACAAGGCGGGAGCGGAAAAGGCTCAGGCCGAGAAGTCCCAGGAGTCGGACGGTGGCCCAAAAACCCAGGAGAAGAAGGGCGGCAAAGATGAAGGCCCCATCATCGACGCCGAGGTCGTGGACGAAAAGAAGAGCTGAAAACCACCGCGCCCAGGCACCCGCGCCGGGCCGGAACAAATCATCCTTTTCCCTCCGCTCGGGCGGCGGGAGTTAATTAGCAGTAAAAACCAAACCAAATACAAAGCAAACTATGGCACTAAACGTCAAACCGCTCGGTGACCGCATCCTCGTGGAAGCCGTCGAAGAGAAAGAAACCAAAAAGGGCGGGATCATCATCCCCGATACCGCAAAAGAGAAGCCGATGGAAAGCATCGTTGTGGCGCTGGGCACCGGCAAAACCGATGACAACGGCAAGAAAGTCCCCTTCGAAGTCAAAAAAGGCGACCGCATCCTGTGCAGCAAATACGGCGGCACCGAGATCAAGCTCGACGGCAAGGAATACAAAATCCTCAGCTCGGACGACATCCTCGCGGTCCTCGAATAACCCCAACCCAACCTAGAACAAACAAGATAATATTATTATGGCAGCAAAACAATTACTCTTCGACGAAGCCGCTCGTCAGGCTCTCCTGCGGGGCGTTACCAAACTCTCCCGCGCCGTCACCGCCACCCTCGGACCCAAGGGCCGCAACGTCGTGCTCGATAAAAAATTCGGCTCCCCCACCGTCACCAAAGACGGTGTGTCTGTGGCCAAGGAAATCGAGCTCGAAGACCCCTATGAAAACATGGGCGCTCAGATGGTGCGCGAAGTCGCCAGCAAGACCAGCGACAACGCCGGCGACGGCACCACCACGGCGACCGTCCTGGCCGAAGCGATTTTCCGCGAAGGCCTCAAGCATGTCACCTCCGGTGCAAACCCGATCGGCATCCAGCGCGGCATCAATAAGGCCGTTGAAGCCGCTGTCGCCCACCTCGACAAGATTGCTAAGAAGGTCAAAGACAAAGAGGAAATCAAGCAGGTCGCCACTGTCTCCGCCAACTGGGACACCACCATCGGCGAAATCATCGCCGACGCGATGGATAAGGTCGGCAAGGACGGCACTATCACCGTGGAAGAAGCCAAGTCCATCGAGACGACTCTCGACGTGGTCGAAGGCATGCAGTTTGACAAGGGCTATCTCTCGCCTTACTTCGTCACGAACGCCGAGACGATGGAAGTCAAACTCGAGGACGCTTATATCCTGAACTACGAGAAGAAGATCAGCAACCTCAAGGATTTGCTCCCCATTCTCGAAAAGGTCGCCAAGCTCGGCAAACCCCTGCTGATCATCGCCGAAGAAGTCGAAGGCGAAGCCTTGGCCACTCTCGTGGTCAACAAGCTGCGTGGCACCCTGAATGTCGCGGCCGTCAAGGCCCCCGGCTTCGGCGACCGCCGCAAAGCAATGATGGAAGACATTGCCATTCTCACCGGCGGCAAGTGCATCACCGAAGACCTTGGCATCAAGCTTGAGAGCATCGGCCTGGAAGACCTCGGCCGCGCCAAGAGCGTTGTCATCGACAAGGAAAACACCACCATCGTCGAAGGTTCCGGCAAGTCCTCCGAGATCCAAGGCCGCGTCAACCAGATCCGCCGCCAGATCGAAGAGACCACCTCGGACTACGATCGTGAAAAACTCCAGGAACGCTTGGCCAAGCTCGCCGGGGGCGTGGCCGTCATCAATGTCGGTGCCGCCACCGAGAGCGAAATGAAGGAAAAGAAAGCCCGTGTCGAAGACGCGCTGCACGCAACCCGTGCCGCCGTCGAAGAAGGCATTGTGGCCGGTGGTGGCGTGGCGCTCCTGCGCTGCGTGGCTGCAATCGAAGCCGTCAAGGGTGCCAATGATGACGAACAGATCGGCGTCGACATCATCAAGCGCGCCATTGAGTATCCGGCCAAATACCTCGCGATGAACGGTGGCTACGAAGGCTCCGTTGTCGTCATGGAAATCAAGAAGCGCAAGGGCAATGAAGGATTCAACGCTGCCACCGGCAGCTACGAAGACCTCGTCAAAGCCGGCGTGGTTGACCCGAAGAAGGTCACCCGCAGCGCGCTGCAGAACGCGGCCTCCATCGCCGGTCTGCTGCTCACCACAGAGTGCCTGATCACCGAGTTGCCCGAGAAGGACAAACCGGCCCCGGCCCCGGGTGGCGGCGGACACGGCGGTATGGGCGGAATGGATTACTAATCCCTCCTTCAGGACTCTGACCTGAACCTCCTTCGGGGCTGGAAGCAATTCCAGCCCCGTTTTTTTTGACCGCGACCGGCCGCCATGTAAACTCAGGATTGAAAACCGCCGGCATCGCGCCCAAACTGCAGCCATGAAGCTGCCCAATGTTTTCTTGGCTGTGCTGGCCGGACTGCTCTCTTTGACCGGGTGCACTAAGCACGAGATAACCTCCGCACCGGTTGGTGATCCCACGGAGCCAACCCAGGCCCAGCCCCGCCTCTCTACGCTCAAGGTCTGGCTCGGTCCCGAGGAATTGACAGCTGAAATCGCACTCACGCCGGAACAGGAGCGCACCGGAATGATGTTCCGCACCCACATGGCTGAAAACGATGCCATGCTCTTCGCTCTCCCCTATCCGCAACGCGCCTCTTTTTGGATGAAAAATTGTCCGCTTCCTCTCTCTGTCGCCTACATCGACCCCGAAGGAGTGATCCGGGAAATTCATCCCCTGAATTCCTTCGATACCAACCCCGTGGTTGCCGCCTCAGAAAACATCCGATACGCGCTTGAAACCTCTCAGGGCTGGTTCGATCGGCATCATATCCAGCCCGGGGTCGCCCTGCGCACCGAACGAGGCACTCTGGAGGAGACATTTCAACAGCAACGGTAGATTTTTTTACAAATCTGTCTTCAGTCTGTCAGGCCGGATTTGCAGAAGCCTGGCGCAATGGGCAGGCTCGAAACTCTGTCCTTAGAACAGCCATCCTTGGACCGCAGCACGCCGCGGCCACGCGGCACGGATAATCCGCACCGCTCTTAGCCTTTGGTGTTCAGGTGCACTAGTGACAGTGACGCATCGCCGCGGCTCATGGTGTTCTCTCCAAGCATTTTCGACCGGCCCGAAATCCCGCTTTGGCACTTGGACCAAGCCAAATAATCGGCGCACTGCCCGAATGCGTAGCAGCCGACGTGAGGAGGCTCATTCTATTCCCCCTGCAGACATTCAAGGCCAGGATTAATCTAATCTCCGCAATTGAAGTGGTGGTTAAGGGGTGAATGAGTGAATAAAACCGGGGGGCGATGAGCACTTTTGCATCGCTGGTTTCGGTTCACCTGGCGGGTGAAGGAAAGGATGAGATTTCCTTGGACACCTTCCCGGGAAAATTCACGGTCACACGAATAAAAGAGGTGCTCACGCCTTAAGGCGGCCTGGCCGCGTGGCGCGGCTTTCTCAAGCACCCCGGGATCACCCGCAGGATCAGTTCTGAGAAATGCCCGGGGATGAAATCGCGGTGCATGCGCGGACCAGAATCGGGGTGTGGCAACGCCCGAACAGGTGGCACTGCTCTATGGCGGTGAATGGGGAGTGTTGGCACTTATTGAAAGGCCGCTGCGAGCGGCTGCTGACGCGGTTGGCGACAACTGCGCCGGAGTTGGAATCCCACGGCGACGGTTTTGGTTTGCGGAGTGCGCCCGTCCCGGGCGCAGCAACCCTCGTCCCCGGCTACTTTCTGCGCCTGATCGACCGCAAAACCACGGATGCCCCCCTCGAATGGCTCGCACCCCGGTGAGCGCCTCCTTAAGTCGGCCGGCACAGACATTGCCGACACCCGGGCAACATGGAAAGACAGGCTTATGCGGAAAGGAAGTTTCCGAGTGTAGGCAAATCCGGTTGGCGGCGAATGTGATGAGATTCGCCGTCTTTTAGAGGCTCACGTCGGCTGCTGCATTGCAGTGACCACGACGTAATTCTTTTTCCCTTTGCGCAGCAGGATATGTTTGCCGAAGAGAAGGTCGTTCGTCGTGATGGCACGGGCTGCATTAGGCTCGCGGACATTGTTCACGTTGACTCCGCCCCCTTCGATGTCCTTTCTGGCCTGTCCTTTTGAGGGGCAAAGTCCGGAGTGGACGAGAAGTTCCGCCAGCGGGATTCCGGAATCGCCCAACAGTTGCGGATCGAGGGGCTTGGTGGGGACTTCGCCGACAATGTCGTTGAAGGTGCTTTCGGAGATGCCTTCCAGATTGCCGCCGAAGAGGATTTCGCTCGCCCGGATCGCCTCGGCAGTAGCTGCGGTTCCGTGGATGAGATCGGTTGCCGCTCTGGCGAGGGCTTTGTGGGCTTCGCGCGCTCCGGGATTTGCAGTGTGCTTGGCTTCAAATCCGGTGATTTCTTCAAAGGAAAGGAAGGTGAAATATTTCAAATAGCGGATCACGTCGCGGTCGTCGGTGTTGACCCAGAACTGGTAGAAGCGGTAGACGCTGGTGCGTTTGGGATCCAGCCAGATGGCCCCGGCCACGGTCTTGCCAAACTTGGATCCGTCGGCATTCGTGATGAGCGGAAGGGTGAGGCCGAAAACCTGGCGTCCTATTTTCTTGCGGGTCAGCTCAAGCCCGGCGGTGATGTTGCCCCACTGGTCGCTGCCGCCGATCTGGAGCTCGCAGTTTTGATCCCGGCAGAGCACCATGAAATCAAAGGCCTGAAGCAGCATGTAGCTGAATTCGGTATAGCTGATGCCCACCTCGCGGTCTTCCATCCTGGCCCGGACGGATTCCTTGGCGATCATCTGGTTTACTGAAAAGTGCTTGCCTATGTCGCGCAGGAAATCGAGGAATGAAATCCCTGCCGTCCAAGAGGCGTTGTCGAGAAGCCGTGCGGGATTGGTTGTTGTGACGAAATCGAGAAGTTTTGCCAGTTGCACCTTAACGCTGGCAATGTTGTGGTCGAGAACCTCCTGGGTTAGCAATTGGCGCTCGGCCGATTTGCCGCTGGGATCCCCGATGCTGCCGGTGGCCCCGCCGGCCAGGGCGATGGGGTGATGTCCGAGCAATTGAAATCGGCGCAGCGCCAGGAGCGGCACCAGATTGCCCACGTGTAAGCTGTCGGCGGTGGGATCGAAACCGCAATAGAGCGTCAGCGGCCCGGCGATTTTCTTCGTCAACTCGGCCGCGTCGGTGCAATCGGCCACCAGGCCGCGCCACTGCAGTTCTTCCAGAATGTTCATGGGGGAGAGACTAAATTGCCGCCGGGTGGTTGCCAATCTTGAGTTTTCGCGGTGGAACCGGTTTTTGAAACGGCGCTCAGAGTGCCCGGCAGGGCGTTGATTCAGCCATGCAGCGCAGGGGGAATCGATCTGTAGCCACCTGATTTTTGGGTGCCGCGCCCCGATCTGAGCGGCAGCAATACGCTTGGTTCATTGGATGCTGACGAGGTGTGCGTGTTGTGTTCTGCCGCAGAGGGTGAGCTTGGGT
>Ga0114958_10002088_pt1 | contig 15206 bp, 18 predicted proteins | sample C_130208_EF_Meta_FD_89577 | JGI IMG/M metagenome (GOLD analysis project Ga0114958, IMG submission 89577) | Freshwater microbial communities from Lake Croche, Canada to study carbon cycling - C_130208_EF_MetaG | ecosystem: Environmental > Aquatic > Freshwater > Lake | place: Lake Croche, Canada...
AACAACTAGGTATTCCATATATAATTTTAAGTATTTAAAATTATATATTCAAACGGAAAAAATTGAAAATTTTAAAATATTTTTTTTACTGTTACAAATGTCAAACTTAATGATGCAATCATTTCCTGAATTTCCGTCTATTACTAGAACGCCTCTTCCACAAGAGGTTTCTTTGGAACGAAGAGTACAAACGCTAGAAGGGTTTTTGACGCGTTTAGAACTTGGGGTTTCTCAGAAGTTCTTTGTGATGGAGGGCGAAATAGCAGATTTAAAAGAACAATTGGAAGTTGCGCGTCAGCAGAATTTGGCACTTGTTGATGGGCAAATGCGGATGGACAAAAGAGTAGAAATAATTCGTCGTAATGTATGCGAAATTAATCGCAAGCAGGCAGAGCTAAATGGGGAAATAATCGAGATTAATGAAGATGCGAAGGTTAGAGATAATGCCATTGACTCTTTTAGAAAGTTGAGTAAGGAACTTTTGGAAAATTGCCGTTCTATTGAAAATGGACTCCAAGTAGTGAGCATCGACGTTCGAGAAACTAAACAAGAAACTAAATTTATGACAGAGAATATGACAAAGAAGGCAAAGGATGATGCAATGGTTTTAACTCAAGACTACCTCAAAAATAAAGGATATGACAATTTGTTTTTCGGAACAATGGATAGGATGAATGATTTGGAGAACGCAGTTAAGAATGTTAAATGTTCAATCTTCACACAGATCGAACAATTGGATAAAAAGATTGAAATGAATGCGAGTTTGAGTAATCATGAAATAAGATCTTTTGACGATAGTGGCATATCAAAAAACGAAGCAGGTGAAGCAGACGAAGCAGGTGAAGCAGGTGAAGCAGGTGAAGATGACGAAGCTTGGGCAGATTGGTCCAATTATTATAAAGAAGAACGCGCCGAAGAAATGAAAGAATGGTTTGAAGATCACCTCCTGAATAAAGAATGGGCTAAAGATTACAAAGAATGGGTTGAAGATCTGGCTCAAGACGATGTGTGGGGGGTTAACTATCAAGCAGACATTAAACAAATTTCAGAACCAAATGACCTTCCCATTGCTCCGTCGCTTTCGGATCATATTTACAGTGAACAATTTCCTAGTCTTTGAATAACCATTTATCAACAGTGCTGCGAACACAAAAAAGACGATGACATATAATTCCTAGTACAAAGATAAAAAGTAGAACATTTATAAATTTATATGATGTGAATAAATGTATAATGTATGCCCCAATAATAGTAACAATTACATCAATGATAGCAATGTTTAAAAATCTATATGAATGAATACCTTCACCTTCCTTTCCGATTATGTTTTTATATTTACATAACATTTACTTTGGCTACATTTTAAATTCGTTTTCTTTGCGCTAAATATGCGGTTGAGGTTGTCCCTACTCTTCCTGAACCACTATGGGGCTTGTAAAAATAATTCGTTGGATTATTGTAAGTAAAACACATTTTTTTATTTGCTTTTAACGATTCAATGATAGAAGGTCTATTCTGATAAAGAGTGCTAAAGTAATTGGCGCGAGAAATAGGTTGTGTTGTTGAAGCAGGTGCGTCGTAATTCATATATTATCATTATATTATTTACAATTACAAGGTATTCCATATCTTATTCTTCCAATCATATTATTAAAACTGGGGCGAGACAACGAACGCGAACCAAAAGGCATGCGAAGTGGACGACGAATTGGGAACATATATTTATCTTTTTATAAAAATAGGTGAGTTTGTATTAACTTTACACAATCTAAAAAATGACATACAAGTAATTTTATAAAATTCATCGGGGTCAATGCAAGATAGAACCGGATATATTTTTAGCAAAGATATTGGACCTAATAGTCGGTTATTTGTATTATTATTTATGTAAAGATTTGAATGTTGTGAATAGGCATCATTTTTGTGTTAGAAAAACAGCAGAACTCTTGAGAATATAGGATACCGATGATTAATCAAGGCGAAGGGCGTAAAAGAACAAAACGAAGAAAAACAGGTTCTAGAAAAATAGGTAGAAAAAGAAACTAACTGAAAACAAGCCGATGATTTTGATCATGATCCATAAAATCTACCTTTTAAAGGGGTCCTGTATATCTTTCAGTATTAAATAATTGTTAAAACCAATAATACTCCTTCCATAAAAATCTATAAAATAATTTTTTCCAACTTCAATATCATCAAAAGGAACTTCTATTATATAATTAAGTAAATAAAATTATAATGTATAAATATCAATACTCTTTTCAAAATACTCATTTGGAATAGGATCCTCTCTCATTAAAAAACAAGTTTCATCAATCTTTTTTATTCCTTGAATTTTAACCACATCCGATGATTTTACTTCCCCATATTTATCGAGTTGTTGAACATAAAGCGTATTGGTGTCTAAAACACTCAATACTTCACCATACACATTATCTAGACATTTCTTCCAACTTATCAAGTCCCCTACGTTAAAAAGACAAGTGTTCTCATCTTTATGTATTGGAGTTTCTGGACATGTAATCGCCAACGCATCCCCGGGACATTTACATGAAGGAATAATCTGTGTATTGTAATATTTTCCTCCGTACATTGGTCGAGACGGATCGAAAGGTGGCGCCCCCCCACACGCAATTAATTGTGTAATTCCGGGAGAAATAAACCCTTTTTTAAATATTCGCCCTTTTATTCGATTTAAATAGCGAGCGTAAGAGTCATGTTTTACATCGCATCCAATGCCACCAGGTGAACAAGCGCCTGGTCGCAAACTCGTAAGAGTTCGTTTTGTGCTATTTCCTCGTGAAGGAATTGCATATTGAATATGAGGATAAAGTCTGTCACTCATTTGATTCCAATTGACTTGTTGTCCTTTTGTTGGCTCATAACCACTAAGAGCCCCTTTATTCAAAAGATATAATGAACTGTTTACGCGAACTGTATTCCATATGCGTTGTTGATTTTGATAATTTATGACCGGATTTCTATGAGCATTGGCAATATTACAACCTTTACATGAAACATTAAATGTCGGAACAGATGCTCTATTCATAAATAATCATATTATTTTAATTTTCAATATCGCTCAAACTCATTAGAAATTCTGTGTATCTTGTTTCAAATCCAAAGTAATCGCCTTCTTTTTTGAAAAGATACGCATATTTTTTTCACATTGCCATTTTTTTATTTTATCATTGTAGACAATTTTTAATTCATATTTTTTGGCAAATTCTTGTGCGATTTGAAGTTCCGGAAAGTATAGATTGACGACCTCCATTTTTTAGAAGTTTTATCATAAATATTTTCAAATTTAAATTGAAAAATCTTTATTAACATTATGAATAAAAAAATGGAAATAGAGTGTGAGTGTTGTCATAAAAAATATGTTAATCGAACATCCTACGAAAAACATCGAACTAAGTGCAGCAATTTAATAGATATGATACTCTCTCTTACAAAACGAGTTGAAGAATTAGAAAAACGTCTTGGGCAAGAAGAGGAACATTCCGAAATATCTTTTCAAGAATTTATAAAAACAGATTTCACTAAAGACATGATCTTCGACTGGGATGAAAGGGCGTCAGTGCTTTTTATGAAAAATGTTCAAAAAATATTGTCTAAATCCTCTTGTGCAATACAAAAAGATAAAATGTTTGTTTACGAAGAAGGATGGGTGCGGTTGAGTTCTGTTTCGTTGGATTGTATAGAAACAATGATGCGTTCTATACAAACAAAATTATTGAAAAATATTCCCAAAAATGAAAATTATTTTAAAAATATTACCAAAATAAGTGGTGTCGATATTAAAAAATTATCATTAATGACTCGGAAGATTTAATTTGAAGAATGTATTTGGCGTATTGATTTGTATAAGATTTCCATTTGCCGCTGAAATGAGAAGTTTTCTCTTTTCAATCTGTCTCCGATTGTTTTCGGCGCGTTCCATTCTTTTAAGATATATAAATCTATTGTAATCTTTTTTTGTAAGTGTTTGTGGTATTTGTGGTTCTGCGGGTGGGTGCTTATAAAAAGTTCCGTTAAAATATTTTAAATTCATTTTGTTCAACATGTCATCGTAATTTAACTCCATATATTATATGCCAAAAATTTTTCGAATTAAGGGCGATAAAACATTTTCTGAACCCTTTTCTGTTGGTGGAATAACCTATGGACGATTTACATTAAATAATATCGGTGGTATATTCGGAAGAACAAAAAAAAGAACTATTAAAAAAAGACTAAAGCGATTTAAAAAAAAAATATAATATATGTGGATCTTGTTATTCATTTATTTTTTCTTGATTATATACTTTCTTTCTCCTGGAGTTATTTTGGTAATTTCTCGAAAATATAAATTGAAACAAGTGGCGGCGATTCATTCTGTTATTATAGCATTGATTTTAGTAATGACACTAACTCCAATAATGAGAGTTTTTTCGAAATTCAAGTATTAAGGAAGAAGTCGCAAATAAAATTGTTTTTTTAGAAAAATGGCATTTCGTAAATTCGGCGGATTAGAATACAATAAAAAAAACAATTACGTTTCTTCCAACATTAATAATAATATAAATCTTAATATCACTGATCAAATTGGTCATTTGAATACGAAAATTGTAACGAAAAGTCATTTGGATTTAGACGGTCAAACTATGTTTAATGTTGGGAACATTATTTTTGTGAATGGATTGGATTTAGAACAAATGTTGGGAAGTATTACGTTATCAAATGAAGAAGCACTGAAATCTATCTTTGTTTCGAATAATAATTGGCTGGGTGTAAATACTTTTGTCAATGATACTGTATTAAGTATAGCAACTATCACAGTTGCGAATACAGACACTGCGATGATAACATCTGCTTCTATAGAAGAAGCGGTTATAACAAAAGCAAAAGTAATGGATAATTTTACAGTAGGGTCAAACTGCGAGATAAATAATAATGGCAATATTACATGTTCTTCACTAAATGCTACAACAGGTGATGTAAATATTGAAACAGGTGGATTAAAAGTTGGGACAACCTGTGAGATAAATAATAATGGCAATATCACATGTTCTTCACTAAATGCTACAACAGGTGATGTAAATATTGAAACAGGTGGATTAACAGTTGGGACAATCTATGGGATGTTATCGACTGGTGCCATTACAGGTTCTTCACTAAATGCTACAACAGGTGATGTAAATATTGAAACAGGTGGATTAACAGTTGGGACAATCTATGGGATGTCATCGACTGGTGCCATTACAGGTTCTTCGCTAAATGCTACAACAGGTGATGTAAATATTGAAACAGGTGGATTAACAGTTGGGACAATCTATGGGATGTCATCGACTGGTGCCATTACATGTAATAGTTTAACTGTCACTGGAACATCTGCCACCATTAATGGACAAAATATTGCGACTACCTTATCTGACACATCATCAATTACAATTTATAATTCTCCATATGGGGTTACTGGATCGACCGGTACAACATTGACCGTAACAAGCGTTTTATCAAATAATTTAAATACTAATACTATATCTTTTCCATCAACTATTTTAAATGGGGTTCAAACAGGAAACCAAATAGCTTTTACTATGAATTTCCCTAGTCCAATATACCCATCTAATGCGGTAAACCCATTTATGGCAACTGGGTTATTACAAGTTAGTAATAGTACCCAATTGTATAATTTACAAATAATTGTACCACCATCGACTAGTACATATTCTGGTACTTTAACAAGTTCTCAAATATACTGTACATCGGGTGGCACAGTAGCCCAATATTCTAATACGAGTATATATATGGATATAGTTATACAATGGAGTTGATTTAAAATTAAAAATTTATTACTTATATTATGAATATTCCAATAAATACCATTCTTCAACTTAGTGATCAGGACGGTTCAATTAAACATCAGGGTTTTTTAGGATCAAACGTTAATGGTACGACTATTCAACCAACTTTTCCAACACAACCAACAGGAGATAGCATCGGACATTATATACATTGGGGGATAAATGGAAGTTGTAGCGAACATCTAAATTTGTCAGCAGAAACTGTAGGTGGACATAATTTTTGGAACAGTACATCCACAAATGCGCCATTAAAAATGTTCTCTATTACAAAAGATTTTTGTCTCCTAGATACTTTATTGAAAAATACAACAGATATAGTAAATTTAGATATGATTAATAATCAACTAATAATTTCCAATAATGTTAGAAAGTCAACTTTGGATAATTTTAACCTGGTAGTTGAAAATATAGATACTGCTGAGATAAGTTATATTAAAAGTGATACCATATCAATAGTTAATGATTTGGACGCAACTTCTAATATAATGAGTTCCACTTATTTAAAAATTAATGAACAAGTTACAAATAAATATTCACAATTAACAACTACCAATTTGTATTTTAATGATGTTTCTATATTTACTAAACAAATATCGACTATAAATCAATATTTTTCGGCATCTCTTTATCTCGACGGAGAAGATCCAGTTAGTCCACCGAATACAATTGTTAATCAGTATGCTTATTCTCCTTCGTGGTATTTTAAAAATACATCTCCGTCAGGAAAATATATTAATTGGCGTGTAGAAACAAACATGTTTGTAAGTAATATTTTAGGATTATATTTATCATTTTTTAACGGAGTAAATACAAATGCCCCAACTATCACTATATACACTACCCCAACTGGCTCAGGAGATTACTCTCCAAATTTTCATTCATCAATGACTTATATTTATGACGGCATACTTACATCGAATACTCGTTATACAGAATTTATTAATATTTTGTGCTCGGAGCCAAATCATTATAATTCAACATTAGTAAACATGACACAATCGGTTGTTCTGGGAAATTACAGTCCTTTACAAACAGTTTCTCACTTCGCATTAGGAAGTGATCAAACCGCTCCGGCAAATACGGTTGAATTTGCTATTAGCAAATTTGGCATTATAACAGCATCTGGTACAATAGAAATAAATTATTTCCCCCAATAAAATTGAATTTTTTATTTACATTTCCTCCACTTAAAATGCTTTCTCAACGAAACCCTCACATTCGCGATGAACTTGTACAGTTTGAAGAAACAAGTCACAAATATAAAATATACGGCGATTCTTACAAAAGCGTCACCGGGTGGGTCCATGAGCAGTTTGAGGTTTTCGACGCAGATAAAGTCATTGATAAAATGATGGCTTCGAAAAAATGGTCAAAATCCCCCTATTTTGGAAAAACAAAGGAAGAAATAATAGAACAATGGTGTGCGAATTCTGTCTCTGTCGCGGGAGAGGGCACAAAACTTCATCAAGATATCGAAAATTTCATGAATCAGCCAATCGATGTGGAAAAAATTACACACGCGGACTTACTCGAACATTACCAACCTAACGGTAACGAATCCATCGAGTGGCAATACTTTTTACGGTTCATAAAAAATACTCCTCATCTTGTACCATATCGATCAGAATGGGTTGTATTCAATGAAGATATCCATATATGCGGCACAATCGACATGGTATACGAAAAAGTAGATGGAACATTAATGATTTACGACTGGAAGCGTTGTAAGGAAATTTCGCCCAATGGGTGGTCTAAATATTCCAAAACAATACAACATATCCCCGATTCGAATTTTTGGCACTACTCGCTACAGCTCAACTTGTATAAACATATTCTCGAAACAAAATATAATAAAGTTGTTTCGGGAATATGTCTAGTTAAATTACATCCACAAAATAAGTCTCAAACATATGAAATTATATCTTTACCTAATCTTAACAAAGAAATCGAAGAAATATTTTATGTGTCGCGATAAATATTTTACTATAATATGACAAAGTCGCGATCTATTAAAAAAATTAATAAACGTAAAAAATATTTTACTATAAAAAACCGTACACATAAGATGTTACCATCTTCACCATCCATCATTAGAAGCATAGATGACAGTGAAAGTAATTATAACTTATCTATAAATCGCAACCTTAATTCTTTTCGACCGACCCAAGTAGAACCACTTGTTGTATGTAATTTGCGAAAGGCGTTTCGGTTTGAAGAAAAATTACAATATAAATTAAATGGAAAATGTTATAATTATGATACAACTATTGTTAAAAATTATTTAATAAATAGATTAAAAAACAATGATATTGTCTCCGTATCAAAAATAATTGCCCCCAAACAGATAGATAGTAACTGCTGGTTCAATTCAATGTTTATGATGTTTTTTATAAGTGATAGAGGAAGGATTTTTTTTCATTATATGCGAGAATTAATGATAAACGGGAAAGCATTAAATACAAAAGTTGACGCTCCAATGAGGGACGCGTTTGCTTTATTGAATTTTATAATAGAATGTTGTTTAAGTGGAAACTCTCTTGCTTTAAACCTGAACACAAATAAAATTATCAAAAAAATTTATCAATTGACAAAAGAAAGCAATATAACAGTTTACAATATAAACGAAGCAGGTAATCCTATTATTTATTATCAATCATTGATAAAATATTTAGGTAGCAACGAATTAAAATTAGTTGTCACAAATAATCTGAAAGAAATAAAAGAGACAGATCCACCTCATATTATTATCATGGAATTTTTTTTCAATCAAAGTAAAATGAGACGGTTCTCTATTGGTAAATATATATATGAACTAGATAGCGCTAGTGTTATTGATTTGTCAGGTCAACATTTTTGTTCTCTTGTTACATGTAATGGTATCGAATTTGCTTTCGATGGTTATAGTAAATCAAGACTTATCCCGTTTGAATGGAAATCTAAAATAAATAAAAATATGGATTGGGGATTTAAAGACAATATTTACGAATTTGAAGACGACGCGTTATGGAACTTTTTAAAAGGATATTCTTGTTTATGTTATTATAGAGTTAAATAGTTTTAATAGTGACCATTGGTTCGGATAATTTGAAAAAAATAATTCCGATAAGAAGACCTATTCCTTTCCCAGACAACATCTGAGAAGCCGAATTATGTTTCGAACTATATAATATAAATACTACAATAATAAAAGCCACGTAAAATAATAAAATAAAGGAAGATAAGATATAAATATCTTTTGATTTCATCGTTTTGCGGTTTTGAGCAAGATACGCACCTATAAACCCAATAGCGTACCCCATATTTTGAATTTTTTCAGAAGGATACGCATATAAGTCGTATTCATAAAACTTGTATTTTTCTCTTATTTTCTTTACAAAATTTCTTTTTTCATATAAAGGGGGTAATTGTTTTTCATGTATTTTAATCACATAATTGATAAAAATATTTACGACCATTCCAACCAAATATAGAATAAATGTTACTGGGTAACTAAATAAAAATAAAAGAGGAATACATATAATAATAGTTCCAGAATATTTAATAAAATCATACCATTCTCTCATATATTATAATTGATATAAAATTTCTACATTCATAGTAAACGACCAATCCGATCCATTTAAATTGACCAATTGCCCTTTATCATTAATGAGACGCACTGTAAATCTGTCAATATTCACAGGACCAAAAAAAATACGTTTATTTGTACGAATTTTATCTTGAATATAGAGTACTCCATTTTTTACTCCTTGGCTATTTACAGGTATCAAGGCAAGAACATCATTTGTAGTAGGCCCATTTGAACGATAATCTAATGATTTTTTAAGATTATTTTTTAATATTTCATTCGTTGTATAAAGTTGATTTTGAGTAAGTATTCTTGGAGCAGATGGTATAAACTGTTTTATTCTACTATTTACCATGGTAGATTGATTAAACATTAATTGATCAATATTATTTTCATTAATAATATTTGTCACATTGTTTGTTGGTTTTACGCATGTATACAATAAACTCGCATTGATATAACCAGGTAAAGCTATCTGAGAATTGTTTTTATTTGTGATTGTTATGATATCATTATTGACACGATTTGTCTGATAATCCATAAGAGACAATAAAAAATAAGATGTCCCATTTAAATTAATTGGCACTATCCCAGTATTTTTATTTTTTATAAATACATAAGGAAGTCTAAATCCAAGCAACCATCCAAGTGTACTATCTATGGTCATTGAAGAAAGAGTACAAAAATTTAATGTTTCGGGAGCAAATCCAGTTTCTTCAATATATTTATAAAATTTTACATTCCCAATATCAAAAAAAGTAAAATACGAATATATATCTAAATCTCGTGTTATTTCATCTTCTGACAAAACATCATAAGGAATTAGATTTAATATATTATTGTCAGGGTCATAACACCCGTTCAAAATAAAAGAAATTTTATTAGTATTTGAATTATATTCACAAAAAATTCCAATATTACTAGGATTTGTAAAACCAGTCGTTGTCATTGCCGTATTTATGGCAATAACTATCTCTTCGCCTGAATAATTTCCAGATTCTAAAATAACAAAAAAATCTTTTTTTTTATTTGTAATCCAAAAAAAATTATTATTATAAGCCCCGTCAATTAAATACCATGATTTGGGTATAATCACGTTATCAAGTGTAATCGATAATACATTATATAAATGATCACATAAATTGGCATTAAAATAAGTAGATGAAAACTCTGATGAATTATCATAACCATTCATATTTTCAAAAGTGTCATTTCTGTATTGACTATCTATATTTACAAGTCGTGTCGTTACATTCGTCAACAAAGGATTTAATACATCTTTTTTCACTTGAACATTAAATGTATTTTGCGATGTTTCTTCTTTTTTAACATCTAAATAATCGTTTTCTTCCATTAAAGCTGTTTGTATATCTTGGAAAAAGGTTATCATTTCTTTATCATTTTTGTATTTATCAATGTAAAAATTTGTTTTTTCTTTAATATCTTTATCTGACGCTGGATACACTAATCCCAAAATAGTTGTTAATTCTTCATAAGTATAATTTTCAATATTCTTATCAATACTCATATTTTTTATTTTTTATTTTTTTTACTTTTTAAATGTATTCAAAAACATATCTTTAATTCTAGATGTTAAATCCACTCCTCTTGTTCTATTGTCTGTTAGTAATTTTGAAGGAATAATAGTAATCCCAGAATGTCGTTTAATGTGCGAATATCCTTTAAATAAAATTAAATCTAAAATAAAGACGGTATTTTGGTCGAGTTCTTCCATTTGCTCTCGTGATATTCGATAATTTCCTGTGTAAATATATCTGTTGTAGTTATTATCTTTATAGATTAAATGCGTGTCAGGAGAAACCATATTACGTATCAATCCAACGCCCATTACTTGGTTTTCTTCGTTGTTCATCTCAACAACGAAGAGAAGTGTATTCAATGGAATTGAAGATTTTATTTTATTCTGAGACCCATAGCATACGATACCTGTTTTATTCATATAGTTCTCTCTTTCTTCAAATGTTTTTAAATTAAATCTTGCGGAAGCCAGCATTTTATCATATAAAAAATAATAAAAACATTTCAATTTTATAATGAATTTAAAATTTCATCCAATACATTGTATCGGGGATTATTTAACGAGTCTTTTAGCATAGACCATGGTGTGAAATCTTCCAAACAAGCAACACCTTTCTCACAAAAAAGGTTTAATAGGACTGGGCTAAACCCAGATAACATTGATGTATTTTTTTGTTTGGATAAACTAGGGAACCCATTAGTGGATCTTAAATTCCAAAAGACGATATGAGGGGGGGTATATGGTTCTCCGCAAATACTTCTTCCTGTGTCGGCGTATTCTTTTTCAATCATATCGTACATCGAGTCGAACGTTTTGTCCGCCTGATTTATCATCATATCAGATAAAATGATGAGAGAGATTTCATTGACTTCCTGAGCAGTCATTTTCTGTTGTTTGATAACATCCAATATCAATTTCAAGGCTTTGTAAAAATTCGTTTCCATGCCCCACTCTGATTTTTTTACTTCCTCGACCATATCTACGAAATTGGTTTTTCCTTCCAGATTAACCCATTTTGGATTGCTTGTAAAAGTTAATACTCTTTTTCCCAATTTCGACTTTTCTGCTATACGAATTCCAAGAGCAATCGCAGCATATAATGGATCTCCGTCCATAGAACCAGAAACATCTACGAGTGGAACAAAATTCTCCAGCGGTCCATTTTGAGACGAATTGCTCTTCCATTGTAAATTGATCATATCTACTTCTCTCGCAGAAGTTCTCTTCTTTGGAATTAATTCAAGTGCTTCTTTTGTAAAATCATTGAGACCGATACGCTTCCCTTTGACTTCTACCTTGCCTTCTTTTGCCTTATCTAAAAACTTGTTGAAGTTCGCGGCACACTCTACGCGATCGATATCATGGCGTCTTGTACTCCCTTTTTTATCTACATTTAAAAATGCTTTTTTGTTACGGAATAAAGTAACAGATGTTACTTTTTCTGGGACAATGTTTTTCCAATTTCCCTCGCATTGTTTTACTTGCGTTGTATCCAGATAACGGTTCAACGCAGTTAACAATTTCCGATAATACATATTACATAATTTTATCGCTTTGCCGCGCGTTTCTTCTTTTGAGTTAAGAAGAAAATGGTTAAAATAATCACACGCAAAAGCCTGATAATGATGACCGTATTTGGAACCTTCACGTGGAACCCATTTTCCCGCAAGACTAACATTCTTTCCAGCCGCCATATTATCTTCGTCTTTTCTCAATTGCTCGTTGACAAGCTTGATATTCTCTATGCCACAATTCATGTATTTTATGTCTTTCCACGAACCGTATGGATGTACAGAAATGCCATCAACCTCCAACAGTACAAAATTTCGCATCACAACGCTTGCGATTTTTGGAAAAAGGTCGTACAAAACTCTTAACATCGAAAACGCCAAAGAGTATTCTCCTTTCCCAGAAACGATGTCGCGTGTATGTGCGCAAAGTTTAACAAGTAACCCTATGTAATATGCGTTCATTTGCGAATCATGTTCAGTGTCATTCTTTAGGTTCTTCAAAAGAGTTTGATATTTTCTTATGACCTCGGGGTTTGGGCATTTTGTCCGAACCAATTGAAAACTGATTTGAACGATGGCTTCTTCAATTGCGCCAAGAGACATTCCTTTTGGTTTAACTGTTGAGTCAAGATCCGCCCACTTATATTGTTTGTGTCCATTTTCTCCATTGCTTGATGCTGGAGTGTAATTATCCATTGCTCCAAGAAATTTTGACATTCTATCTTACACTAATACTCTAATTACTTTTAAACTATTTTTTAATATAATATTATCTCTACTTAAATGAGTTGATAAAATCATGACCGGGTATATATTCTTATTATTAATGACCAAATCTCGTATCTGATTTGTAAAATTTATCATTTTTTCATGTATCATTATCCATAACAAGTAAATAAAATAACATTTGCGTAAATATCATTCATATTAATTTTTTTATTCCAAATTGTAAATAATGGTATTTTAGAGACAAAAATTAAAACAAATGAAAAAATAAGTTTAGTATTTGTATTATAAAAAATAAAATTTCCAAAATAATTAAATTTACAATTACTCCACAAATAATAGAAAATTTGGGATTAAAAACAATACGTAAACAATATATACCAAATAAAAATCCAATATGAAAATATTAAATCGGGAAACATATAAAGTTATTCTTCTTCACTATCCGTTTCTAATTCATATTCAAATTCATTTGTATAATTGTCGTAGCCATATTCTCTAATCACATTTTCTTTAAACATGGCCTGACGGATCATTATTTCTTCGACTGCCTTTTCCATCTGGTATTGAACGTCATTATCCATTTCTGCTTTTTCGGCTTTCTTCTGGTTTCTTTTGATTGTTTCTTCACTTTTAGGCCCTTCTTCATATACAACCCCAACACCATTAATCCATGATATCAAAATATGATCTATTGGAATTTTCATTTGAGGAGTCGGGGTGGAAGTCTCCAGAGCTTGAACGAATGATCGCGACATAATGTAATGGTACTTTTTAATTCAAAAACTTTTCAATTTTTTTAAATATCATCTATATTTATTTTTTCATCCAACATAACTGATCTAGTATTATTAACTATTTCATTATGTATTATATTCTGTTGTTCTTCATAATCATTTGTAAAATGAACAACGTCGTCTGATATATCTGCTTTTGTTGAAAATAAACTCCAGTCTTCATTTAATGTATTTATTAGTTTTGTTTTTTCGATTTCACTGTATGTTTCTAATAAGTCGCAATTTTCACGTTCTTTGGCAGTTTCCCACTCACGTAATCCTACTAGTAACCATGATCCGCGTTCAATATTATTATCTTTTCTTCGGTTACTGAATTTTCCAGGAATTGTACACAATCTTTTTTTGCCATCTATGCAAAAAACATCTAATTTATTGCCACCTAGTTTAGCGACAACATAAGCATAAACTTCCATTTCATCTGTTTTTATCCTCAATTTTTTATCACTTGTAGCATGCTTTCTTGCTTGATTTTTATGGTTTCCTCCATTAATATTTTTTACCATTTACATAACATAGTTGAGTTTTTTAAGTCATTTTGAATTCTAATTCAGCATGATCGTGAGTATACTGCCATTAACCAAATTTTTGTATTTTCTTTCAAATCAAAGACCTTTCCCATTTTTACTGTTTATATGATTAAATTCAAATTTACCAAACATTATAAATATCGTAAAAATGAGACACAACCATTTCTTCGAACTCCTTGCCTTTTTTACGTTTTTCGATATCAGGTAACATTCCCAATATAAATATTTTTAACATTTTTATTAACCATTTATTCATTTCTACGTCTTCATTTTTTTGTATCCAATCAAGAACGAATGAAACATATAAAGCATTTACTCGGCATTCATCCCATGAGAACGCGTGTTTTATTAATATGTCAACAATTTTATCTTTATTCATTCCACAAAAAGTTTGAAGAATTTTATCACATTCACTCAAAAATTGTTTTTGTATATTTTCAGGTAAATTAATTGGATAATCTTTTAGTATATCCGGGATTTCATCCTTTTTAAAAATATAAGATAAAGGTTTACCATTATTTAATATTTTATATAAAAAAAATTGTTCGAAACAAGGTGTTTTATTTATGAGGTGTTTATTTTTATAAAAATCATCTTTTTCTTTAAAAAACAAATGGTTCGAAGTATCTACAAAATTATCAATATCTAAAGAAATGTTAAATCCATTCAGGTGATCTCTAAAAAAGAA
>Ga0114958_10002090_pt1 | contig 15202 bp, 4 predicted proteins | sample C_130208_EF_Meta_FD_89577 | JGI IMG/M metagenome (GOLD analysis project Ga0114958, IMG submission 89577) | Freshwater microbial communities from Lake Croche, Canada to study carbon cycling - C_130208_EF_MetaG | ecosystem: Environmental > Aquatic > Freshwater > Lake | place: Lake Croche, Canada...
GATCGCCTCAGTTTTAACGTGAGACGCTGTATTGTTTTTGAGGTACGTGATCTGAGATTGCCGTGATTTGATCTTTCGATTTAGCGCACCATAGGACTGCACAAAAAAATTAAACCGGTCGAGGTAGTTGCGACTTAAACAATTCATCTTTACATTCAGACCTACCGCAATCACCTTATAAAGTGTGACCGCCATAAACTTTGGCAGCAATAGTACCGTTAACATAGACCAGTACTGAAATTTGAAGTGTTCCAAGACCCTCAGACGGAGTGCATGGCGGATATTTTCGCTATGCGGCAAATAGAGAAGACCTGTATCGCGCTCGACAGACTGCGTAATAGCACCCCATATCGCTGCGGCAATTCTCGAGTCGACGTTTGCTTTAAAACTGGGTAACTGCTCAGCAACCATTTTTATCGCAGAGACACGATCGTCAAGGCCCGCAACGACTTTCCACTGCATGGCGTAATCGTTGACGTACTGAATAACAGGCGCCGTCACAACGCTCACCTTCGAGGTCAGCTCAAGCATCGAAAACAACATCGGGACCTGAACAAAAACATTGTCAGGCCGCTGGCTGTAAATACTTGAAATATGTTGTTTATTCAGACGAATGACGGAGTCTGACAGCAGAATGAAGGGAAGGTAACTGACGTCGCGAATCAAGAGTTCTTGCAGCGTCGTTGAACTCGACCTTTTTAAAAAGGGATAGTTTTCGATGAACGTCTCATCAAAAAGCGTACAGGTTTTGATAGGGAGTAGGATGCAGTCCGCTCGGTTGCTGGTCACTTCAAGCATTAAAGCTTGAAAGCCGTCCCATAAAATGTGGTCATCGTCAGAGATCAGCCAAACGTAAGTACTGTTCGCTTCATTGAGTAACGCGCTGACATTGTTCGCATACCCTCGTTGTGTGTTTCTGCGATAAACGACTCGTTCATCCAAGGCGCGTTGGTTAGCCGCGGCCCGTGCCTCATCAGACTGATCCATGACCAAAATATCGATCGAGTCGGCGTAGTGTTCAAGCGCTAAAAGTAAGAAATTAGCTTGTAATTCTTGTAACTGTTCAACTCGGTTGTAAGTTGGAATGCAAATTGTGAGCGCTTTCATTTTCTTATTCCTTGGGGGCTGCCTTCGTAGTGATGGACGATCATTCAGCTCACCCTAGCGAAACCGCTCAAGGTAAATTTTGAAAAAAATCTTTGGTTTACCAAAGTGGATAAATCGTATTGTCGGGCTTTTTTTTATCTTTATTTTTTGTAAATAATTGTTTGATTTTTTGGACGAGTTTTTGTATCAATTTCATTTCAATTTTTCCAGAAGTGAGTGGCTAATTTTTTGCGCCACGAGATAGTTGCCCTGCCGATTCAAATGACCTGAATCGATAAATAACTCATCGTGATTATTTTCAAATGTCGTACTCAGATCGAGAAAATCCGTTTCTGGTTTTTGGTCAATGATTGCCCGACAAAAAGCAACATGCTCAGCCTCTGCATATTGTGACGCATCAAAATATAATTTTTCGTTAGCAGTTAAAGGTTTGTTCGCCCACCACATCACCGGTTGCAACACAGTTAAAAACTGAGTGTCGAAGTGAGCACAACAAATTTTTGCGAGTCGATGAATGTGCCAGTAATAACGCGCTGAATCCTGTGCGCGATTAATTGCCCCTGGCTTGGGTGTCGCGGATTCGATATCACCAAAAATGTTTCGTTTGAGAGAGACCGTCGTGTTGATGACTTTTCGAAAAAAATGACGCCACGAAAGATTAGGAACCAGGTTCGCGATAAAAGTAAAAAATGAAACCGCTGTTAATTTGATTGTACGTAGCGCCAAGGCTTTTGCACTGAATTGATATTGCAGGGTAGTGTCATGATCCATTTGGGCCAAACTCATCCCGGGGTAAATCGGTAAATTGCCTAGCAGGTCGCCTGTATCTTTGAAGCCTGTTGTCCATCTTAAATTATGGCAACAGTTCCAGCCATCATAAAAAACGACACAATCAGGCGGATCCATCAGTGAGTCTGACTGTAAAACAGTCAAGGCGTCGTAAGAATAGCTGCCTGAAATGCCTCGATTGATGCACGCTGAGCGAATACCATGCTCGAGCCATAAGATTTGTTCGACAAGGGCAGGGATTGAGAACTCTGGTTTTCGAGCACCAACGCCCATTATTGTTGAGCCACCAAAAAAAATGATGATCTTCTCGCCATTCATTTTTGCGTGGGCGACGCGCGCAGCAGACTCATCGTGCGTAGCGTGATTTTTACAAATTCCCAGTCCATCCGTTACAAATAAGTCACCGCCAGCGGCAGGTAAGCCAGCTTGGGTTCGCTCATCGTCTACGCTGATGATCGTACTGATATCAGAACTGAGGCGGTAGCCAAACATTGAGCTGGGTCTGAACGCTTTACGCGACCGCGCGATGGTGTCCATCATGACTTCGGGTGAAATGACCCCAAGGTACTGCTTTTGACTCGCGTGTGCGAGTGAAACAAGCTCGTCTTGGCTGATGTCAGCCAAGACCGCTGTTCGCAGTTCTGTCATGGATGTGAATGAACTGGGTTGCATACTTTAGAGGTGCTCTCGAAATGAAACTATGGCAAGTTGCCGAAACCTTAACTGAGTGCGGGTAACACCCATTCTGCATTGTTGACGTAAAAAGCCTCTGCACTTTTTTGTCCAAGGCGGCCGATACGCTCTTCAAATTCTTGCATCGGGCGCACGCCGCCTTCAGGATGGGGAAAGTCGCTGCTGTAACAGTAACACTCAGGAAGGTTGTAATGGTCAATATAGTCGGCAACGTTTTCGAACCAGTAGGGGGTGATGCGGATGTTGCGACGAACATACTCGGAGGGCTTCATAGACAGTACGCCGGTCATACGCTTTCTGAATACCTTGACAACGTTATCGAGATGGGCAGCCATGGGGCCTAGCCAAATCGCACCGAGTTCGATCGCACCAAAACGAAGATTTGGAAAGCGTTCAAACACGCCACCCAGAATCAGTGTCGAAATGAAGTTTTGTGGAGCGTAAAACATCGCTGAGAACGTGAAGGTGTTCATTTGATCGCCTTCGGCTGTTACATCATGCGCTTGCACGCCCATGTGCGTAATGCCCTTGTCCCAATTCGGATTTTTGATAAAGTCAAATTCATCGCCGACTGAGCGACCGCCACCGAGATGCAGCATGATGGTCGCGTTTGCTTCTTGGATCATGCCCCAGATTTTATCCATAGCAGGTTGCGCGGGCGAGGCGTTACCTGGTGCAACTGAACAGGCGATGACAAAGGCGCGACCGCCGGCTTTCAACACGCGCTCGACCTCTTGGGCTGCGACATCAATGTTGTGTGTGTTGATCAAGGCCACGGCACGCAATCGATTGGGGTCTTTTTTTCCCATGTTGACAATGAAATCATTCCAGTGACGCATGGTGGCAATGCCTAATGCATTATCCGCAAAAGCGGCTGTTTGGATGCCTGGGTCAGAAAACATAAAGCTGCGGCTCACACCCATGTAATCCAGAGTTTTAATGCGGTTATCTGCATCAAATGCGCCTGGTGCGGCCGAACCCTTTGTGCGCCAAACGGTCTGCTCGTTATATTCGGTGGCCTCGTTACCTGAGCGCGCAATAATCTTATCGGCTTCATCTTTTGGTAAGGTCTTGATCAGATCATCAAATTGTTTAGCAAAGTTGCGGCCAACCTCACCGCCCGCAATTTCATAGTTTCCGGGAGAAGGCTGAATATGGGTGTCCAAATCAATAATGCGGCCGTGAAACTCTTGAAGATTTAGCATGATGATCCTTTAAACAATTGATTTATTGAGCAAATTTAACAGATGATTGTTGTGAAGTAACGTATTAAAAGCAGTATTGACAGTTAGTGAGTGAGATTCTTTGTTAACGTTTGGTGCAGTCGCTGCGCCAGCATATTGACATTGGGGCGCGCCATCATGGTCAGGTGATCGCCTGGTACAAAAACGACCGAAACAATGTTGCAGCTGTATTGATTCCAGCCCCACGCTGGATCATCCCTTAGGTGTTCTGGCATGCCTTCAAGAAAATCAGCCATGGGATCTTGAGCGCGTATCAAGGTGATGGGGACGGTTTGGCTGGGCGGTGGATCGTAGTGAATCGTCGCTTGTGTTTTAAAGACCTCGACAATGCCGCGAACCAGTGCGTGATCTTCTGAGGCAGCAATAATTTGGTGCTCGACGAGTTGTTGAGCTAACTGGCCGACCTGTTGATTCCAATCTAGCTCTTGAAGTTTTTCGAGCGGCAAGTGCAGCTCACAGCCAAACATATGGCCGAGCGTTTCAGCTACAGTGACCAACCAACGGCTATCGTCCCACCCTCCAACACGGCTGAGGTCGCGCGATGACGGGATACCCGTATCAAGCACCACGAGCTGAGCAATCTGTTGTCCGCTTGCTTGTAATTGTTTGGCCATTTCAAGTGCGACCCAGCTTCCAAATGAATGCCCACCGAGGTAGTAGGGACCTTGTGGTTGAACCCGTTGCATCGCCTGGATATTGAGAGTGGCGATTTCCTCAATCCGAGCGAGCGGTTGTGCCAGGCCATCGAGCCCCAAGGCTTGCAAACCGTAAAAGGGACGGTTCATGTCACCCAGACTCTTCGCCAGATCATTGAAATACAAAACACTGCCGCCGGTCCCTGGTACACAAAAGAAAGGCGGTTCAAACCCCTTCGCTTGCAGCATCACGAGCGGATTGAAGGATTCTCCTTGAACCTTACGCTCGACTGCAAGTGCCATTCTGTGGATTGTGGGATGCTCAAGAAAAACGGTTAGAGGCAGGCGATGGCCAAGGCGTTGAACCACTGAGCCAATGAGACGAATCCCAAGCATTGAATCGCCGCCGAGCTCGAAAAAATCATCATGGATGCCAATCGTTTCGTAGCCAAGCAGTTCGCACCAAATTTCACAGAGTGCGTGTTCAATTGAAGTGGTTGCCTGCGCGAAGTCTGACCCAAGTTCAGGTCGTAGCTGCTGGGTATTTTGCAAGCCTGCCGAAACAAGTGGTTGTGATCTCACCCATTTTTTGTAGCGTGTGTCGAGGTCGGCACTGGCGACAATCAAGCGACCACGTGGCAACGCTGCCAAGACCCGATCAAACGCTTCAAGTGCTTGGGCCTGACTCATCCAAAAGGCAGCTTCTGAGGCGGCAACGGGGTCGGCACCTAAAAAGTGCCAAGCGTCCCAGTTCACAGATAGCCAGGGGTAAGCGCACGACCGACTGGCCTGATCTGCAAAGGCATCTAAATAATTATTTGCGGCACTATAGGCGGCATAGCCCAATCCGCCTAGCAACGCCGAGGTCGAAGACATCAACAGGCAAAAATCTAAATCGCGTTCGCCCACCAGAGAATGCAAGACGCGTGTTCCTTGAATCTTACTCAGCATATGTGTTTGATCTTGCTGCCTTGAGGCATCGTTCAGAAAGCCTAACGCGGAAGGATCGCCGGCAGCATGAATAACCCCATGCAGCGTGCCGAAGTGAAGTTCGATTTGCCTGAGTGCCTCGCGCATTGAAGCTTCGTCTGCAACGTCAGCATTTAAAAGCAACACGGTTGAGCCAAGTGCTTCGATCGCCTGAATAGTTTGAAGTTTCTCTCTCAGGATTGCGGGTGTCTTTGCATCGCTTAACGTTGCGGCCCAGTCGCCACGCGCGGGCATCCTACTGCGCCCGAGCAAAACAAGTTGCGTTTGGGCATGTGTTGCAAGTTGTCCGGCGATGGCCAGGCCCATACGACCCAAGCCGCCTGTGATCAAGTAGGTGCCTTGTACACGTAAGTGTTTTGCTAAGGCCACTTGATCAGACTCAAGAACAACCCGTTTGAAGCCTTCAACGTACCGTCGCTGGCCCCGATAGCTCACAAAAGGATCAACGTTTTCTTGATGGAGTTCAGCCCAAAGTGCCCGTAAGACTGTTGCGTCGGGCGTCTCGGTTTCTGAAAGATCGAGGTCAATGCATTGAATGTCAATGTTTGAAAATTCTTGTGCAGCTGCGAGTGCGGCCCCTCTAAGACTTGTGCGTATCGGTGTGACACAGTCTCGGCCCGAGATATCATTGAGAGGCTGACTGAGTACTGTAATACGCGTTTGCGTCGCCCACGTCGTTGAGATGGCTGTTGCAAGGCTTGTTAAGCTCAAGAACCCATCGCGATAGAGCGATAAGTCGTCTGTTTCTACAGCATCGCTTAAGCTCCAACAATGTAAGATCCCGGCCAACGTCACGTGTTTCAGTGCCTCGCACAGTCGCGTGTAGTCTGTGTTGCGCGCAGGGTTGATGGTGAAGTGTTTAGGCTGTAGCGCTTGAAATTCTTCGCCTCTTCGTATACAAATGACCTCATATCCGGCGTGCGTCAGTTGTGTGGTCAAGGCCTGACATAAAACAGACTGATCAGAAAAAACGAGCCAAGACGCAGTCAGCGTTTGCGCCTCGACAGAGCGTGCGTGTTGAGGCAACAGTGTTGGTTGCCAGTCTGGGATATAAAACCACTCGTCAAGCGGTCGCTTTTCTTGTAACAGAACGGTCATGTTGGGCGGCCGGCTTGCCTCGGCATCCAGCCAGTGCCGAACTTTTTCAAACGGATAAAGGGGTAACGGTATACGGGCACGTCGAGCGCTCGGCCAGCTCAACGCCCAGTCGATTTCAAAACCCGCGCACCAAACTTTAGCCAGACTATCGAGCCACAGCCGCGCAGACTTCGACTCCTCAGGCAGCGACTGCTGAGCGACAGAGTTCTTAGGTAGTGACTGGATCACTGCCCGGGTGTCCTTGCCTTTGGGATGGCGACGGGCAAATGACGATAGAGTTGCACCCGGACCAACTTCAATGAGCAGCGCATCGCTCTCTGCCAGAATGGTTTGAAGTCCAGCGTCAAAGAGCACGGCCTCTCGCAAGTGTCGGCTCCAGTACTCTGGGTCAACCGCTTGCTCTGCCGTGATCCACGTCCCGGTGACATTTGATACAAAGGGAACGCTAGGCTGTGCGCGTGCAGAAGCCCGAACGGTTTGCGTAAAGGCTGGCAACGCAGCATCAAGCATTGCTGAATGAAAGGCGTGTGAAGTCTGTAGGCGTCTGCTTTCAATCCCTTTTTCGTCGAGTGTTTTCTTTAGTTCTTCAATCGCAGCGATGGTTCCTGAGATGACGCACGCCCCAGACCCATTGACCGCAGCGAGTGATAAATCATTGTTCAGCAAAACACGCGCCTGTGTTTCGTCCAGTGGCACCGCGAGCATCGCACCAAGCGGCAATGCCCAAATTAGACGCCCACGCTCTGCAACAAGCTTCAACGCAGTCGACAGCTCAAAGACGCCCGCTAAGCAGGCGGCAACGTATTCGCCTAGGCTGTGCCCAATCATTGCCTTCGGCGTCACACCGGTCGACATCCAGAGTCGCGCCAAGGCATACTCGACGGCAAACAAAATTGGTTGTGTGAGCCAAGTTTCGTGGATGCGCGCACGACTTGGATCATCTTTTTGCGCGACGCCATACAACACTTGCCTGATATCGAGCTCAAGCAACGGTTGTAAAAGGGTGGCGCAGACATCAAGCTCTTGGCGAAAAACTGGCTCATGCGCATACAGATTTGCAGCCATCTCGAGGTGCTGACTGCCTTGACCCGGAAACATAAAAATGACGTTGGGTTGCCCGCTTTTTGCAACGGCAAGCTGACCCATCGCGCTGTTTTGATTGCTGAGCAAGCGTTTTATTGCATCACCCTGTGACAAGCAGGCAAAGGCGACACGGTGTTGGAAGCTTTTACGACCCTGCGCAAGCGTCCATGCCACATCCTCGAGCGGTGTGTCAGGATGTGCTTGTAAATGCCTGGCGAGAGCTTGCTGCATATCGTCTACCGCTTGCTTCGTTCTGCCCGACAGCACCAGTAGTTGCTGCGTGGTGTTTGCGTCAGGTTGAAGAGACAAGGGTGCTTGCTCAAGAATCGCATGCGCGTTGGTGCCACCGATACCAAATGAGCTGATACCTGCGCGAAGCGGTGCGCTGCCCTCAGTCCATTCTGTTAAGGCCTGACTGACGAAGAAGGGGCTGGTTTCTAGTCCAAGTTTTGAATTTGGCGTGTCAAAATGAACCGTCGGCGGAATTTTTTTATACCTTAAGGCGAGTGCGACTTTGCTAAGACCGGCGATACCCGCGGCACTGTTCAAGTGCCCGATGTTGGTTTTGACAGCGCCGAGCGCACAAAATTGTGTCTGTTTAGTTTGCGTCTCGAAGGCCTCTTTGAGCGCAGCCACTTCAATCAGGTCGCCCAGTGCGGTGCCGGTACCATGTGTTTCGATGTATGAAATTGACTCGGCTCTGACGCCAGCACGTTCTTGAGCCTTGAGAATCACATCCACCTGCCCTTGCACGCTTGGGGCAGTAAAGCCAACTTTTAACGCGCCATCGTTATTGATGGCTGAACCCTTGATGACCGCATAGATGGTGTCTTGGTCTTGAAGTGCCAGCGCTAACGGTTTGAGCAGTACTGCACCCACGCCGCTGCCCCAAACAGTTCCTTGCGCTTGTGCATCAAAGGCTCGGCAATGGCCATCGGGCGAGGTAATCATGCCCTCTTGAAAAAAATGTCCACTGGCTTGTGGCACTTTAAGCGCAACGCCTCCGGCAAGCGCCATATCGCACTCACCATCGATCAGACTTCGACACGCCAGATGAATCGCAACAAGTGATGTCGAACAGGCTGTTTGGATATTGAGGCTGGGGCCCGTCAAGTTGAGAGCATAGGACACGCGTGTCGCGATAAAGTCTTTTTCGTTACCCAGGATTGCCTGATAGTCTGAGGCGTCCGCGTGCGTATCGAGATAAGGGATAACTTGATTCATCAAGTAATCGTTTTGTCCGCAGCCTGCGAACACGCCGATCGCGACTTCTGATTTATTTTTTGCATAGCCGGCATCTTCAAGAGCGTGCCAGGCGATTTGTAAAAACAGTCTTTGCTGTGGATCGATGATCCTAGCTTCGGCAGGTGTGTAGCCAAAAAAAGCGGCATCAAAGTATTCGATGTCGTCAATCATGCCATGAGCGGGTACGTAGTTTGTCGCGTGCGCGGCGCTCGCCGGCACCCCCGCAGCAATTAATTCTTCAGTTGAAAAAAATCTGATGGTTTCACGCCCTTGCGCAAGATTCTCCCAAAAGTCTGTCAACGTCTCCGCGCCTGGATAGCGACCGCTCATCCCGATGATGGCAATCTCTTGTGATAGTGTTTGAGCTGACTGACTCGTCAGTGCGCGCCGAGGCGCTGCACGTGTAGCTTCTGTAAGTTTGGCTGACAGTGTGCGTACAGTTGGGTGCTGAAATAAAGTGACCAGGGTGCACGAAGCATCAAGTTGTTCACACAATTTTTCGTAAACACGGGTCAATAGTAACGAGTGGCCACCCAGATCAAAGAAGTTTTCGTCGAGCGCAATATCTTCGCGACCCAAGACGTCGCGCCAAATTTGGAGTACGGTGCTCTCGATCTTATTGAGGGGAGACGTGGCACTACTGTTAGCGTTGACGCGCGGTTTTGTAGGCGCTGGCAAGGCTTTGCGATTGATTTTTCCGTTTGGCGTTTGTGGGATGCTCTCTAAAAAAACGACTTGTGCCGGAACCATGTAGTCGGGCAAGTTTTTTCTCAGAGCTTGACGCAGATCATTTTCTTGTAGCGCACCGCTTTGTACGGCCAGTACATAGGCCACTAATTTTTTATCACCAGGTGTATCCTCGCGCGCGATGACTACGGCCTCACGCACGCCGCTGAGTTGCCTCAAACTAGTTTCAATTTCACCCAGTTCAATACGATAGCCACGAATTTTGACTTGTGAATCAATGCGCCCCAAAAAGTCGTAGGTATCATTTGCGAGTTTGCGGGCCAGATCGCCCGTACGATAGATTCGACTGCCAGGCTGCGTGGCGAACTGATCCGGGCGATAGGCGTCGGCAGTGAGATCCGGGCGATTCAAGTAGCCTCTGGCTAAGCCATCGCCACCGATCATGAGTTCGCCTGCAACGCCGATGGGCTGCAGATTCTGACGCGAATCAAGCACATACATCTGTGTATTGCGAATAGGCGCACCGACCGGTTCGGTTCCTTCGCTATCTTGCGTGTGTGCTTGATTGATCAGACGATTTGCCGACCAGATGGTTGTTTCAGTTGGGCCGTACAGGTTCCACAGCGTGACGCCTTGCTGCCGCAATTTCTTTGAAAGATCAAGCGGCAAGGCCTCGCCGCCGCACATGACGGTAAACGGCGGTTGTACCCGCCACGACGTATCGAGTAACAGGCGCCAAGTCGTAGGTGTCGCTTGCATGTGGCTGACGCCATGCTGATGAATGAGCGCCTGTAAGTGCTCGGCATTCAAAGCCGCTTCACGTGGGGCAATCACTAAATGCGCACCCGTCATCAAGGGTAGATACACCTCAAGCCCAGCGATATCAAACGAAATTGTTGTCACGGCCAGCAACGTATCTTCGGTAGACAGGCCAGGCGACTCTTGCATCGATAGCAAGAAATTCAAGAGTGCTTGATGATGGACTTGAACGCCCTTTGGGCGACCCGATGATCCAGAGGTAAAGATCACATAGGCCGAATTCAGCTCGAAGATGTTGGGCGGTGGTTGGGTTTGACCAAGCCGTTGCGCGACAGCTAACTTGTCCTGATCCTGATCCAGACAAATGACTTGAGCGGCGCTTTCGGGCAGGGTCGCGGCAAGCTTGGCCTGAGTGATAATTAATAAAGGCTTGGCATCTTCCAAGACCCAGGCCAAGCGCTCGCTTGGGTAGCCAGGGTCAAGTGGAATGTAGGCAGCGCCTGCGCGCATGATGGCCAAGAGGCTGACCACAAGGTCAATTGAACGCTCTAGGTAAACGGCGACTAACACTTCTGCACCGACGCCCAAGCCTCTGAGCGCTAAGCTGAGCGTGTTGACCTGATCGTGTAATGCCTGATAAGTCAATGAGCCCTGACCGAAGCTGACTGCGGTTTTTTCAGGATTTTGTTTGACTGTCTGATCGAAAATATCTAGCCAAGTCGTGGCCAATGGATAGGGCTCAAACGCTGCTTCGGTTGTTCTGATAGCTGCCAGCTCGACCGAAATTTCGAGCGGCAGGTCGGCCGTGCAGCTCGACATACCCTCGGTCAAGCTTCTGAGTAACGAGCAGTAATGCCCCATCATTCGCTCGATTGTGTCAGCGTTGAATAAATCTGGGTTCCAAGTCCACTCGGCAACCGTTTGGCCGGCATTCTCTAGAATCGACAAGCTCAGATCAAATTTTGACGCCAGCACGTCGAGCTCGACCTCTTCGAGTTCGAGGCCTGGCATGTTCAATTGACCAGTCGGGGTATTTTGAACATCAAATGAAACTTGCAAGAGTGGGGCATAGCTCAAGCTTCTTGGGGGATTCAGCGCCTCGACCAGTTGTTCAAATGGGATATCCTGATGGGCATAGGCCTTTAGACAGGTTTGACGAACGCGTTCTAACAGCGTACGAACGGTGGGTGCATCGGTCAGGTCAAGGCGTAAGGCTAAGGTGTTGATAAATAAGCCAATCAGAGGCTCGACATCGGTATGGTTGCGATTAGCGACTGTGGTGCCTATTACCAAATCGTGCTGTCCACTCAGGCGTTGCATCAGCAACGCAAAGGCGCCGAGCATCGTCATAAAAAGGGTACAGCCGGTTTCGCTGCTGAGGCTGCGCAACGAATCAAGCAGTGAGCTTGAAAGAGCCATCTTCCTGCTCTGCCCACGGTATGACATGACGGCAGGCCTGGGCCGGTCAGTGGGCAGATTTAATAATTCTGGGGCATCGGCCAGTTGTTGTCGCCAATAAGCTAGCAAGGCGTCAAGCGTTGGGCCTTGCAGGCGTTGCCGTTGCCAAGCGGCATAGTCCGCATATTGAAGGGGCAGGGCTGGCAGCGTCGCGGCTTGGTTCGCATACCCGGCAGTCAGTTCATTGATAAAAATACCCAGTGACCAACCATCCGAAACAATATGGTGCATCACAACAGTGAACAGAGTCGATCCATCTGAAAGAGAGACTAGGGTTGCACGTATTAACAACTCGTCCGTCAGATCAAAGCAATATTGAGCCGCGAGCTCGACCTGCTGGTGAATTTCTTTCTCCAGACTCTCGAGTGGACTCGCTTGTTTTTGCTCAATGACACACTGAGTGATGGGCCGAATCAAGACAGTGAGTTGCTGGTTGCTCAACTTAAAATTTGCTCTGAGCCCTTCGTGGCGCGCCACAATTTGATCGATAGCATGTTGTAACGCACCTTGATCTACCTGTCCGGTCAGTCTGATGGCCAGAGGCATGTTGTAGGTGGCCGAGGGGCCTTCGAGGCGATCCAAAAACCAGAGCCGTTGCTGCCCAAACGACGCTTCAAGCGGCTGAGAGCGATCGACAATTTTGATGCGCGCTTGCGCTTGAATTTGTACCTCGGCTTGTTTGAGGTAGTCTAAGATTTGTATTTTGTTGTCTTTAAGCTCTGTAGCTAGCTCTTTGGTCAAGACGCCTTTGGGCGCTCTGACGCCAAGCTGATCTGCATCAAGCCAAATTTTAATATTCAGTTCGCGTAGCCGCGCGAGTAACGTTTCGATTTGGCTCATAGACGAAATTCCTCTTCGTCATCGGCTAACGCCTCAAGTGGTTGTGACTGCTGTTGAACCAGCCAGCGCTGCGTGTCGATATGCTCAGCCAAGACATTTACACAAGGTTTATCAAACAGTACCGTGAGCGGAATTTGAATCTGTAATACTTGCTGGATTTTTGTGACCAATCTGCCTGCCAGCAACGAGTGTCCACCGAGATCAAAGAAATCATCGTGACAGCTCACACGCTCAATCCCTAACACTTCAGCCATCAAGGTCGCCACAGTCACCTCAGTCTCGGAGCTTGGCGCAATAAAGCGCTCGAGGTTGAGTGCACCTGGTGCAGGCAAGGCATTACGGTCAAGTTTGCCGTTCGGTGTGAGAGGTAACTGCTCCAGTTGTGCCCACTCAGTCGGCACCATATGGGCCGGCAGTTGGCTACGCGTCCAGTCTTTGACTGCCTCGGTCGTTGTCGTGCGGTCTTTTGAGGTGAAATAGGCGGCTAAACGCTTGTCGCCTGGCGCTGCTGTCCACACGATGACAATGGCTTGACGCACTGAAGGATGTTGCTGAATCACAACTTCAATTTCACCGGGCTCGATCCGGAAGCCGCGAATTTTGATCTGATGATCGATTCGCCCCAAGCACGTTAAGGTGCCGTCGGCTAGATGCCTGGCTCGGTCACCTGTTCTGTAGAGACGTGCTCCGGGTGTGGTGCCAAACGGGTCTGGAATAAACTTCTCGGCCGTGAGGGCGGGCAAACCCAAATAGCCCCAGGCCAGACCATCGCCGCCGATTAAAAGTTCTCCGCTGGCACCTTGCGGCATCAAATTGCAATCCTGATCAACCACGTAGACCGTTGTGTTGTCGATCGGGTAGCCGATATCTTCGTTCGGCTTTGTTACCGCGCTCACCGCAACACGATGTGCGGTCGACCAAATCGTGGTCTCTGTGGGTCCGTAAAGATTCCAGACCTGGAGTTGCAGATGTAGCATCTGCTGAGCGAGATCGCTCGGAAATCCCTCACCCCCACAAAAGGCTCGCTTAAGTGGAGTATTGCCTGTCCAGCCTGCCTCGAGTAATAGCCGCCATGTCGTCGGGGTGGCTTGCATCACTGTGATGCCCTGCTGGTCGATACTTTGTTTAAGCAACATCCCATCCATGGCAGTCTCGCGATCAGCGATCACAACATGGGCGCCGACTAAGAGCGGCAAATACAACTCTAGCCCCGCAATGTCAAAAGAAATTGTGGTCACAGCAAGCAACGTGTCTGAGTGGCTTAAGCCTGGAGTTTTTGCCATCGACAGCAAAAAATTGGTCAGGTTGCGTTGGGTTAAGGCAACCCCTTTGGGTTTGCCCGTCGAGCCAGAGGTGTAGATCACATAGGCTAGGTCGTCTGGACTGACGACTGGCTGTGGACACTCTTCGTTGAGTGGCGCAGCGTTAAAAATGTCTTCCAGGGTTACGACGGTGGCGTGCGTGCTGGGTAAATCAGTTACCAACGATGTTTGCGTCAGGATCAGCTTAGCCTGACTATCTTCAAGCATGTACTGAATACGATCGCTAGGATAAGCTGGGTCTAATGGGATATAAGCCGCGCCTGTTTTTTGAACCGCCAAAAGCGCCGCCAGCATGTCAGCTGAACGCTCAAGGTAAAGGCTGACAAAAACACCTTGCGTTGCACCGAGTTCGAGTAGTTGCGCGGCAATCTGGTTTGCTCGGCGATTCAAGACCTCATAACTGAGCGTTTCACCACGGAAACTGACTGCTGGTGCGTTGGGCGTTTGTGAGACTTGACGTGCAAATAATTCACAAAATGCCACCGCATGGTTCGCTGTGTGCAGTGACTTCGGGTTCAGGTCATACGAGAGTTGTTTGCGCTCATCCTGATCAAGCATCGCCTCTTGCCATTGTGCAAGCGTGCCTTGCGAGCATCTCGGAATCGCAACGAGTAGTTTGCTTAAGTGCTCACAGAGCCGCTTCATCGCCTCGCTGTCAAAGCGAGAAGTATCCCAAAATAACTTGAGCGGGATGCTGTCGCCAGGCGACGCCATCAGAGTCAGAGGCGAACTAATTTGTTCAAGCACTTGAATCTGATCAATGTGCAAGACTTCAGCCTGCTGATCAAGCGCCTGATCAACAGGGTAGTTTTCAAAGATCACAATCGATTCAAACAGAGGCTGACGAGTCGGCACCTCTGAGCAGCGATGAATTTCAACGAGGGGCGTATAGGCATATTCGTCGCGAGTCAGTTGGCTGTCGCGCAGCGCCTGTAAGTAAGAAAGAATCGATTGCTGTGGACTGAGCGACACTCTGACGGGCAGGGTATTAATAAAGAGCCCTACCATTTGATCAACATCGACAAGCTCGGGTGGGCGACCTGAGACGGTTGCGCCAAATACGATATCGTTCGATGCGCTATACCGACTGAGCAGCATGGCCCAGGCACCTTGGATCAGAACGCTGAGTGTCAAGCCCTGTTGCTGAGCAAGTGTACGCAGACCCTGACTCGTTTCGCTGTCAAGTGCAAAGGTCTGAGCCATGTAGCTGATCGGCTGAGAGTCGTCTGCTCTCGCTACAGTGGTGGGGGCC
>Ga0114958_10002091_pt1 | contig 15198 bp, 5 predicted proteins | sample C_130208_EF_Meta_FD_89577 | JGI IMG/M metagenome (GOLD analysis project Ga0114958, IMG submission 89577) | Freshwater microbial communities from Lake Croche, Canada to study carbon cycling - C_130208_EF_MetaG | ecosystem: Environmental > Aquatic > Freshwater > Lake | place: Lake Croche, Canada...
CCCTTCATCGCCAAAGTGCCACCGCCTAGGGTCAGAGCGCTTGCGCTGTTGATCAGGTTCGTTGGTGTGGCCAGATTTGAAAGGTCTTCTTGCAGAATCCCGCCATTAACCGTAGTCGAACCGGTGTAGGAATTGACCGCCGTGCCGTTGAGACTCCAGGTGCCGATTCCGAATTTAATGAGCGAAAAAGCCGCGGTAGTGTTATTGGCCAGCAGCGCGGATAAAGTGTTGGTCGCCGTGCTGGAACCACCCAGGGACAAGGTGCGGGTGAACGCTGCCGTTCCATACCCGGGGGTTGCGGTGTTGGTGAAGTTGATGGCACCGGTGCCGGATGCGTCGAGTGTGGCGCCAATGATATTATTGCTGTCACCGTTAATCGTGAAGCTGCGATTGGTGCTGGCTGCTCCTCCCGTGTATTTCAGGATGGTGCCGTTACCAAGCACTAGATTGGTAGCCGCGTTGGTGGACTGGCCGATGCTGCTAGGACTGCCGCCATCGGCAAGGGTCGTCGCAACCAAAGTGCCTCCGTAAGCGAGCCCGCCATTGGTAGACACGATGGCACTAATCGTTGTCGTACCCGTATAGCTGTTCGATCCGGATAGTGTCCAGATACCACCACCCGACTTGATGACAGTGATGGCACCCGTGCCGTTATTGGTGAGAGTCGCAGCCAAGGTATTGGCCGTCGGGCTGCCGCCAGCAAGGGTCAGGGTGCGGGCTGCATTGGCGGTGCCGTAGCCTGGGGTCGCCGTGTTGGTGAGATTCAGCGCGCCCGTGCTCGAGTTAATGGTAGAGCTGGCATTCAGTGTGAATCCTCGATTCGTGCTCACAGCAGGTCCCGTGTATCTTAAGGTGCCGCCACTGAGAACCAAGTTGGCGGCCGCATTGGTTGACTGGCCGATGCTACTGGCGCTGCTGCCATCGGCGAGCGTAGTGGCGATCAAGGTGCCTGCAGTGATCGTGACGGTGCCGGTAAAAGTGTTGGCGCCGGAAAGCGTCAACGTGCCTGCAGTTGCTTTCGTTAGGTTCGTTGATGTTCCGCTGATGATTCCCGAGGCGATCAAGAACCTGCCCGAGGCCACATCCCAAGTTTGGCTGGCACCCAGCGCAATCGGCGTTGCGAGAGTCACATTGGCAGCGGCGGTTCCCAAGGTGATGCCGCTCGCACCGAGCGTGAGTGTCCCCGCTCCGGTAACGCCAATACTCGACAGCGCACCCGTTACGTTGATGTTGCTCCATGAGCTTGAGGTCCCTAGCGTCAGGTTTTCACCCAGCGAGGTGCTGGCCCAAGTCGCTACGTCGCTCGAACCAGGGGTCGTGCTGCCGGTCCAACTTGCACCGGCGGTGAGGTCGGTGCCGGTCGCAGCCTTGGTGATAGGTGCGGCCTGTGAGACGTTGACGAGTGTGAACACGGCCAGCGCCAGCGAAAGCACCGTGCCGGTGGCGGCTAGGCTAGGTGGGAACGAATCTCGGAGTTTCATGATGATGTGGGTTGGATTTGGATTTGGATTGGAGAAGCAAGAGAGAGTGGAGAGCGGAGAGCGAGGGTTGCGGGACGGGTATTGCAGATGAGAAAAGTAGGAAACACTGTGGACCTATCTGGGTGTGGATCACACGGGGAAGTATTCTTTTTAAAGTGACTGGGTATTTGGGTGACCTAGTTTGGGGCTGTGCTTGATTGTCTGTTCGCCGGTTGACAAGCCGGTCACGGTGGTGCCTAGTTCGGGTATGTTGCCAGTGCCGCGACCCTCCGTGCCTGAATTGACCGCAGCTCACCTGCGCGAGGGTCTGCGGATGGGGCGGTGGAGCGGGACCCTGCCCGGTGCGGCCCGCTTGGCAAAGCAACTCGATGTCGCGCCGGCAACGATCCGCGCCGCACTGCGGCTGCTTGAGGCCGATGGGTTGATCACCGGCCGGGGGCTGGGACGCAGCCGCTCCATTGCCTCCAGCACGACCGAGGCGGTGGCTCCGCCGCTGCGTTTGGCAATTCTTCGATACGGCGCGAGTCGCACAGACAACCCCCAAACATCTGCAGTCTTGACCGAAATCATCCATTCGCTGGAAGCGGCGGGTCATACGGCTTTCCTCAGCGAGAGATCCCAAATCGACCTGCGGCAAGACTTGGGGCGCATTGTTAGGGAAATGGAAAAGACCCCGGCGGATGCGTGGGTCATCGTGTCCGGGTCCCGTGAGTTGCTGGAGTGGTGCGCCACCCAGCCGCTACCGTGCCTCGCCTTGTATGGCCGAACCGGCGGGCTGGCACTCGCACGCACCGGGCCGGACAAGGTGCCGGCGTATCGCGCCGCCACGCGCGAACTCCTGGCACTCGGGCATCGCCGCATCGTCCTCATCGCCCGCGCCGCTCGCCGCATGCCGACACCAGGGAGTTCCGAACGCGCCTTCCTGGAAGAACTCGCCTCCCACGGAGTGGTAACAGGCAGCTACAATCTGCCGGATTGGGAGGAGAGTCCTGAGGGATTTTCCAATTTGCTTGAACGGCTGTTTCTGCATTCTCCACCTACCGCGCTGATCGTTCAAGAGGCCGCTCGCTACATTGCCGCCGCTGAGTTCCTTGCCCGGCGTGGCATCAAGGTTCCGCAGAAGGTCTCGTTGATTTCCCCTGATGACGATCCGTTGTTCGCCTGGTGCCATCAGGGCATTGCCCACATGCGCTGGTACGATGCGCCCATCGTGCGCCGCGTGGTGCGCTGGGTGAATGACGTTCGTAAAGGTAAGCCCGATCGCAAGGAGATCAACTTCCCGGCTGAGTTCGTCCCCGGCGGCAGCATCGGGCCGGTGTGGAAGGGCTGAGAGAGGCGAGGGGGAATAGGCGGCGGAGATTTTCAAGAGGCTCGCCCGATGGCTGGAATGAGCTCGCCGTTCATGATGGCGCAGTATCGGGCCAATCCCGGTCATTCGTTGACCTAGTTGCCTCGGTTTTCCAAGTTGCCGACTCTTCAAAATGGATGTCTTTATATTGCACATACCCCTCCGCTTTTGCGATTGGGTAGACCGGATCGACTTGTTTCACCACCATGAAAGTTCCAAGCAACTCCTCACGACAACCGGGTTTCGCCCTCGTGGTCACTCTCTCGCTGATGATCCTGCTGACGATCATTGCGGTGGCCTTGCTAACCCTTTCGAGCATCTCGCTGCGATCTTCCAGCCAGGGCCAGGCATTGGCGACTGCCCGGGCCAACGCACGCCTGGCGCTGATGCTGGCGCTCGGTGATTTACAGAAGAGCCTCGGCCCGGACCGGGCGATCACGGCGACCTCCGAAATCCTTTCAACATCGGGGTCTACCGTGACCAAGCCCAATACGACCGGGGTCTGGGAATCCTGGTGGGATTTCAACCCGAATAGCAGCCCCGCGCCGAACTACCCGAGCCAGAAAACGAGTCGTTTTCGGCGCTGGCTGGTTTCAAGCGCAGTTCCGACGGATCGTGAGTCGAGGAGTTTTGTCACCGCACCGTGGACAGGTAAGACCGTCGAGCTTGTCGGCAATGGGTCACTCGGCCCGAACGCACCTGCGACAGCGAAAGTGGTCGCGGGCCTCGTGCCAGTTGCCAAAAGCGGCGTCGTCCAGGGTTCGTACGCGTGGCATGTCTCCGATGAATCGGTGAAGGTACGGGTCAACCTCTATCGCGATCCCGGCCAGAATACGACACTTGCACAAAAGCGTGCCTTGCTTGCGGGCCAGCGACCGGATCCGACGGTGTTGAAAGGCACTGACGGCAAGCTCTTGACTTGTCTGCCCACTGACCTCGTCGCGGCTGAGTTTGCAAAGGCTGCGGCCAGCGTTGACAAGGTCATCGACCTCGATCAGGCGGAATTGCTTGATGCGGCGAAGGGCAAGATCAAGCAATTCCGCAACGACGTCACGCCCTACTCGCTCGGAGTGATGGCCGACGTGCGCGGTGGTGGCCTCAAGCAGGATTTGTCCTCAGTGTTCGAAATGAGCACCGCCAGCAGCACCCTGTTACCCTCTGAGTTTAACAATCAGAAATTGTATCAATCGACGCAAGGAATCACCGGAGTTTCCGATCCGAATTGGAGCGCCTTGGCCAGTTACTATAATTCGTTCCGAAGCCTTGCCACTGCAGATACCAATCCGACCTTTGCGGTGAAATCACCGCCAACTTCCACCACCTTCACCGACGCAGTACCCACCGCGTACAATCCCGTGCCGGTCATCGCCAAGGTGGATACCATATTCAGTCTCGTTGCCAGGCCGTGTACCGATGTCTTTTGGTTGGATGGGCCACCTGCCAAAGCTTCGAACAACAACGGCGCACTGACAAATTATGATTACTTTGTGGACTTGATTTTCACTCCGGTGGTCACTCTTCACAATCCGTACAACGTCAATTTATCATTTAACAAGATGCAGGTGACCTTCACCAACCTGCCTGTCGCTTTCAACTTCACCTTGATCCAAGGCGGGCCCGGAAAGCCGAGTGGAGGATCACAAAGCGTGGTTCCTGGAACCTTTGAATCGCTCAACACCATGTCGCAGAAAAGTAGTCGTGGAGATAAAACTTTTGTCATGAATATTGCCAATTGGGCCGATACCCAGCCGCTCAGCGCTAATTCCCCAACATCCGGGCCGATTGTCATGAAGCCCGGGCAAACCTTGATTTGCGGACCTTACTTCGACCCGGCCAAGTCATTCAAATCCGATGCTGGTGCCGGCAACAACACCGTAGCGTATGATTGGTACAACGGCCTGACAAAATCAATCAAGGCGAAACCGTCGTTTACGCCCGGCCTTGGCTTCGAAGTCACCGCCAACACGATCAATCACATGCGTGCGGGGGTCGGCGGCGGAGGTTCCGGCTGGGCCTTTTTATTTTTGCGCGATCAAAGCGTGAGCCCGAAGAATTCCCTTTCAACGGTCACCGATCAATTCTATGTGGAATACAAAGTTCAAAGGCCGAGTTGGTATCCCGATGACAACACGAAGAACATGACTTCCGCCGCTCCGTCATTCGCCGTAGCCGCCCAACTTCAGGCTAATCCGGGCGATGCGCTCGTTGATTATGCCAAACTCCAGTTTGATTATCTAGACGACTCCACGATCAAGAACGTTTTCAACGACCGGGTTTATCGCTACCCACCCACCGGTTCCCTGACCGGTTTGCAAATGCCCGCCGCTCCGGGCGGTGTGCCTTATGGAAGCCAGGGTACCTATGTTCGGCCGTTCGCGATTTTCTCCGCTTATACCCGCACCACCAATGGCGGCGTGTATGAAACCGGAACGCGCACCAAAAGTGCGGTTGACAGCCCTCAGGTCAACCTGCTCAGAGACGGTCGCCTGGCTGGCAAGCCCTATCTCTTCCATAATCCGTCCCAGACGAATTTCACGATGAATCTGGCCACGGAAAAGCCGGGGGGGCAGGCCTATGAACTCAATTTCCAACCGTTCCTTAGCAATGGTGATTTCCAAGACTACATGGATGTGGATGCAGGCAACCGGGTCCCTTGCCTCAGTGGAAACAAAACCACCAGCGGCATCAAGTCCGGCAGCTATCTGGAACTGCCTTCGGGCCCCCTGCAGACCATCGCCGACTTCCGCCGGTCCAACGCCCTTACCACCGCTTATCTGCCGCAATTCGTGCAGCCTGTGGGCAATTCCCTGCTTCATCCGCTGATGTCCGCCGACAAGGTGATCGAGACCAGTCCGGCCATAAGTGCAACGCAACTGCTGGATCAGTCGGTGCTAGCAAACCACGCGCTTTACGACCGGTTCTACTTTTCGACTTTCGCGACCCGCGGCACGACAGCGCCGGATACGGTGTTCGAGCAGTTCATGAATGGCAGCGCACCATTGGCATCCCAGGCCTTCCAGCCTTATGTGCCTGCTGGCAAAACCGTCGCCACCGCCAAGGCGGAACTCTTCGCCTCAAGTAAACCGAAGGACAGCGCTTACAAGACTGCCGCCGAATTCCAGATGATTCGAGGTCCATTCAATGTCAACTCGACGAGCGTGCAGGCATGGAAGGCCGCTCTGGCCGCGATGAACAAGGGCGAGATCGCCACCCTTTGGGCCCGTACCGCCGGGCTTGAAATGAAAACGGCGGGAGGCGTGGCAATCAGTTCAATGTCGCTTCTCAACGGTGGCGCGAACCGGAATGCTGCCGTGGATCCCACCAAAATTGACAACGTTCGCACCAACGACTGGAACGGTTATCGAGAACTCACCGAACCGGAACTCGAGAATCTCGCCACCAAGATCGTTGAAGAGGTTCGCAACCGGGGCCCCTTCCTATCGATGTCGGAGTTTGTGAACCGGCAGGTCGGGCCGGTCGGACCGCTCACCTTGAGTGGTGCGCTCGAAGCCGCCATTGCCGCATCCGAGATCAATGAAAAGAAGAACGCGGTCTTTCCCTCTACCTATCTTGCCCAGACTCCAATCACGGCAACCGACCTCAGCGACGTCAATATCTACAATTACAAAACCAAGGATGCCACCCTTGGCAACCCGGCAGCGGGATCTCCCGGCTGGGTCAACCAGGCGGATTTGCTGCGCATCCTGGAGCCGTCCGCTACCGTGCGTGGCGACACCTTTGTCATCCGCGTCTATGGAGAAGCGCAGGATGCCGATGGAAATGTCACTGCCCACGCCTATGCCGAGGCCGTGGTACAGCGTGTGCCAGATTACGTCGACCCGGTGGACCGTGCATCGCTGAATGCTTACGACATCACGCTGCCAAAGGCGCTAGCTTCCACCGCCTCTGCGACCAACAAAGCCTTCGGGCGCCGTATCACTCTGACGTCGTTCCGCTGGTTGTCGGGCAACGAGATCTGAAATTCATGATTCATCCATTTCCTCTCCTCTTCCTGACTGCAATTGGCCTGTCCACTGCGATCCACGCCCAACAAAAGGAAGCGCCTGTCCCGGTGCAGGTCCGCGCGGTCCTGCACGATCCGATCCACCCAAGCGCCGAGCTGTATTATCCGGACAAGGCGGGTGTCGCGGTCAAACTGGAATTTCGGCATCAGGATTTGACCGAAGCCTTGTGGATGGTGCCCGCCAATGGCTCGCTGGTGCTTTATGACAAGGCCGAGATCGATCCCAAGAATCCCGCGGCAAGTCTCGCGGCGAGTGTTCTTCTGCCGCCAAACCTCAAGCAGGCGATTGTCATCGTGCTGCCAGCTCCGGCAGGTACCAAGCCTGCTTACCGGATGTTTGTCATTGAGGATTCAGAGAAAGCGTTCCCGGCGGGCGAGTCGCGAGTGTTGGGCCTCGTCTCCGTGGAAGCGGCCGTTCAAGCGGGTGAGCATCGACTGCTGATCCATCCGGGCAAGGTCACCAGCGTGCCGCCCGTCAGGAAGGTCAATGAATACAACATGGCGCAGACCAATTTCTATTACCATCAGGGTGATTCATGGGTGCCTTTTACCGAGCGTCAGTTGCAGTATCTCGAGGCCTGCCGGCGGATTTTCATCGTCTACGCGACCCCCGGTGCCCTCCAACCGTCGGTCAGCACCATTGTGGATATTTCCCCTAAGGTGCCACCGAAGTGAGGATTGCCGGGCATTCTCGACCGCCTGCCTCGCGGTGGAAATCAGCCCGTAGCGGCTGAATTCTTGCATCGAAGTATTGATTTCGGGGCAAGTTTGTCCCTCATTGCGGCGTAGGTGACCGCGTCCATGCCTTATTCCTCCGCCATTCGCATTCTGCCATTCCTTTTCTGCCTGGCGATCACCGCCCGAGCGGAGGATCCCTCGTTCAGCCGCGATGTTCGCCCGATCCTTTCTGACGCGTGCTACAAGTGCCACGGACCGGATGACAAAGAGCGCAAGGGTGAGCTCCTGCTCAGCGAGCTGGCAGGGGCTCTGAAAGGCGGGAAATCGGGCGATCCGGCGATCGTTCCAGGGAAGCCGTCGGCGAGTGAAATCATCAAACGGCTGCACACCACTGATCCGGATGAGCACATGCCTCCTCCCGCCACCAAGAAAGTGCTCACCCCGGAGCAAATCAGTGTGTTGGAGAAATGGATCGCCTCCGGGGCCAAATACGAAAAACACTGGGCGTTTCAAGCTCCCGTCGCACCTGCCGTCCCCAAGTCAGAAGCGTCCAATCCGATCGACGCTTTCGTGCAGTCCACCCTCGCGGGTAGCGGACTGAAGCCCTCCCCGGAAGCTGACAGGGTCGCTCTCTACCGTCGTGCCAGTTTTGATCTCACCGGCCTGCCTCCGACTCCCGAAGATCTGGCCGCGTATCTGGCCGACCGCACGCCTGATGCCTATGAAAAGGCCGTGGACCGCTTGCTCGCCTCTTCGCAGTATGGCGAGCGTTGGGCCCGCAAATGGCTCGATCTCGCCCGCTACGCCGACACCAACGGCTATGAGAAAGACAACCCGCGCACGATCTGGCCCTATCGGGACTGGGTGATCAAGGCGCTCAACGACGACATGCCCTTCGATCGGTTCACCATCGAGCAGATCGCCGGCGACCTGCTACCTGGAGCCACAACAGACCAGCGGATCGCCACCGGGTTTCATCGCAACTCCATGCTCAATGAGGAAGGCGGAATCGACCCCTTGGAATTCCGCTTCAAGGCCATGGTGGATCGCGTGGCCACCACTGGTGCCACCTGGCTGGGGCTGACACTTCAATGCTGCCAGTGCCACACTCACAAATACGATCCCATCCCGCATCGTGAGTATTATTCAATGATGGCGTTCCTCGACAATGCGGACGAACCGATTCTCGAACTGCCCAGTCCAGATCAGGAGCGAGAGGCCACGGCACGGATCGCCAAGGCAGACGAACTGGTGGCCGCACTGCCGCTCAAGTGGCCGGTCCAGGATCCATCGATGGTCTGGACCGCCCCAGTCTCCGCCGTGACCACGGAACCCGCCGAAGCCACCAGTGCCCTGGACGATAGCTCGGTTCTGTTCACTGCACCCGGACCTGAAACAAGCACCACTACCCTGCAGTTTCCCGGGCTCAAGGGAAAGTTCACCAACCTCCGCATCGAAGCTCTAACAGATGACTCGCTTCCTGGAAAAGGACCCGGCAGAACACCACACGGTAACTTTGTCCTCAGTGAGCTGGAAGTCCACGTGGGAGGACAGTTTGTGAAACTCACACAGCCAACTGCCAACGTCGAGCAACCCAGCTACCCCATCACCGCCGCCATCGACGGCAAGAACGATACGGGCTGGGCCGTGCAGATTCTTGGCCAGGACATCCATGACAACAAAACGGCTACCTTCACGTTTGAAAATCCCGTCGATCTGAATGGCGATGCAACGGTGACTATAAAACAGTTGCATGGCTCTTTCCACACTATCGGACGGATGAAGATCAGCTTCGGAGCGGCTGCCCCTGCCGGCAGCGGCCCGGAGTCACTCCGCAAGGAATCTCTGGCGAAGGCGTTCTCCACCTGGCTCGATCAACAAAAGTCCCATACCGCGAATTGGCAGGTCGTCACGCCGGTCAAGGCCACCTCGAATCTCCCGCTTCTCACCATCCAACCGGATTCCACGGTCTTCGTCTCCGGCGACATCACCAAGGCGGACACCTATCAGGTGGATCTCGGCAAACCGCCCGAAGCCGTCACCGCCATCCGTTTGGAAGCCATGCCGGATCCGCGACTACCTGCCCGTGGCCCCGGCATGGCCTACTACGAGGGTCCCAAGGGGGATTTCCTGTTAGGCGAGTTCCAGCTCACCGCCGACGGCCAGCCGGTCAAGATCGCCAAGGCCAGCCAGAGTTACGCCAAGAACCATTTTGGCTCGCAGGCCGAGGCCAGTTTCGCGATCGATGGAAATCCCGAGACCGGATGGAGCTGCGCGGAAGGCCAGGGTCGCGCCCATGAGGCTGTATTTCAATTAGAGAAACCTCTCACCGCCTCCAGCCTCAATCTCACGATGATGTTCGGTCGCCACTACGCCTGTTCGTTGGGTAAATTCCGGATCTCCCTCACCACCCAATCGGGCGAGGTGGTGGCCAGCCAGGTTTCCTCCGATGTGCAGCCCTTGATCCACAAGCCGGATCGGACCGAGGCAGAGACCCAGTTGCTGAGAAACGAGTTCCTTCTCAACTCCCCGGAGCTTGTCGCCTCGCGCAAGGAGATCGATGAGCTACGCCGCCCGCAATCGTACCTGACCTCGCTGGTTCTTCAGGAAAGGCCCGCTGAAAACCCACGCCGCACCTTCATTCATAATCGCGGTGAATGGACCCAACCCACCGAGCCCGTCGAGCCCGCAGTCCTATCGATTCTCAATCCCCTCCCTGTCGGCGCCCCGAAGAACCGCCTCGGCTTCGCACGCTGGCTCGTCAGTCGCGACAATCCGCTCACCGCCCGCGTCGTCGTCAATCGCGCCTGGGCCACCTTCTTCGGTCGCGGAATCGTCAAAACCCAGGAGGACTTCGGCTTCCAAAGCAGCCCGCCTTCCCATCCGCAGCTCCTCGACTGGCTGGCCATCCGCTTCATGGACGAGGGTTGGTCGTTCAAGAAACTCCATCGCCTCATCGTCACCAGCCAGACCTACAAGCAATCGAGCTCCTCCACCGCCGCTGGCGAAGAGAAGGATCCGGAAAACATCCTGCTGTGGCGGGGTCCGCGCTTGCGACTCGACGCCGAGGAGGTTCGCGATTCGGCGCTGCGCTCCGCCGGCCTCCTTTCCAACAAAATGTTAGGCCCCAGTGTCTTTCCGCCACAGCCCGCCAGCGTCACCACCGAAGGGACCTATGGAGCCCTTGCTTGGAACACCAGCACCGGCGAGGACCGCTATCGCCGGAGCCTCTACACCTTCGCCAAACGCACCGCGCCATTTGCCTTTGCCAACACCTTCGATGCGCCGACCGGCGAGGCCTGTATCGTCCGCCGGGACAAGTCGAACACGCCACTCCAGGCACTCTCGCTGCTCAACGATGTCACGATCATCGAAGCCGCACAGGCTCTCGGCAAACACCTGGCGGAAACCCCGGGCACTCCCGAGCAACTGGCGTCCGAGGCCTTCGTGCGCTGCTTCTCGCGTCCTCCCTCGCCCGAGGAACTCGCGGCGGTGATGGAGTTCTGTCAGAAGCAGCAACAGCGCTTCACCGCTGCTCCCGAGTCGGCCAAGGCTCTCGCTGGAAACGGTCCTGCCGAAACCATCATCACGCGTGCTACCTGGACCGCCGTGGCCCGCGCCTTGATGAACATGGATGAGTTCGTCACCAAAAGCTGATCACCCGCATGCACCCGTTTCAACACCGCTGTCTTGACATCACCCGTCGCCACTTCCTCCGCGATTGCGGCGTCGGCGTCGGCAAAATGGCGCTCGCCGGATTGTTAGCCGACAGGCTCGGAGCTCAAACCGCTCCTGCTTTCGTCAATCCCCTGACCCCGCATCCCGCCCACTTCGCGGGCAAGGCCAAGGCCGTCATCCACCTCTTCATGGCGGGTGCCCCGAGCCATCTCGATCTCTTCGATTTCAAGCCGGACCTCACCAAGATGGACGGCAAGCCGCTCCCGGCTTCGGTCACGGAAGGCCCACGTCTCGCGTTCATCCGCGCCGACGCCGCCGTCATGGGGCCGCAGTTCAAGTTCGACCGTTACGGCCAGTCCGGCATGGAGATCTCTGAAGCCCTGCCTTATCTTTCAAAGATCGTCGATGACATCTGCTTGATCCGATCCTGCCACACCGATCAATTCAACCACGCTCCCGCGCAGACCTTTTTCCAAACCGGCTTCGCTGTCCCCGGCCGCCCGAGCATCGGATCATGGGCCACCTACGGCCTCGGCTGCGTCACTAGCGAGCTGCCGGCATTCGTGGTTCTCAGCACCGGCAGTGGCATCAGCGGCGGCAGCGGCCTGTGGTCGAGTGGCTTCCTGCCCAGCATCTACACTGGCGTGCGTTTCCGTAATCAAGGCGATCCGATCCTCAATGTCACCAATCCGGCCGGCATCGATCCCACACTTCAGCGCGACACCATCGACCTTGTCAGCAGCCTGAACCACAAGCGTCTCGATCACACCGGTGATCCGGAGATCACCACTCGCCTCGCCAACTATGAAATGGCCTTCCGCATGCAGACCTCCGCACCGGAACTCATGGACTTGCGCAGCGAGACGAAGGAAACTCTCGACCTCTACGGCTGCGATCCCGCCGTCCCCTCGTTCGCCCGCGCTTGTCTGTTAGCCCGCCGCATGATCGAGCGCGGCGTGCGCTTCGTGAACATTTTCCATGAAGGCTGGGACGCCCACAGCGACGTCGTCGGAAATCACCGCAAAAACTGCAAGGAAACCGACCAGGCCAGCGCCGCGCTCGTCATCGATCTCAAGCGCCGCGGCCTGCTCGATGAAACCCTCGTCGCCTGGGGCGGTGAATTCGGCCGCACGCCCATGGTCGAGAGCAACGCCGCACTCGGCCGCTCACGCGGCCGCGACCACCACCCGAAGGCCTACAGCATGTGGATGGCCGGCGGCGGCATCAAGCCGGGCGTCATCCACGGCGCTACCGACGATCTTGGCTACAACATCGTCACGGACCCCGTCCACGTCCACGACATCCAGGCCACCCTGCTTCACTGCCTCGGCTTCGACCACGAGCGCCTCACCTACCGCGCCCAAGGCCGCGACTTCAGGCTAACAGACGTCCACGGCCTCGTGGTAAAAAACATCCTCGCTTGATTTCAACACTCTCATTCAATCGCTTATTACACTTATGGTATCATCCCGACGGAACTGCTCGCTTCTGTCTCTCATAATCACTTGTCTCATTGCGACGGATCCTGCCTTTGCCGCCAAGGTTTCCACCGACGTGACGGCCAAAGTCAACGCCGCCATCAAGGATGAAAGCCTGTCCATTCCGGCAAGTAATGAGATGTTCGGTGATGCCGCAAATGGCATTCCAAAGATACTAACTGTGGAATACCAGGCCGGTGATGAAAAGCTCACGAGCGAGGCACCAGAAGGCGGCAGAGTTCAAATTTCGGCACCTGCTGGGAAAAAACTGATCATCCTCAAGGCCACGTATGGTCCTGCGGATGGATCCACACCCGTCACGCTGGCGGAGGCACCCGGCGAAGTGTTGGAAACTTTACCCGGCTTCAAGGTCGAGCATGTCCTTGAGGCCGATGGTGCGAAGAGCGGCTCATGGATTTGCATGGCGAATGATCCGAAGGGCCGTCTGTTACTGGGCGGACAGGGGAATCAGCCGATCACCCGGGTGACGCTTCAGGATGGCAAGAGTGTGAAGGAGGAGACCCTCGCGATTCCGGTTTCCGAAACGATGGGGATGCTCTTTGTTGAAAACGTGCTTTATCTCAATGGCAGCGGTAGCAAGGGCTTCGGCCTATATCGCTGCAAGGATACCAAGGGAGATGACAGTTACGATGATGTGGAGTTTCTCCGTGAGTGGCAAAATGGTTCTGGCGAACATGGGGCGCACGGATTGACATTGGGCGCTGACCACATGCTTTACGCGGTCTGCGGAAATTTCACCGAAGTTCCCAAGGACCTCGTGCCGAGTTCGCCGCATCGCAATTACGCCGACGATCTGGCGCTCCAGCGCGTGGAGACCGGTTTTGGTTTTGGCAGAAAGCCACCGGGCGGTTACGTGGCGCGAATGGATTTGGATGGGAAGAACGCGGAGTTATTCTCGGCGGGCCAGCGCAACAACTACGATATCGCGTTCAACGCGGACGGTGAGTTATTTGGCTTCGACAGCGACATGGAATGGGATTGGGGAAATCCATGGTATCGGCCTATCCGCGTGTTCCATTCCGTGCGCGGCGGTGACCAGGGATATCGCGAAGGCAGCGCAAAGTGGCCAGAGTATTACGCGGACAGCCTGCCGGCATCGTTAACCGTTGGCATCGGCTGCCCGACCGGAGTGGTCTTCGGAACCGGCGCGAAGTTTCCGGTAAAATATCAGAAAGCGTTCTTCATTTGCGATTGGACTTACGGCCGCCTGATCGCAGTCCATCTTGCGCCCAAGGGCAGCAGCTACGGTGCCTCCTGTGAGAACTTCGTGTCGCCGAAATCGTTGAAAGCCCTCAGCGGAAAAGTGCCGCTGAACCTGACGGATGTTTTGATCGGGACAGACGGATCGATGTATTTCACGGTTGGTGGTCGTGGGACGCAGGCCAATCTGTTTCGCGTGATTTACACCGGCAGTGAGGCTGCCGTATCTCTCGCCGCAAGTGCGCTGCATGACAAAGTAGGCAGCGAGTCACGCAAACTGCGTCATCAGCTCGAGGCCATGAATGTCGCGCCTGATCCCGCAGCGGTAACGTTTGCGTGGCCTCATTTGAATAACCCGGACCGCTTCATTCGTTATGCCGCCCGTATGGCGATCGAGCGCAATCCGGTGTCCGAGTGGGAAGCGAAGGCGCTTGCGGAAAAGCAACCGGACGCGGCATTCACCGCACTGCTTGCGCTCGCCCGGCTTGGCAGCGCCACTACGCAGCCCGCGATACTCAAGGCACTCACGGCTCTTCCGTTTGCGAAGCTCACGGAAGAACAGGAGCTCAACAAACTACGGGTCATTGAGGTTTCGATCGCGCGGCAGGGCGTTCCGACTGGCGACGTCGCCAATCAGGTCATCGCCGACGTTGCCCCGCTGTTTCCAGCGAAGTCTGAATTTGCGAACCGCGAATTGTGCCAGATCCTGCTCGCGCTAAATGCCCCGAACGCGGTTGCCAAAACGGTTGCGCTGCTGAAGACAGCACCTACTCAAGAGGAACAGGTCACCTATGCGGTCGCGCTGCGAAATATCAAAGCAGGTTGGACCGACGAGCTGCGCCGCGACTATCTATCGTGGTGGAATGCAGGCCGTTCTACCCAGCATCCCGAGTATGTCATCCAGTGGTTCAAGGATGTAGGTATCAACTTCAACAATGGCGCAAGCTTCCAAGAATTCCTGAACAACGCGCTCGATGACGCCAAGGCTTCGATGACGCCTTCCGAACTTGCTGCGATGGGTGATCTAACGCAAGTGAAGCCAGCCATCAAGGCTCCCACTGAGGCGCGCAAGTTCATGAAGGACTGGAAGACCGCCGACCTGCAGCCGCTTTTGGACAAAGTCGGCAAAGGCCGCGATTTCGCCCGGGGCAAAGCGATCTTTGCAAACGCGCAATGCATCCTCTGCCATCGCTACGGTGATCAGGGCGGAGCCGCCGGCCCGGACCTCACGAATGTGGCCACACGCTTCAAACGTCAGGATATGCTGGAATCCATTGTGGAGCCTTCCAA
>Ga0114958_10002095_pt1 | contig 15181 bp, 15 predicted proteins | sample C_130208_EF_Meta_FD_89577 | JGI IMG/M metagenome (GOLD analysis project Ga0114958, IMG submission 89577) | Freshwater microbial communities from Lake Croche, Canada to study carbon cycling - C_130208_EF_MetaG | ecosystem: Environmental > Aquatic > Freshwater > Lake | place: Lake Croche, Canada...
AAGTTGTTGTATCCAGAACTTGCCCATATTCGCCAGCCACTTGGCGGCGAATACGCAATTCGTCGAGATGTCGCGATGGCAATGCCGTTTGAAATTGATTACGGCGTAGAAATTGGTTTGCTCATCGACGTTGCCCGCACTTACGGCGTTAACTCCATTGCGCAAGCAGACTTAGGTATCCGCACGCACCGTAATCGTCCGCTGGCTGAGCTACACGAGCAGGCGATTCAAGTCATGAGATCTGCACTGGCGCGCAAGAGCGAACTCACTCTTGCTGCCGACGCGACCATTCGACCTTCACTCGACAGCATCGCGCACCAAGAGCAGACCAGCGCCGCCGGCGAGTAGTGCTTTCGTCTGAAACCTTTTAGGCCCACTGCGTACTGCCCGATACCACTGGCCAATGTCAGTAGTTAAGTCGCAATCGGCCAGGTTGTACGAATAGTTAAGCCACCAAGTTCTGAGGGCAGTGCAATCGCATCCCCGCCGCAAGCGCGAGCAGTTTCTCGAACCAACGCCAGGCCTAGGCCGCTGCCGCCCCCGTTTGCCGAAGATCCCCGAACAAATCGGTTGAACACCACTTCCATTTCTTCAATGCGCAACCCGGGTCCATCGTCTTCAACCTCAAGCACCGCGAAGTTTCCTTCAACTGTGAGGTTCACTTTTACCAGCGAGTTTGCGTACTCAAAAGCGTTGCCTAGGAGCTCATCAATTACTGCGGCTAGCGGCGCTGCGAGTATCCGCACTGCAAGCTGCGCATCAATCGAAGCATGCAAGACCAGCCCGCGTTCTTGCGCGATAACACTCGCTTCATCTACGCGATCAGCAATGACATCAGACGCTACGCACTGACCGACAAGAAATTTTCCAGAGTCACTTCGGGCCAGCGCTAACACCTGATCGATTCGATGTGTGAGTCGATCAACTTCGGCGGTCGCACGAATAGCTTCGGTGCGCACTTCTTCTTGGTTTGAAATATCTTCAATGGCCTCTAGGCGAAGGCGCACCCCTGTGAGTGGGGTTTTCAAATGGTGCGAAGCATCAGCGGCAACTGCTTGAGTGCGCTCCAAGATTCCGGTCAGTCGCTGCGCCGTGATGTTTAATGCTCGGGAAACTGCTTGGACTTCAACTGGTCCATCGCTTTCATCTGCGCGAAGCGATAGGTCATCAGGCAATTGTTGGGCAACTTCGGCAACTCGCGAGAGAGGTGCAGCAATCGAACGCGCAATGAGCCAAGCGATCAAAGCAGCAAAGAGCATCACCGCAATAACAAACACAGAAAGCGCAAGCTGTGACTTACGAACAACGCTGGTGACTTCGGATTCGGGAAGGGCTAGTCGAACAGCGGCAACTACCTTGCCCAGTTCCACTACAGGCGCTGCCACGTAGCGCAGATCAGTTCCAAGAGTTACAGATGGCCGCACATTCGAGGTCACGGTTCCCGCGAGTGCCTGAGTAATTTCAGGACGGTTAAAGGTGCGATCAACCGCCGACAGGTCGCTGTCTGCTAATAATTTCGAGTTCACATCGACAACCACGACACGTGCGCCAGTTTTCGCGCCAACCTTGTCTGCGGTGTCACCCCATTGTGCTTGCGGCTGCGTAGATAGAGCAACAGATGTTGAGAGTGTGTCGACCTGCAGTTGTGAAATGAATGCCGAATGTTGATCTTTGGAAATGATGATGCCCATTGGCACTGCTAAAGCTAAGGCCACGCCTGCAGCCAGCAGGGTCATGACAATGACAAGGCGACGAGTCACTCTGCGTGATCCGCTAGTCGGTAACCAACCCCGCGCACAGTCTCAACGAGATCTGGGTCGCCGAGTTTTTTGCGCAGTGAAGCGATGTGCACATCCAGTGTTTTACCTGTGCCAATCCATACGGGATCCCACACTCGAGAAAACAGCTCTTGTCTGGGAACTGCCCGCCCGGGTTCTTCAGCAAGTACTGCGAGCAAGTCAAACTCTTTGGTAGTTAGATCAATCGCACTTCCATCCACCGACGCTGTGCGATGCGAGCGGTTGATCACTACCCGCCCACCTTCAGAGGTGCGCTCAACCCGACGTCGTCGCCCGACTGCTCGAATCCGAGCCGCAAGTTCGCGCACACTAAATGGCTTCACTACATAGTCATCGGCACCCAACTCAAGACCCACAATGCGATCTGTCTCATCGCCTCGTGCAGTTGCGATGATCACTGGCACATCGCTGATCCGCCGAATATCGCGGAGTACGTCCAGACCATCGCCATCTGGAAGTCCCAAATCTAGGAGCACAACATCGATGCCGGCCATAGATAAAATTGCGGGAATTACTTGACTGGCATAACCCACATGCTCAACTTCAAACCCATTGCGAATCAAACCCTCAACCAATGGCTGCACGACTGCTGGATCGTCTTCAACTACAAGGATTCGCACAAGGTCATCGTGGCACGTTGGAGTGGGTAATGACACACGCGACCTGAGAATGCCATTTCCTTACCTAGGCTTAACCTCAACGTGGTTTCAACCTAATGGCACCTGAATTACGTTGGGAGCACGGAAGTTCGCGATAAAAGGAGCACAGATGTCACCGATCAAAGTTTTGGCCGCAACCGCCTTGTCTGTTGCGATGGTCGCAGCAGCCGGTATTGCCGGTTTCGCCGTAGTGAACTCATCGAGCACTTCTGCGGCTACCGACACCATCACGTTGCTCGCGAACGAATCTTCAACGGGACAGGTTCCGTTTTATCAGCCGGGTGAGCTTCCCCCTGTCGTGAACGTTGACCAAAACCAGGCGAATACCGCGATCATCAATGAAACTCCTGCGCAGAGCAGCACATCTGGAATCTCTCCTTCATTAGCAACTCCAGCCGCTACCGTTCGCGAGAAGCCGGCGGCAATAACAGCTACTCAGACATCTGAAATCACCGCATTGCAGGCGCGCTCGGCTGTGTTAGCCCAAGCTGGCGGCACGGTGGTATCCACCACAGAAGTTACCCACAATGGCTACGAATCTTTCGCAGTGAAGTTGAACCTTTCCGATGGCAGCACTGCTATTGGTTACGTCGATAAGAAGAGTGGCGTCGTCTTTGACTGGGATGTCGTTGGAGCGCCGGCAACGTCGGGCACTTCAGGCGGTTCGGGTGCCGTTGCACCATCAGCACCTCAAACCACGACTCATAAAGATGACGACAAGAAAGACAGCCAAAAAGCGGACACGCATAAGTCCGACAGCAAGCCTGCAGGCAGCACTTCGAGCCGCGACAATGACGGAGACGACGACTAGCCACTGATTGGCACTGTTCGCGCCGTATTGTTCGACCCGATGAGTACATATGGTCTTGAAGGAGTCCTTGCGTGGAGCCAAGCGCTCCATGTTGCGATCACTGCCGGACGCACACTTGCGCCGACTGCTGCCCGACTCGATGAAGCTGCTGGAAACATTCTCGCTCGAGATCTGATTCTGCTTACGGATGATCCATCGGTGGACTGCGCGCAATTTGATGGCTTCGCAATTTGTGGCGAAGGGCCTTGGATCGCAGTGCATGAAGCGCCATTGCAGCCAGGTGAATGCCTTCAACTCGATGCTGGCCAACCCATTCCAGGTCACACCGATGCCGTCATTGCTTTCGCGCAGGCCGAAGCCCGCCAAGCTGGTGATGGCACCTTCATCGTGATCGCCCTGGACTCCCTTACGGGTGTCATTGATGAAACCGTTCGACCCGCTCTTGGCGAAGGCATCATCAAACAGGCAGCTAGGGCCAAAGTCGGTTCAAGTTTGGTTCCTGCTGGTCGACTCGTGACGCCTGCAGTTCTTGCGTTAGCCGCAGCCACCGGGCACGACACCATTGAAATCTTTCGCCCGCCAACGGTTGGCACTTTGGTACTCGGGCACAGCCTGTTGACCCAAGGTCTCCCAAGAGATGGTCGAGTCAGAGACGCACTCGGCGCAGCCGTCGCAGCTTTCGCTGGGGCGCAAGGCGCTCGATCCAATCCACCAATGCGAGCGCCCGATACCGCAAAACTTCTCTTGGAACATATTGACGATGCCAACGTTGATGTCTTGATCACCACCGGATCAACATCACCGACACCTGATAATCATGTGCGCCAAGTCATGAGTGACCTCGGCGCTCGCTGGCTCATCGATGGCGTTGCAAGTTCCCCCGGAACCCAGATGTTGCTCGCAAAACTTCCTGACGGACGCCTGGTGGTAGGGCTTCCCGGTGATCCAGCATCTGCTCTTGCCGGATTAATCACGATCGTCGCGCCACTGATTCGCGCGATGCGCGGTGCCCCACAAATCGAAGCAACCAATGCCGTGCTTATCGACCAAGCGCCTACAGGTGATTACGAGGACGACACCCGGTTAGTGCCCGTGCAGTTGCAAAAATCTGGCGCAAACATTGTGGCGAAAATACTGCCGTCAGGTATTGCACATATTGCTGGCTGGGCTAATGCCGACGGTCTTGCGGTTGTTGCACCTAACTCAGGTGCTCCAGGATCAGTTGTTCCTGTTATCCCTTTGAATTAGCGCTCGACCGAATAACTACCGAACCGGCCGCACGGGTGGGGCCAGGGGATGGAATGAACCCTCGGGCCAGCAAGCCCATGACCAGCAATCCGGCTCCAGCAATAAGCAATGCGAGCGACCAAGATTCCAAAGCGTCTGTGCCTGCAAGGACGTAGTGCATGGTTGCAAATGGCCAGGCTGCATATGCCAGCCAGTGGGTGCGCTGAAAGAGCGACGCCCCTGCATTTTTCATTCGTGGCCGAAGGCGTCCAACAATGGATACGGGGATGAGGAGCCAGAAAGCTGTGATGCCTAGCGCCACCGGCAAGGTTTCCCATGACGACAAACCGGGAATCAGAATCTGACTGATCGTGAACGGCAAATAGGCATCAAACAACAAAAGAACCATGTGCAGGGCGAGGAATCCCAGGGCCATCGCCCCGAGCCATCTGTGTAAATCAAGTAGACGAGTTGGTGATGCCGCACGACCCAAAATGCGAGTGCGCAACAAGATTCCCCACAGCACTACAGCGGTAAGCAAGCCCCAAGAAGTAATACCAGCAGCACGAATTCCGAGCCAAGTCCACGCGATGTTACCCATGCTCTGCTCCCGCTAGCGAGGTGAAAATATCTCTTGAAGTCAACAAGGTATACCCAACTTCATGTTGTTTGAGCCAAGAAACTGCATCGCCTGCCTTCATTAGGAGAGCCGCGGTCGCGCTGACTTCGGCGAGCCAGCCTGCACCGCACCACACGGTCGCCTGCACGAGTTGGGGATCGGCCATTTTTCCGGTTCGTGGATCAATCACGTGGTGACGATTGCCACCATTCCACCTGCGAAACAGTGTTGACGATGTTGCGATTCCCATCGAGTCGAACGAAACGTTGCCTTGGTCGTCAATGAACGAATCCGCCGAAGTAAATGACACCAACTGCGGCGCTCGACTTGCGTTATCTGGATCGCGTTCATCTTCGATGGCCAGAACCCAAGCGGTGGTGCCTTCGGGTTTACCAGCAACCACGATGTCGCCACCCAAATCAACAAGCACCCCCGCTGCTCCAGCAGCCATGATTTCATTGGCAATGATGTCAGCGGCTAAACCTTTGCCGATAGCCCCTGGATCTAGGCCAACGCCGATTGGCAAGTTGACCGTGCTCGCCTCCAGATCGATTTCAACAGATCCCATCGCGCTGGAACGAGCCGTCGAAGTTGCTGATGATTGATTCCACGTGGCTGCATCAGCGAGTGCACCTCGAGCTAACACTGTTGCATAGTCGGCGTCATAGCCTGCAGCTTTGATTTCAGACAACATCGTGGGATCGAATAATCCATTGGTGAGTTCCCATGCGCGTTTCATATGCCAGACCAGAGTCAGCAGATCTGCACTGACCACTACCGGCCCAGTGCCAACTAGTGAATTGAGCCGATTGAGTTCACTGGTTTCACGAAAGCGCGACCACGATTGTTCGAGAAGTTCAACTCGCAGAACTGCGATTTGTGCAAGATCATCAGCCGCGGAATCCGCGTAAACCGATATTGCACATGCCGCACCCATCGCACGAAACTGCTGCGATGAATACACGACTATCCCTTGCTTGCGCGGGTTTTAGCTGCCGGTGCTGGAGCAGCATTAGTACTACCAGCTGACCAGCCATTGCTTTGTTGTTGCGGAGCCGGCACGAATTGCTTTTGCACTGGCGCTTGCACCGTCGGTGCTTGAACTGCTGGTGCTTGCGGTGCGACATAAGTATTCGTGGCGGATGAAGCCGTGGCAGTCGATGTGGTCGACGAAGCCGTCGACTTCTTCTTTACTGCTGTCGGCTTCCTTGGAACACGCTTTGGCTTGGTCACCGTTGCGGCACTGCGCGACTGAGTCGAAAGTTGGTTGGCAGCTGTCACTAATTGCTGCCGGTATGCCTCAAGTCGGGCCCGTTCGGTGGCAAGTTGGGCAGCGTATTGATCAAGTTGTGTCTGCGTTACCCCAGTTGATGTGGTGGCTGCAGCGAGTGCGACCTGATTGGCTCCGTCTTGGCTCGAGGCTTCTTGAGCAGAGGCAGCTTGAGCACTACGAACGGCGATGACGCCTACGAGTCCAACGCAGGTCGCGGATGCAAGGCCCAGTGCCAAAACTTTTTGGCTGGCCGATGTGGTTCGCGTTGCGCGGTAGTTCGCGTTCATCTGTGGCTCCTTCGCTGGTGTTGGTCCTAACTTAGAGAACTCACCTATAAGGGACGATTCGGTGAAGGTAAAGCCAAAGTTAAGAGATTCTGGCTTTCTAGGTATTCCTGACGAGACGGAGGAAATTAGCGCTTTTGCTTATGCAGTCGTAATGCAGCAACTGGGCAAGCCACAACAGCCTTTTTAGCTGCCGCGACAAGATCTGCGGGCACTGCTGTCACGAGAGATCCTGAATTCATGAGGGGATAGCCCCATTCGTCGAGGGTGAAGAGTTCAGGCAGGATCTCAACGCAGAATCCGTGGGCATCACACAGGGTGGGGTCCAGGCGCAGTTCAGTGACATCGCTCATTTGAAATCCTTTCCTGGGAAGCCGACGGGCGAGGGGCGCAATCCCGCGATTGGCAGGGCCGCTCCAGACGTGGTTGCTGAACAGCGCCCACGTAGGTGGTGAGCTACTTCGGCGTGAAAGACGTTCATTGCACTACTAATAAAACGCGCAGTTCCATCAGGGTGTTTGCACCCACCTCGCATTTGCACGAGCGGCAAACGAGCGTTTAAGCGATGAACGTCTGACATTTGCGCTTGCTTACCGGCGATGACATCAAGGTCATCTGCCAAGGAAGGTAATCCGAATCGACATGGCCCACATTGGCCTGCACTTTCACCAGCCATCCAATGGGCTACTCGGGCTACTTCATGAAGGGGGCAGGTTCGCGCATCAAGTGCCCAGAGAATTCCGGCGCCAATGACGCCGCCTGCAGCCGCGACAGAGTCTGGCGACCAGGTCGCTGCCATCAGTGAATCCTGAGCAACCCAGGCGCCGCCGTAACCTCCGGTGAGAAAGCCGGTGGATTCCGCCGAAAAACCCTTGCAGCGATTGATGATTTCTGAGACCGGAGTGCCGACAGCAACTTCGATCACGCCTGGTGAGTTCACTACTCCACTCACCGATACCAAACAAGTTCCCGGCGCTGTTGGCTCGCCAATTGACGCAAACCACTCGCCGCCGAATCGCGCAATCAGTCCGATGTGAGCCATGGTTTCTGCGTTTTGCACTGCCGTTGGGCGATCATTTACGCCGCGTTCAAAAGGTCGTTTGCCAAATACTGGTGTGCCCATGCCGTCGCCGATCCAATGTGACAGCGCACTTTCTTCACTGGAAACGTAGCGTGCTGGCGGGGTGACGAGTTCAATCGTTATCGGGTCATTGCGATCTGCAAGTGCGCGAGTAACGACGTCGATAATTGGCGAGCCTCGGTGAATAGCGATGTACGCATTTTCGGCGCCGATTGTTGCGGCTAGCGCAGTTATGCCATCAAGCACGAGGTGCGGGCTGTGTCGTAACAAGATTGCGTCTTTACTCGAGGCTGGCTCGCCCTCCATCGCGTTGGCGATCACCACCGGCTTGCGTCCAGCAGACCAAGCCCGGCGAGCTGCTGCGCTTTCTACAACCGCATGCACTTTGCGGGAGGTCGGAAACCAACCACCACCTCGGCCGCGCAGACCTGATTTCTCGATTTCATGCACGAGTGGGCCCGGCTTGCCGATTCGCGGGCCGTCGATGAACGGCAGCCGGCCAAAATGGGCCTCATGCACCGAAAGGGAGCGCAGATCCATCGCCGCTCCGGCTGCATTCACGGGGAGAAGTCGGGCAATTCCTGCTGGTGGGGTGCTCACATTTCAGATTCTGCTCTCAATTGGTGTGCAGCGGATCCGGGCCACGCTAAGAGAAGGTAAAGAATGCTGGTCATTTCCTACCTTGCCACTAGGTATGCTTCATAGGTGAGTTTTACTGATATCGACTTCACCCTCAGCCTTGGTGGCTTAATCGCCGGCATCATCGTCGGGCTAACAGGCATGGGCGGTGCCGCATTGGTAACTCCAATGTTGGTGTTGGTCTTCGGCATCAACCCGGCAACGGCTGTTTCCAGCGATGTCGTGGCCTCGGCGATCATGAAGCCGTTTGGCTCCTGGGTTCATATTCGCAACCACACCGTGCACTGGGGTTTGGTGCGTTGGCTTTGCACCGGTTCGATCCCTGGGGTACTCGTCGGCACCTGGATCTTCAACTCGGCCCTGCAAGGTTCTGATGCCGCTGACACGATCAAGTTTTGGCTTGGTGCAGTACTCGTTGTCGCCGTTCTGGCAATGATCGCCAAGACCTACATCGCGCGTCGCCAGAAGGCGAAATACGGAGCCCAGACGCAGCTCGGTATCGATATGCCGGTCAAGCCAATTCCCACGGTGATTCTCGGCGCAACCGTCGGCTTAATTGTTGGAATGACCAGTGTTGGCTCTGGCTCACTCATCGTCACAGTGTTGTTGCTGCTGTACCCACTCCTTCGCCCAAGCGTGCTCGTTGGAACTGATCTCGTGCAGGCCGTACCAATGTTGGTCGCTGGCGCTATTGCCCATGCCGGCTTCGGTGTGATCGACATCGCGGTCGTGGTCTCACTACTTATCGGGCAGATTCCGGGCGTCATCATCGGCGCTCGCATGTCAACAAAGTACGACGGACACCTGCTGCGCTATCTCCTCATTGTGATTCTGGGTGCGACTGCCCTGAAACTCCTGGGCGTAGTCAGCAGTTTGACGGCGGGCATCATTGCGATTGCTGGCGTTGTTCTGGTGTGCGGCTTCATGCTGAGGGAACTTCGCAACAAAGACGATGAACCTAAAGAAGAAGCACTCGAAGACGACGCACGCAAAGGTGAAGGCCCGCAGGACGAGGCGCAAGAAGGTGAAGCGCCCGCCGAGGTGAGATAGTCGGGTAATGCACGCAATCACCCAACCCAGTGGAGCCGGAAGTTTCCAGACTCTCGTGTGGGGGCAAGTATCCGATCCTGTAGCCGGACCAGGCGAGGTCGTGGTCGACATCGCTGCCACGGCAGTGAACCGTGCCGACACTTTGCAACGTCAAGGTTTCTATAACCCACCTACTGGAACTACAGAAATCATCGGTCTTGAATGCGCTGGCGTGATTAGTGCAATTGGCGCAGGCGTCACGCGCTTTGGCATTGGTGATCGTGTTTGCGCACTTCTCACTGGCGGTGGCTATGCCGAGAAAGTCGCCGTGCCTGTTGAGCAAGTTATGTCGATCCCGGCAAATCTTTCACTCATTGAAGCGGCCTGCCTGCCCGAAGTTGCTTGCACGGTGTGGAGCAACCTTTTTATGGCAGCCAATCTCAAACAGGGCGAGTGGCTGCTTGTTCACGGTGGCGGATCCGGTATTGGTACCCATGCGATTCAGGTGGCAAAGGCTGCAGGCGTGCGCATTGCGGTGACCGCAGGAAGTCAACACAAACTTGACGCCTGCGAGGCATTGGGCGCGGAGCTTCTGATCAATTACAACGAGCAAGACTTTGTTGAAGTGATCAAAGAAAGTATCGGTGGCGTCGATGTCATCCTGGACATGGTTGGCGCGAAGTACTTAGCCAAGAACATCGATGCGCTGAATCGCAACGGTCGCATTGCCATCATCGGAATGCTTGGCGGCGTCAAAGGTGAAATCAACTTGCAAGCTCTGTTGCAGAAGAATGGGACTATTCAAGCCTTAGCTCTGCGTAGTCGCCCAGTCAGCGAAAAAGCGGAGATCTGCCGCGCAGTTGAGCGCCACATTTGGCCATGGTTCGAAGCGGGTTTGGTGCAGCCAGTCATCGATGTGCAGCTGTCAATTACGCAAGCAGGCGAGGCACATCGCATGATGGAAGCTGGCGAAGTCACGGGCAAGATTGTGCTTACTATTGACGGTGTGACCGCCACGTGAAGAACCTGAAGTCCACTGCAGTTCTTGCTGCATTAGCAATGACGCTCACCGGCACAGCTTTCGTGGCAGCCACAGCGAATGCCGCAGACAGCCCTGATCCCACAGCCACCCCTGCTGCAACTGCGACAGCCACTGCCACTGCCACTGCCACTCCATCAGCAACGGCGACGCCTACTTCTACTCCGACTCCGACTCCGACTCCGACGCTCACCACAATTGCGCCACCAATAAATGGCACGAGCGTGGTGTGCCCAGTGGTGACAAGTGAAATCACTCAAGCACAGTCTGACCTTGTCTATTCCGTTGCAGCGAAAAAACTCGCCTCAGCAACAGCAGGCAGCAAGAAGCGCTATCCATTCGGTGCGCTGGCAAACCAGACAAAATATGTAAAGACCGGGCCATCAGCGTGGACCGCTGGTTTCTTTCCTGGTGAGTTGTGGCTGATGTATCAACACACCAACGATGACCGTTGGCTCAAACGTGCGAATCAATACAGCGCAGCGCTTATCCCGGTGGCCAACGACAAAGGCACGCACGATCTGGGCTTCATGATCGGTGTGCCGATGGGTCAGGCCGCAAGCCTTGAACCGACCAGCAAACTCAAGCGCGCTTACCTCAACGCCGAAATCACTGCCGCCAAATCTTTAGCTCGCCGATATAGCAACACCGTGCACGCCATTAAGTCTTCGACGTATAACGGCAAGTGGGGAGTCATCATCGACTCCGCGATGAATGCGCCAATGATGATTCAGGTTGGCCAATGGCTGGGGCCAGAAGGCGATTACCTTGCCAGCGAGGGCGAGCAACACATGCTCACCTTGGCTGCGAATTTCATTCGCCCAAATGGGTCCACGCACCATCGCATGGCCTTTAATCCCAAGACCGGCGCACTTATTGGACCTATCGCTGGGCAAGGTTTGGCGAGCACATCGAGCACCTGGTCGCGCGGCCAAGCTTGGGCAATCAACGGTTTTGCCCAAGCTTACGAACTAACCGGGAACCCGGAATTCTTGAAGGCTGCTGAAGCAACAGCGAACTACTGGATGAGCCGAGTACCGCCTGGTTGTATTCCAGCTTGGGATCTTGATGTCAGTAATGACAAAGCACCCCGAGATTCTTCGGCTGCTGCGATCGCGGCAAGTGGTTTGCTGATGTTGGCTCGAAATGAGCCAAGTGCTGATGCTGCCAAGACCTACAACACTTATGCGCGTTTGACCCTTGGCACCTTGGCAACTCCTGGCTGGTTGAATACGAACACCAAGAACCCTGGCATTTTGTTGCAGCAAAGTTTGAATGTTCCAGCGTTGGCACGCGATGGAAGTTATGTGTGGGGGGACTACTACTTCCTTGACGCTCTCGCCCAAGTTGCAAAGAGCCTGCCCGCTCCACTGCCGTCGGCAAGTCCAAGTACAACCGCGGCTCCGTCGGGCACGCAGAACCCCAATCCAATAGGTTCTGCCACCCCGATCGCAACAGGATCGGGCAATGCTTCGGCAACCCCCAAGCCAAGTCCTACCGATTAGTGCGACGATGGAGCCATGACTTCATCGCCACAAGATCTCCCCGACTCCCAAGATGCCCCACACCGGGTGACCGTCGTTGGCCCAGATGGGCAACCGATTGGCGAAGTTGTGCCTAGCGATCGTCAAGATGGCGACGAGGTTGTTGAACTCGTTTCTTCCCCTGCCAAGGTGATGCGCATCGGCTCGATGGTGAAGCAACTTCTTGACGAGGTGAAGAGTGCTCCGCTTGATGAGGCTGCCCGGGTGCGTCTTCGTGAAATCCACATTCAGTCACTCAATGAACTTGAAAGCGCTCTCGCCCCTGAACTCGTTGAAGAACTTCAACGCTTGAGTGCACCATTTGATGACCCTGCACCCAGCGAAGCTGAACTGCGCATTGCCCAAGCTCAACTTGTGGGTTGGCTTGAAGGTTTATTCCACGGGATTCAGGCTGCGCTTTACGCACAGCAGATGACAGCAAAAGCGCAGTTTGATGAAATGCGCCGCCAAGCGATGATGCAAGGCGAACTACCGCCAGGCCAAGGTCGGCCGGGGGGACCAAGCACTGGTCAGTACCTTTAGAACAAAGCACCGCGATTTCTAGGAACACGCACCGCGATTTCACGGCTAATGTCACAATGTTTGCATGTTGAGTGACTCGGATTATCAATCCACAATTTCTGAATTATCCCAGCAATTTGCCGCATTGATTGAGCATGGCGATCTTGATGCCGCAGTAACTTCTTGCCCTGGGTGGACCTTCACTGAACTCGCGCAACACATGTGCGGAACCCAACGCTGGGCCATTCACGCTTTGATCACCGGTGAGCGAGGCGAGCATCCAAACGCGCCCACCGAACGCACCGCACTCTTGGACTACTTCAACGAAGGTTCGCGTCAGTTAGTTGAGGCTTCGAAAGCCACTGACCCCGAACGTCCGACATGGTCATTTGGACCAGAGCCACGGATTGCCCGATTTTGGTCACGACGCCAAGCGCAGGAAATCACCGTGCATCTTTGGGATGCCTACGAATCTCAGGGACAGACCTATGAAGTGCCATCACAAATTGCGGTCGATGGCATCAATGAGATCGCTGAAGTCTTTTTCCCGATGCGTCTCAAGCGTGGCGATTTCGCGCCCCTGCCACAAAAAATTGTCCTAGCGCCCCTTGAAATCACCACTCGAATTGAACTAGCCGCTGATCTCGATGGAACTGGCCCAACCATCACACTCAGTGGGAGTGCTTCCAACCTCCTTTTGCTGCTCTGGGGTCGGCAACAACTCAGTGCGATTGATATCCAAGGAGATGCAGCGCTCGCTGAAGAATTCCTCGCTCAAGGTGTGAGTCCCTAACTCAGAGTGCTCTCGCACTAAGATTTACCTGTGATTGATCCCAATATCTTGCGCACTGACCCTGACCGCATTCGCGAATCTCAGCGTCGTCGTGGCGAGAACGTTGAAGTGGTCGATCTGCTGATTGCAGCCGATATCGCTAAGCGCGCCTCCGCGCAGGAGTTCGATGACCTACGCAACCAGCAAAAAGTGCTTGGTAAGCAGATGGGCCCTTTGCAAGGTGCTTTGAAAAAAGCACTGGACGATTCGGCCAAGGCACTAGCCCAGGCTGAAGTCGACACGCTCATGGAGCAGGCCACGATTTTGGCTGATGCAGTGAAGGCTGCGGATGCGCACGCCGATGAAGTTGCTCAAACTGCAGACAAACTCTGGCTACAAATCAGCAACTTGGTCAATCTGGATTCCCCCGTTGGTGGCGAGGCTGACTTCACCATTATTGACACCGTTGGCGTGCCACGTGACTTCGCTAAAGAAGGCTTTGAGCCTAAAGATCATCTCGACATTGGCGAGCATCTCGACGCGATCGACACTGTGCGCGGAGCCAAGGTTTCCGGTTCACGCTTCTTCTACCTCAAAGGTATTGGCGCGCAACTTGAATTTGCATTGCTGAATCTGGCCATGCAGCAGGCTGCATCCAACGGTTTCATCCCGATGATCACGCCAGCAATCGTGTTGCCATCAGCGATGGAAGGCACAGGCTTCCTGGGTCAAGCTGCCGAAAATGTGTATCGACTTGATGAAGACGATGTGTATTTGGTGGGCACCAGTGAGGTTCCTCTTGCTGCCTACCATTCCGATGAGATCATCGATGTCAAAGCTCTTCCCATTCGGTATGCCGGCTGGAGTAGTTGCTTTCGTCGCGAGGCCGGCTCTTATGGCAAAGACACCCGCGGCATTATTCGCGTGCATCAGTTCGACAAGGTCGAGATGTTTGTCTTCACCACTCCTGATCAAGCTGAAGCAGAACACCAACGCTTGCTGCAATGGGAGCGCGACTTCATCGAAGCTCTCGAGATTCCTTATCGCGTTATCGACGTTGCCACCGGCGATCTTGGATCAAGTGCTTCACGCAAGTTCGACATTGAAGCGTGGATTCCCACCCAAGAGGCATACCGCGAAATCACCAGTACCTCAAACACCAATGAATTTCAGGCCCGTCGTTTGAAGATTCGCATGCGTGACGGTGACAAGACTTCGCCGTTGGCTACGTTGAACGGCACCTTGTGCGCTATGCCACGCATCATCGTTGCGATTTTCGAAAATCACCAGCAGGCCGACGGATCTGTTCGTATTCCAAAAGCCTTGCAACCGTTCCTTGGTGGAAAGACCTCGTTCACCCCACCTGCTTAAAATGACTCAACCTGAAGGAGAGACCAGACGATGACTTCCTTCGACGCTGCCGCTTTGGACACCATCGAGTTTCCGCATCTGATTGCGATTGACATTGATGGCACTTTGATTCCTGAAGATGGCGTTGTTCGCCATCGCGTGATTCAAGCCCTTGAAGCAGTGCAAGCCGCTGGCGTCACTGTTGTGCTCTCAACGGGCAGGTCGTTGAGCACTACAAGTCCGATTGCACGCGCGGCGCATCTCAATGGCTGGCTGGTCTGTTCAAACGGCGCGATCTTGGCAACTGTTGAACCAGAAACCGTGATCGAAGCGGTGACGTTCAAGCCCAAAGATTTCATCGACCGGATGCTGCCGATGCTGCCAAACGCGATCTACTCGGTTGAAGATCAATGGGGAGTGCTCAACACCAACGTGGCTTTCCGTGGCGGGCCACTAGGCATGGCCGTGCGTGAACTGCCCCTTGAACTCATTCGCGAACTTGATGCTGCCCGTTTGGTTATTCGCAGTGAAGAACATATGGAAGAAGGCTTGGG
>Ga0114958_10002096_pt1 | contig 15173 bp, 13 predicted proteins | sample C_130208_EF_Meta_FD_89577 | JGI IMG/M metagenome (GOLD analysis project Ga0114958, IMG submission 89577) | Freshwater microbial communities from Lake Croche, Canada to study carbon cycling - C_130208_EF_MetaG | ecosystem: Environmental > Aquatic > Freshwater > Lake | place: Lake Croche, Canada...
AAGCACATCTAATCCCCCGTACGCAGGCAGACACTCCCCCGAACCACTGTGTGAGTGTGGCTAATAAACCGGCGTTAAGAACGTCAATTGATTCGGTTCGATGCAGTACTTCTTTTCAGCTTTACCCATCGCAGCAACGTGAGCGGTAAGCATGTGGTCATCCCAGTGAGCTCTTGAAGTCCACTTTTCCATCATGGTGAAGTGCTCGTCACCCTCCGCGATCACCAGGTCGTACAACTCGCAGCCAGGTTCTTGGAGCGAGGCTTCCACTAAAGCCTTGCATTCCAGAATCAGTGCATCGCGGTGTTCGGGAATCGGGCGAATCGTGGCGATCAAGTACAGCGGGTCCATCGGTTGCGACCTTTCTCGTGTCGTTTGTCTTGACTTCATGAGGGTGTAACTACTTTTTATACGGTCCGGCTATCTCGCCTGAACCACGTTCGCGAAGTTCAACATCAAGAACCCGATGTTCAGTTGCGTCATTCGTGCCATCGATCCGAGAAAAGAGCATTTCGGCTGCTGCCTTACCTAATCCCGAAATGTCCTGAACTATTGCCGTCAACCCTGGCTCAATGAGTTCGACCATCGGCACATCATCGAACCCAACAAGCGCAACAGAATGCTGCAACCCGAAGCGATGTAATGCCTGCATTACTCCCACTGAAATAAGGTTTTGGCTAGCAAATATCGCTGTCGGTGGTTTTGGCGAAGCGAGGATCTTTGAAGTCACTTGTTCCGCATCAATACTGGCTCGCAAATTCATTTGAACAATCGATTCGTCAAATGCGATACCTGCGCGATCAAGTGCATCTTTATAACCGGAAAAACGATCTATCGCGGTGGTAATTGTTTCCAGGTCGCCTAGATATGCAATCCGCCTGTGACCATGATTAATCAGATGCTGAACACCCGCCTTCGCGCCTTCGAAGTTCGCGGTAAGTACTGAATCCGCATCTAGTAACGCTGGCGGTCGGTCAACAAAAACCATTGGTGTGCCACTTTGTTTTTCGATTTTGAGATACGACTGATCATGTCCTGCAGGAACGATGATTAATCCATCAACACGGCGAGCAATAAATGCCGCTGCAAGTTCTTGCTCACGAGATTCATCCTCGTCAACGCTACCTGCGAATACTGCGACGCCACGGGTTCGCGCAACTTCTTCGATTGCCCGATGAAGAGCGGATGAGAATGGGTTAGCTATGTCTTCTAGCAACACACCGATCGTGTTGGTCTTCCCATCATTTCGGCGCAGACTACTCGCGGTGAAGTTGGGTTGATAGTTCAAAGCAAGTGCAGCCTGCTTGACCTTAGCCACGAGGGCAGGCGTAACACCAGGCTCGTTGTTCATGACTCGGGACACGGTTTTTAGGCTTGTTCCCGAGAGTGCAGCAACCTCGCGCATCGTCGGTCTGGAACGAGTAGGAAATTCCACATTTCCGTTCACTAACATCAACGCTGTCCCTTTCATTCCGATTTCATAGCGAATGGTTAAGTGCTAAAGATAACGTTGTCAAAAAAGTTTTGTCTATCTTTTCAAAACCCGTTGACAAGTGAGGCTACTAGGGAATAGACATGCCTGACAACGTTGTCAGACATCGACTGGCATCCCCCCTTGAAAGGAATCGTTACCTATGTTCGGACTCTCCAACATGAAGCGCTCAACGGCAGGGCTGGTTGCTGTCGCTGGTGCAACGTCGCTGCTTCTTGCAGCATGCTCAAGCAGCGATACTGCTACCACCGCTTCCTCAACTACTGCAGGCGGCGCTTGCCAGGGCAAGACCATCGCATTTGTCATGGGCGCTGTCGCTGATCCGTTCTTCAACGCGATGAAGGTCGGCGCACAAGCAGAAGCAACAGCCCAAGGCGCAACTTTGGTCTGGCAGGGTGACAAGGAATACTCCGCAGCTACCCAGATTCCTGTACTTGATCAGGTACTTGCAACCAACCCATCAGGCTTGGTTCTCATCCCGACCGATCCAGTTGCACTTCAGGCTGGTTTCGACAAGGCAGTTGCTGCTGGGATCCCATCAGCACTCGTTGACACCAAGGTCAACGACATCAGCAAGGCAGTTACGTTCATCACTGGTGACAACACTGACGGTGGCACCAAAGCTGCTGACGCAATCGCAACGGCAATCGGCTACCAAGATGGCCAGAAATACAAGGTTGTGGTCGGTCTGACTTCAAAGACTGCCACCACTAACGTCGCTCGCCTCGAAGGTTTCCAGAAGGCAATTGCTGCCAACTACCCTGGTATCACCATTGCTGACATTGCTTACTCAGAGTCAAACTCTGCAAAGGCAAACACCAACGTCAACAACTGGCTAACCAAGTACCCAGATCTCAGTGGCATCTTCGCCATTGACGGTACCAACGCAACTGGTGCTGCTGCTGCTCTACAGGCAAAGGGCTTGACCGGTAAGGTCGCGCTTGTTGGTTACGACGCTTACCCAGACAACGTCAAGTTGATCACGGACGGCGTTTTCACTGCACTGATCGCTCAAGATCCAGCAGCTGAAGCTAAGCAAGCCATTCAAAGCATCTGCACCACAATCGGTGGCGGAACGGTCACCACAAAGGAAGTTGTTATTCCTAACGTAGTTCTCGACAAGAACACCAGCGCTGCAGATCTGACGAAGTACACCTACGTCGCATAAGTAGCAGTTACGCGGGTCTGGCTGGTGAGAACTACAGTTTTCACCAGCCAGACTTTGTAAGAAGAATTCAAGAGCAGTAGTTCGACGAAAGGATCGAAGTGAGTGTCGCTACTTCAGCAGCTCCATCAAAGCTGAAATCGTTTGTGAGTAACCAGCAGTTCATCTTGTTCCTAGTGCTCTTGGGAATGATTGGCATTTTCACTGCCTTCAACCGAATCTTCTTCTCGGTGAGCGTCGCAGGAAATGTGCTTGCTGACTGGGGACCACTCGTATTAGTAGCGCTCGCTGAAACTTTCGTCATCGTTAGTGGCGGAATTGACCTTTCCGTGGGTTCAGTTTGTACGTTGTCAGGAGTAGTCGGAGCCTTTGCTATTCGCGCGCTCACTGAGGGTGGCATGGCCCCGTATCTCTCGCTTTTTATCGGCGCCTTGGTCTGTATAGGTGTGGGTTGTATCGCCGGAGTGATTAATACCCTCCTGATCAACTACGCGAAATTAGTTCCCTTCATTGCCACCTTGGTCACCTTGGGAGCTGCAGCTGGACTTGCCCTGGTCTTCACCGGTGGCGGTCCGATCGCTGGCGGCCCATCCCAGGCGATTCAGCTCTCCGTGCCCTGGCTTGGCCCGATTTCCACTCCCATCATCATCGTGATCGTGATTTGCTTCATCTGCTGGGCTTTTCTTCACAAGTCCCGATTTGGGCGTCACACCTATTCGCTTGGCTCTAATCCATTTGCTACCCGTGCAGCTGGCATCAGCATCGCCAAGCAGACGGCAAAAATCTATGTGCTTTCTGGCGCCCTCGCTGGAGCAGCCGGAATGTTCTTTTACCTTCGGCTTGGCTCAGGCGCGCCATCATCGGGCCTGGGACTTGAGCTCTACGCAATCGCTGCTGTGGTTATCGGCGGTGCCTCGCTTTCTGGTGGCTCCGGTCGAATCAGTGGAACCGTTCTTGGCGCCCTCATCTTGACCACGGTGACTTCCGGCTTGATCATCGTTGGGGTCGATCCAAACTGGAAGCAAGTTGTGGTTGCGATTTTGATTGCTGCGGCCGTCACTATCCAAGGCTTGCGCCGAAGTGAAGGGAAAGCATCGTGACTGAGCCAATTTACGAAGTTCGCAATATCTCAAAAAAGTACGGCGCAGTCACCGCCCTCGATGACGTCACGATGCAGTTGTATCCAGGCGAAGTTGTTGGACTCGTCGGTGACAACGGCGCTGGAAAATCAACGTTAGTGAAATGTCTGTCAGGGGTGCATCAACCAACCAGTGGAAAAATCCTGCTCGAAGGTCAAGAGCGACACTGGAAGTCTCCGCACGAAGCGCTCGAGCATGGCATTGAGACTCTGTATCAGGATTCAGGCCTTGCACCGCATCTTTCCGTTGCAGCCAACGTATTTCTCGGTCGCGAAGAAACCGTGCCTGGGATCCTGGGAAAAATGGGATTCTTGGCGCAGAAGAAAATGGATGTTGAAGCTCATCAAGAACTTGAGCGCGTGGGTATTGCCGTACCGCAATCCAATCGATCGGTCTCGCAGCTTTCTGGTGGTCAACGCCAAGCCGTGGCAATCGGTCGGGCGGTGGCTTGGGCCAAGAAAGTCATAATTCTCGACGAACCAACTAACCATCTTGGTGCGCGTCAGGCTGGCGAAGTGCTGCAGATCATTAAGACAGCCCGCGCTCAAGGACTCGGCGTGATCTTTATTTCACACACGTTGCCACACGTCATGGAAGTGACGGATCGCATCGTGGTTCTGCGCCTAGGCAAAGTCGTGAAAGATGCTCCTACGTCAGAATTCACTGTCGAAACTCTGCTCGGCACAATTACCGGGCTAATTACCGACTGAAATCGAAGTGGCACAAGCGTGAGTGCCTGCTCAGGGCAAGTACAGGTACCTAAACGAACCCTGAATAGGAACTTTTGACCCGACATTTGATAGCCGAACGTCACCGACTTATCCTCACTGGGTGAAACGTCGATTGGCGAAGCTGCTTACCCTGGCGGTCTGTGCTGCCAGCATGTCAGGAACGGCCTACGCGGCACCACGATTGATGCAGGGAACGCCTGCGCCTGGTGAGCAATACACCGCGCAAATAATTGTGTTGGGCACCACGAGTTACGAAATGTGTAGCGCTGCCGTTTGGAAACCTCGGATACTCCTCACCGCAGCCCATTGTCTTACGGACTCGGGAAGTAGCACACCTGCTGCCGCTTCGCGAATTTTCGTGATGCCACCTGGCACGAACAGCCCTCTTGTCTACGCGAGTGGGCCGGTTGGCGCTGCACGTGTTCGAGTTATTGGTTCCTACCTAGGCCAGCAATATCTTGAAGCATCAAAACTTGTTGTAGGAAACGACATTGCTGCTGTCGTTTTAGATTCCGATCTATCGCCGACTGCATTCACTCGGCTTGCAGATCGAACAGAGCTCGAAGCATGGGTCAAGTCTTCACAGCAGACTTCCATCGTTGGTTACGGAATCACGAGTTTGACCGACACAAATCCATCGATTCCCCGCACCGGAACATTTATTTTGAGCGAACTTCAAGTTGATCGTCGCAATACGAACGGATGGGTCACTTGGTCTAATCCATTAAATGGTGTCGATACCTGCCCCGGTGATAGCGGAGCACCTCAATTCGTCACTACGGGTACGAGCACACTTTTAATAGGCGACATTGCAGGTGGCAACTGCACGGGACAACAGCGAACTGCGGAAGGCTTCGCTGCTATTACCTATTTGGAAGTACTAAACCCAGCATTACTCGCTGCAGGCTATCCAGCAATCCCTAGCGCTCCACAAGAAGTCATTGCTACCTCTATGAACGGAAGCACAACTGTGTGGTGGGCAAGCCCACGGCTTGCACCTGAGTCTGCCGTGAATTTCGAGGTTCGAGACGAGCGCGGAACCGCCGCTTGTTCATCAACCCAGCCGTATTGCACTTTTCCTAATGCGAGCAATTTGACCCTGCGCAGCAGCAACGCGCAAGGCGAAGGTGATGCTGTGACTGTGCCCATCGCAATACCAGTGCGACCTTTACCGCCAAGGATTCGGCAAACTGATTCGTCGCTAAAATTTACGTTGACGCCACTGAAGTATCCGGTCATATCCGGATACCGCATCATCGATCAGAAGAAACAAACGGTCTGCCGAATAACGAATATCTCTACACCGTTGACATGCAGGGCAAACTTAGAAAACGGTCGATACCAGTTCACAGTGAGCGCGACTACTCCGCAAGGTCGGACTCCCGAATCACCACGATCTGCAGTGGTGATCATTCGATAAAGCCTTTCGATGTGAATGCCGTTTCGAGCATGTAGCATTTGCACGTCAGGCAGTTGCAATCGAGTTGGTGGCTACATGCGGAGGCCTCAGTGAATCTTCGCCATTTTCTGAGAAGTGACGTGTTCATTCGTTGGGGTGCGGCAATCCTCGTGCTTGCCACAGGTTTTTTCGGAACATACGCATTAGTTCAGCTCGAATTTCATGCGCAAGATTCAACGAATGCTGATGTAGTCCAAACATTTGGGTCTCAATTCACCGAACGCGTCAACGATTCGTTCAGACCTGCCTACTTCCTCACCCACAGCCTTGAGTCATATATAAAAAGCGTCAATGGGAAACTCAACTCCGCGGAGTTCAACAACCTTTTGGAGCGGCTCTACTCAAACGGCACGAATATTCGAAATATCGCTGTTGCGCCAGGCAATCGCATCACCTACCTCACTCCCATCAAGGGCAATGAGGCCGCTCTTGGGGTGTATTACCCAGATCTCGTCGATCAATGGCCCGCGATCCAAGAAGTCATACGTGAAGGACAACCTTCGCTAACTGGCCCTGTCGACCTCGTGCAAGGTGGCCGAGGACTGATCTATCGCTATCCCATCGTTCTCGCCGACAACTCATACTGGGGAATGGTCAGCACGGTGCTCGATTTCAACACCTTCGTTGAAACCCAAGCCTCGGGTCTCAAGTACAACTCAGTTACTTTTGCTCTGCGCCATGCGAGTTCAGGTGGCGAACCTGGGGCAGTCATCTACGGCGATTCCAATACGTTCGCAAGTTCACCGGCCATATTCCAAATAGCTGCGCTTGGTACTAAGTGGGAACTTGGCGTCATCGGTCCAGCGATAAATTACCAACCCATCTTTATCATTGTCTTTGTAGGTTCCACTCTCTCGCTGCTCTTATTCTTCATAACGTTCATCCTGTTCCATTCCTATCAACGTCGCCGCGACTTACGTTCACAGGTAGCTGTTTTGTCGGCACAGCTTCCAGGCGTTCAATTTGAATTTAGGCAGAAACCACAGGGAATTGGCTCCTTTCGCTATATAAGTGAAGGAACACAAGAGATGTTTGGGATTGGTCCAAACGAATTGATAGCCAATCCAAAGCTGATCTTGCAGAAGATCCATCAAAATGATCGAAAACGAATCTCCGATATTTTCTTGACCACGAATAACGCGCCTGCCTCGCGTCGAGAAACGTTTCGCGTGGAACCCGTCATTGGCCATTCACGTTGGATATTGGCAGAGGCCGCTTCGGAACTTCAAACTGATGGCGCGGTTCTTTGGCGTGGCAATCTCACCGATATATCCGAAGAATTTCACATAGCGGAACAACTTCGCGTGAGTGCCAGTGTTTTTACCGCGATGCACAACGCAGTGCTCATTTTAGATCCTGACGGGATCATCATTGATGCAAATCCAAGTTTCACATCTTTAATTGGCTTTGAGCGAGAGGAAGTTATCGGAAAACCTAAGTCTGAAATTCGGGAAAACCTCGACGAAGAAACACTCTCTGCGGAAATTCTTAAGTACTTAGAGCACCATGATTATTGGCGTGGGGAAGTCGTTTACCGGCATAAAGATGGCAGCCTGAATTCTCAATCACAGACAATGACCTCAGTTCGAGACGAACAGGGGCAAATTATTTACTACGTATGTGTCATCAGCGAACTCAATTTCCTGCGTGACGACTTCCTTACAGGCCTACCGAATAACGTAAAACTTGGTGCTGACCTTCAAATAAGATTTGAAAGTGAGCAAGCTCTAGGAAATTCAGTGGCGCTGCTTCTCATCGGAATTGATGGTTTCAAAAATATCAATGATGCCTATGGCCACACGACAGGTGATCTTCTGCTGCGATCGGTTGCTCAGCGTCTGCGGAATCTCGTTGACCGTCGTGACTCCGTCTATCGATTGCGCGGCGATGAATTCGCAATCATTGACGCCACAGGAAATAACGCTGAGCGAATTGCTGCTACGTGTTCCAGGATCATAAAAGTGTTGAGCGACCCATTCGAAATTGAGAGCCACATTATTTACGTTACTGCTGGAATTGGGATAGCAACCTTTCCGTTGGACTCCCAATCACCCACCGAACTTTCGCAGATGGCATCCCATGCATTACGCGCAGCTAAAATGCGGGGCGTAGGTCAAATACAGCATTTTCAAACTGCTTTACAGGAGTCGATAACCGAACGTATTTCACTGATCGAAGACATCCGAAAAGCCTTGGTAGCAAACGAATTCAACGTCTATTTTCAACCAATCATAGATTTGCGCAACAACTCTGTTGCGAAAGCAGAAGCACTTACTCGATGGACCCATCCTGATCGCGGCTCCATCAGCCCTGGTGTCTTTATTCCATTGGCGGAGCAATCGGGGCTAATAACTCCACTGGGCGAATTAATCACCAGCCAAGCTATAGAATTCGCTGTTCAAGTTCGCCAGATGGTTTCGGACTTTCAAGTGAGTTTCAATATTTCGCCGGCGGAATTGGCCGACACTCACGCTCAACATCAAAAGCGGATTACGCGAATCGAAGAGGCGGGGCTCCCTGGTTCTGCGCTCATAGTTGAGATAACTGAAGGCCTGCTGCTAAAAGCGGACGAAACTGTGCGCTCTAACATCCAGATCTATCGAGATGCCGGCTTGGCATTCGGAATTGACGATTTTGGCACCGGCTACTCTTCACTCGCTTACCTGCAAAGTTTGGAAGTGAACTGGATCAAGATTGATCAATCCTTTGTCAGTCGGCTAGATGGTCAATTCGATTCATTGGTTCTAGTCAAGGCAATGATCGTGATGGCTCATGAACTTGGTTTGCAAGTCATCGCCGAAGGAGTTGAAACAGCAAAGCAACGCGATCTATTGCGCTCAATTGACTGCGACTTTGCCCAGGGTTTTCTGTATTCCCCTGCACTCCCACCAGATCAGTTTTTCCAATGGCTACAGGAGTGGACTAGCGAATCACACTCGTACTGAGGTAGCTGACTTCCTGAGTTGGGCCAGATGTTCCCGATTGGCCCCCAGCCGGTTCTGGCGCGAAAATAAGATTCACTCGGTCTTTCAACTCAAATAAAGCAGGAACCGGAACGGCTTTTTTCATCAAAGGCCCGGCCGCCTCAAATGTGCTGTTTACCGCTGGCTGAGTTTTAAACAATGCCACTGGATCAGCAGTTGCAACCTTCATGTAGTCCTGCCAAGCCTGATTGTGAGCCAGGTACGCCTTTTGGGCCTGCAGAATGTCTTTGTGCCAAGGCAGAATCGTCACTGCGGAGACCTCTTGTCCGGCTGCGCCGATAGCAAACTCACCGGCATAGGCCGCTTCAGAGAGTGCATCCCAGGCTTTGGTCTGTTGCGTGGCATTGAGCGTTCCAGTCGCCCCGTATTGCTTGATGATGCTTTGAATCTGATCGTCAGTCCATTTCATCGCTGATTCAGAATCCTCGACTGCGCCAACTAGAGCGCGCATCTCGAGATTTCTTGAAGTCCAATCCCCCACGACGAGTCCAAGGCCTAAGACCGTGACGAGAAAGACCACTAAACCCATAACTGGGGGGAGCCACCGCGAAAGTTTCACTTGACCATCATCCCTCACGTCAAAACTCGGGCTAGCAGCCCCTAAAGGAGTAGCGTAACTTTCCATGCTCGCGCTTGTCGCCGATCAGGAGTACCGAGCGCTCAAGGAGCGCATCGGGCGACAGTTCGCGGGCATCCCGGTCGGCCAAAATATTCGGCTTGCAAAGTTGACCTCAAACCTGTTTCGAGCGCGATCAGCCACCGAAGTTCCCGGCCTTGATGTGCGAGATTTTTCTGGCGTGCTCAGCATTAATGAAGCGGCTGGCACTGCTGATGTTCTTGGCATGACCACCTATGAACAGCTTGTCGCTGCCATGCTTCCTCTTGGCTTTATGCCCCTCTGCGTGCCTCAGTTGCGAACTATCACTCTTGGCGGAGCAGTGACGGGGATGGGCATCGAGGCTGCAAGTTTCCGCAATGGTGCTCCACATGAGTCCGTAATAGAAATGGATATCTTGACTGGCACTGGCCAGATTCTCACTGTTACTGGAGAGAATGATGATCCGCATCGGGACTTGTTCTTCGGGTTTCCTAACTCATACGGTTCGCTTGGTTACGCACTACGAATCAAAATTGAACTTGAGCCAATCAAACCTTTCGTACACCTGCGGCACCTTCGCTTTGATACTGCAGAAGCATTAGCGGTCGCTATCGACACCCTTACCAATTCACGGGAGCTGGATGGTAAATCTATTGATTTCATTGATGGAACGGTGTTTTCTTCCGATGAGCATTATTTAACTTTAGGTGAAATGGTGGATTCTCTTCCCCAGGGTTTGGCTGCAAGTGACTACACGCGCCAAGAGATTTATTACCAATCGATCCCCCGAAGAACTGAGGACTACCTGACCATTCTTGATTACCTTTGGCGTTGGGATACGGACTGGTTTTGGTGCTCGCGTGCCTTTGGAGCGCAAGTCCCGGTAATCAGAAAACTCTGGCCCAAATCAAAATTGCGCAGTGACGTGTACTGGAAGTTCATTGCACTGGACCACAAATACGACATCGCAGCTCGAGTGAATTCTTTTCGAGGTAAGCCGCAACGTGAGTCTGTCGTGCAGGACATCGAAGTTCCTGTTGGTCACTTACCTGAATTCTTGGAGTTTTTTCATAACAAAGTTGGCATCTCTCCGATTTGGATTTGTCCATTGAAACAGCGTGACGCGAATGTGCGTTGGCCGCTCTACGAATTTGATCCCGACACGATGTACGTCAACGTGGGTTTCTGGTCAAGTGTCGCCATTAACGAAGGTTTGACTCCAGCAGATGGCGCTATCAATCGCATGATTGAAGACGAAGTGACACGATTAGGTGGCCGTAAATCGTTGTATTCCACGACTTTCTACGATAAAAAAACATTCTGGTCGATCTATGGGGGCTCCACGTATTTCGCCCTCAAGGATCGTTACGACCCGCAAGGCCGCTTGCTGGGGCTGTACGAGAAGGTGGTGGAGCAACGATGAAACTCGCCGAAGTATTCGCGACAGTGGTACCCGCAGAAAGAGGTGTCGCCTTTCGAGCCTTCGATGGCTCAAGCGTTGGACCGCCAGATGCAGAAGTCATTCTTGATCTCAAGAGTCCGAGGGGGGCGCAATTTATTGCTTCGTCACCGTCACAGCTGGGATTAGCCCGCGCATATGTCAGCGGCGATTTAGAGATCATCGGCGATGCCTACCAAGCACTCTCACGCTTATACCCGCTTGATACCTCACATATCGGGGTGAAGGAAAAAGCGAAGCTCGCTAAGCAGCTCCTGCCATACGTGCTATCTCGACCAACCCCGCCACCGCAAGAACGAAAATTGTCAGGTCGCAGACACTCCAAGAGTCGTGATGCCGATGCCATTCAACATCACTACGACGTGTCGAATCTTTTTTACAGTTGGGTGCTTGGCCCATCAATGGCTTACACCTGCGCGGTTTTCCCCAATGAAAACGCCACTTTGGAAGCAGCCCAGGAAGCAAAATTTGATTTAGTGTGCCGCAAGCTCGGCTTGAAATCAGGGATGAAACTTCTCGATGTTGGTTGTGGTTGGGGTGGCATGGTGCGTCATGCGGTGAAGAACTACGGCGTCACGGCGATCGGTGTCACTCTCTCGCAACAACAGGCACAGCATGCTCAGGCTGCGATTGAACGTGACGGAATTTCTGGCCGGGCTCAAGTGCGATTCAGCGACTATCGAGACTTGCCAGAAAGTAATTTTGACGCCATCTCGTCAATTGGCCTCACCGAACACATTGGTCGCGCTAACTACCCGGCTTACTTTTCTTTTCTGTACAACAAACTCAAACCGGAAGGTCGAATGCTGAACCACACCATCACTCGACCAAACGACGCTGTGCCGACGCACTATAAGACTTCATTTATCAATCGGTATGTGTTTCCTGACGGCGAACTTTCCGGACCTGGTCACATCATGAGCACCATGAACTCTGAGGGGTTTGAAATTCGCCATGCAGAAAACCTTCGTGAGCATTACGCGCTGACCCTTAAAAGATGGTGCGACAACCTGGAGTCGCACTGGGATGAAGCTGTTGCTGAGGCTGGGTTGGGAACCGCTCGAGTGTGGCGGCTATATATGGCAGCTTCCCGACTGGGCTTCGAACTCAACACCATTCAGTTACACCAAACACTCGGCGTCAAGCTTGCCAATGGATTCAAGTCCGGAGTGCCACTACGAATGCAACTTGACGTGGCCTAACCGATGCACTGGCGCCAAGTCGGTTTCTTGGTGCTTATTCGGGTGCTTGCACTAACAGATGCTGGGCAAGTTCTTCGCTGAGCTCGGTGTATTCACCGGCAATACCAATATGAATTCCGTCTGGGGTTCGACTCACTAAGACTGCGGCTCCAGGAGTGGCTCCGACCCGACGTAGCGCAATCATGGTTTGGGCGATTTCCTGAATAGGTTCAGCGATTCGTCGCACGATCACTCGTGCCACATCTTGAGTCGCAACTTCAGAAAGTGGACGAACGCCAATGAGTGATTGCTCCGATGAATCCGTTTCTGGGGCTAGCGACTCAAGTCCCGGGATGGGATTTCCATACGGAGATTCGGTGGGATGACCCAGGATTTCGAATAAACGAAGCTCTACGGTTTCGCTAATCACATGTTCCCAGCGACAGGCCTCTGCGTGGGCGTCTTCCCACGGCAGACCTAGCACCGACACTAAAAGACATTCAGCTAATCGATGCTTGCGCATGACACTCACTGCCGCAGCGCGTCCAGCATCGGTGAATTGAAGTTGGCGATCAGCAGTAACAACAACCAATCCGTCGCGCTCCATCCGGGCCACCGTCTGTGACACGGTAGGGCCACTTTGGTGCAGCCGTTCGGTGATTCGAGCGCGCATGGGGGCTATGCCTTCTTCTTCAAGCTCGAAGATCGTGCGCAAATACATCTCAGTCGTGTCGATTAACGCACTCACGCCGACTCCTCTCAATATCAGGCTTAGGTAACCCTCACCTTATGCCACGCATCCCTGGCCATGGTGAGCCGAAGTCTTGACCTAGGCTTTGTTCGTGGCAACAGTGATGTGGTTTCGTCGAGATCTTCGACTCCTCGACAACCCGGCCCTTCTAGCGGCTATCGCTGCAGCAGAGGCTGACGGCGACGGCGACGGCCAAGTCGTTCCCTTATTCGTGCTGGATCCAACACTCTGGAATAACGCCGGGCCGGTTCGCCAGACCTATTTGGTCGCTTCGCTGGATGCTCTCGGTGCCAGCCTTGATCGATGCCTGCTCATTCGTCACGGAAATCCCATCTCGGTGGTGGCTGAAGTCGCCGCGTCGATAGGCGCCACCAGCGTGCATATTGCCGAAGATTTCGCACCGTATGGCATGCAGCGCGATGCGGCCGTAGCTCAGGCTTTGGGCGAGGTGGCGTTGGTGCGCACCGGCTCGCCTTATGCCGTCAGCCCAGGGCGCGTGACGAAGGGTGATGGCACCGCTTACCGAGTCTTCACTCCTTTTTATCGAGCTTGGATGACTCAAGGCTGGCGAGTTCCGGCAGCTGACATCCCAACCGATGTGAAATGGGCCATGCCGCTGCCATGTGAAGGTCGACCATCAGCGCCCGACCTTGGTGACATGAAGTTGCCACCAGCTGGTGAGCAAGCCGCTTGGCAACAGTGGATGCAGTATCAAGAAGATGCCTTGGCTAACTACCAAGATGAACGCAATCGACCAGACTTAAACACCACCAGCAAGCTGAGCCATCACTTGCGGTGGGGCGAAATTCACCCTCGATCTCTGCTTGCTGAACTCACCGATGCGAATGAAGTTTTTCGAAAAGAACTGTGTTGGCGTGAGTTTTACGCCGACGTTCTCCATCAAGCGCCACAATCCACAACGCAATCGCTCAACTCCAAATACGACACCATGGATTGGGCAATGGGGGCCAAGTCTGATGAAGCTTTCCACGCCTGGGCAGAAGGCCGAACAGGATTCCCGCTCGTGGATGCCGGGATGCGTCAACTTCGTGCAGAAGGTTGGGTGCATAACCGAGTTCGCATGGTGGTAGCCAGTTTCCTGATCAAAGACTTGCACATCGCTTGGCAGCGCGGAGCCGCAGAATTCATGTTCTACCTGCGTGATGCTGACCTAGCCAGCAATGTTCATGGTTGGCAGTGGACCGCCGGCTGTGGCACTGATGCTTCACCTTTTTATCGGGTCTTCAATCCAATTTCCCAAGGCTTGCGTTTTGATCCCAACGGCGATTATGTGCGTCGGTATATCCCCGAACTCCAACATCTCCAAGGTGCCGATGCCCTCGAACCTTGGAACCAGAAAACTGGATACGACCAGGGCTATCCCGAACGAATCGTGGATCATGCCATTGAGCGCCAAGTCGCGTTAGATGCCTATCAAGCCATTCGTTAGACCGTTTGCACCGTACGATGTGACCTTATGCCGTCCTTTTCAGTCATTTCCATGAAAGGTGGCGTCGGTAAAACCTCAGTAACTTTGGGCCTGGCTAGCGCTGCTTGGAACCGGGGTCATCGAGTTCTGGTCATTGATTTAGATCCTCAGGCAAACGCCACGATGGGTCTACGCATTGATGCACCAACATTCACGGTGAATGACGTGCTTGCCGATGCCCGCCCAGGCATAGCTAGCGATGCACTTCAAGTTTCACCTTGGGGTGAGAACGTGCACGCCCTAGCTTCTGAGCGCGCACTTGAGCACCGCAACACTGTTGAAGGTCGCCACTCTTCCCTTCGACTACGAGCAGCACTAGCCAGCTTGCCTCGCACCTACGATCTGGTCATCATCGACTGCCCGCCTTCGCTTGGCGAACTCACGCGCAATGCACTCAGTGCAAGCGAGTCTGCTCTGATCGTCACCGAGCCTGGCTTCTTCGCTTTGCGCGGTGCTGAACAGGCACTCGAGGCGGTGGAAGTCATCCGCAGTTCAACAAATCCAATGATGAAAACTGAATCCATCATTATCAACAAAGCCCGTCCCACTGTCGTTGAACAACGGCAACGGATTGAGGAACTCAACTCCAATTATGGATCCTTGGTCAGCAAGACATTAGTACCTGAACGCATTGCAATCCAACAAGCAGAAGCAGCAGGGATGCCTATCCACGCTTGGGAATCACCTGCGGGTGTTGAGCTTTCGAAAATTTTTGATGCACTGTA
>Ga0114958_10002103_pt1 | contig 15133 bp, 22 predicted proteins | sample C_130208_EF_Meta_FD_89577 | JGI IMG/M metagenome (GOLD analysis project Ga0114958, IMG submission 89577) | Freshwater microbial communities from Lake Croche, Canada to study carbon cycling - C_130208_EF_MetaG | ecosystem: Environmental > Aquatic > Freshwater > Lake | place: Lake Croche, Canada...
ATTATTAAACATAAAAAATAATATTATTGATATTAAAAATATAAAAAAAGATATAGATCTATTAGATAATCTATATTAATAATTTAATGTGTTAACCAATAACCATGTCCATAAGTTACTAATATTTCTTCATTTATATTAATATCTCTTAATGCAACAACGGCCATCATACAATCACATATATTTCTAAAACAAGCATTTGCTTTTAATATAGAAATTTTATCATATATTTTTTTGTCTTCAAGAGAGTGTCCACGTGCCCCATCATTACATATATGACCCATATATGTAGGATCATTATTATATTCTGGTAAACCAATTATAGAATAATCATCATTAACAGATAATTGATACCCTTTGTAATATTTTCTATTTTCTTCAAATTTATGTTTTAATTCATTATTTTCATTTAATATTTCACTATAAATATATGAAACATAATGATCTTTTTCTCTATTTTTATCAGGATAATATGCAAGTACATCACATGGATATAATGTTATAATTTCTCCTTTTTTAATATTTATAGAAGAAAATAACCCATTACCATGAATTTTACTTTGATTAATATGTACTTTATTTATATTTAATCCTAATTTTAATGTTAATAATTCTTCTTTTTTTAGTTTGATTTGATATGGATCTTGAACATCTTGAAATAACTGGGTAAAAAATAGAGTTAAAGATTCTATTGTTGGAGAATTCATTATTTTAAATAAATGTTAATTCTTATATTTTATAAATTAATTGTAAATATATAATATGCAGACAATATTCACTACAAATCCAATAGTACATATTTCAAAATTAACATCACCTTTTTTAAATTTTATATCTCAATTTAATATTATACCATTAGCATTTTCTTTAATTATATCATTAAATTTAAATCAATTATCAAATACATTTATATCAGCAATTATTGCACCAATTATAAATAAATTAGTTAATAATGATAAAGAAAATTTAAAAGATCAAACTGTTACAATTGGTGGTATTACTTTTCAATATGGATTATTTTTACTTAATTTAATACAATTTATATTTATACTATTAACATTATATTTTATATATGAAATATATAGATATATTGCACATGAAGAACTAAAAGTAACATTATCTAAATAATTGTAATTATTTGCATCTAAATAATTGTAATTATTTGCATCTAAATAATTGTAATTATTTGCATCTAAATAAATTAAGCGGTCAGTGATGCTATGAAAGCGTCGACATTCTCATATCGAGTAGTATTATGGTTTGTTACAAGTTCATTAATCGTAGACTCAGTATTAGCAGGCGTAACAGCACGTGTTCCAGACACAATTAGGTGAGACTTGTACCTCAATTCACTGGCACTCACAATGGCGTTCTTTACACAAAAATCCAATGCCAGACCTAATACAATAATATCAGTAATTCCAAGTGACTTCAAGTATGCATCTAGACCTGTATCCTCATACTCGCTGCCAAAGGGAGAATAGCATTCCTTCTTCCATCCCTTCAGAAAAGCTTTGTAATTAGATTTCATGTGAGCACTTAGAAGATCGCATACGTTAAATCCTTGAGTACCCGCAACACAATGAGGTTCCCATACGATGCACGTCTTACCATCAATCACAATAGTAGAAAATGGATTGACCCCATGTGTTTGAGCGAATGTTTCACTATCCGGAGGGTGGCAATCTAGAGAATATGCAACAGCAAATTTGTTTTCATCTGCAAAATTAATTAACTTAATAATTTCTGGATAAATATCTCGTCCTCCGGTAACAGCAAGAGAACCGCGTCCGTCAATATTTTGTCCTGGTAGTTGTGGTGTAAAACTCTCTTGAGGATCAACTATTAGCACAAGGTACTTTTTCTCTGCTGGGTCTGACATTTTGTTTGTTGTGTTGCTAGAAAAGGCGAGATGGGGAAAGTTTGATAACTGATAACAGTTAGTAATGCTACAAATTTTTACAAAAATTATATACAATTTATTTTTCAATTTTTATTAAAACGTTTTAGGATAATTATATTATGACTTAAAATATAATTATCAATTAAAATTATAAAAATGACTTTTTCTAATATAAATAATAGTTATCCTAAATCATTAACTTTCAGTAAAAAAGAATCAAATATTAAATTAATTGTTCATGGACAAGGCGTTTTTATGTTTAAGACTCAAGAATCTGAAAATACTAAAGAATGTTGTTTTAGTATTTATAATAAATCACAATCAAATGGATTAAAAGTAAAATTTACATCATATGCAGTATTAGTAAATACCATTCAAACTGCAGAACAATTAATAGATATTAATAATAAAAGTGGGTTAACATCAAAAAATGGTGCATATTATTGGTTTAGTATTGATTCTCAAAATGAAAAATTATATGCTGGTATTGGAGAAGCGCGAATTGAAAATGTAATTTATACCTATCAATTTAAAGATATAAAATATTCAAAACAGTTTTTAGAAAGTTTAGTATCAATTCATATACCAAAAACAACGAGTAGTTATTTACAAACAATAACACCATTAAAATTATTGCGTGATCCAATAACACAAAATGTACCGATGTTAATAAAAAATACAAATGATTTAACAATGATAGATATTGCAAAAAATACATATTTACCTACTGCATTTTTATCTCCAACAGAGCAAAAATTATACAATTGTATATCTGGAGAAAATTTTATATTAAATACTAGTGATTTTCCTGATTTTTCAACTGCAATAGAATATAGTATTGCAAAACCCGGTTTATGGTGTTATGAAAAATTAAAATCAAAAAGTACTGAATTTAATCCTGATAAACCAAATTTATTAGAAACATATTTACGTATTACATTAGGTCAAAATAACGGTGAATCTCCTGGTATTCCATATGTAATGGAAATCTGGCCACCTCAACATTATTCTCCTGTTCACAATCACGGTGGTTCAAGTGCAGTAATTCGTGTTTTAAATGGTGATATTAATGTAAGTTTATTTTCATATTTATGTTCTGATGTAGATGGTATTCAACCATTTAATAAAGTAGATTTTTATAAAGATGATATTACATGGATTAGTCCTACATTAAATCAAGTCCATCAATTAAAAAATAATAATACTGAAAATACATGTATCACAATTCAATGTTATATGTATGAGAGCGATAATAATACTCATTATGATTATTTTGACTATATAGATGATGATGGTAAAAAACAACAATATGAACCAGATTCTGATATGGATTTTGTTAAATTTAAAGAAACAATAAAACAAGAATGGGAAAACAGACCAAAAATTGATATAGATGAAGTTAATGGTGTAGTAGAAGTTCCTGTAATAGAGAGAAAATTATCTTGTTTTGAATATTTTAGAAAATTTCTAGGTTTTTAAATAATGAATTGAATCGTTCTTGAAAATAATCCTAGAATAAAATCATTTAAATTATTTTCAAATATAGATGTGGTAAAAGTTAATTGATTTAAAAGTTGATCAATTGTAGGATTTTCGATATATTTAATTATTTTTGATGATACAATTGTTTGTGTAATAATATATAAATTTGAACATAATTCAATTAATGCATAATATTCATGCATTGAATCTCCAATTGAAATTATATTATAATTATATTTTTGTGTAAATTTATCTTGTAAAATATGATTTATTGTGTGATTGAAAGAATATTTTTTCCAAACTTCTGGATCATCTGATCTATGTTTCCAATTATCTTGTGCAGATATAATAAAAACTGGATCTAATACAGGTATAATTTCTGGAATTACATCCATGCATTTTTTTATCCAATTTAATGTTCCATTTGAAATAATTGCAACAGGACCATATTTTTTTGCAGATGATATTAATGAGATTATAGTTTGAGATATTTTATTTAACATTATTTTAATATCATTTGGTATTAATGAATGATTTCTAAACCACCTTGGATTAGATTCAAATAAATTCATTGGAAATAGGGTATTATCCCAATCTAAAATCGTTATAATTATTGTTGGTATAGAAGGATTTAAGGAAATTAAACCATTTATTGCATCTTTTTCTAATGCATCTTTTTCTAATGCATCTTTTTCTAATGCATCTTTTTCTAATGCTAAAATGGTAGACATTTTATTATTAGATATATAAATTATTGTATATTGTTCAAATATAAAATAATTTATTCAATTTTTATTTTGACGATTTTAGGATAAATAAAAATTGGAAATTTTTATTTTGACGATTTTAGGATAAATAAAAATTGAAATTATATATATATAAATTTTATTTTTTAATTTTTAATATTCAAATGGTTTACACATTTAGATTTACTTGCGGTCCTTATGCATCTCATGCTTATATTTCAAAAAATATAGATGGAATAGAAACAGAAATTTTTACATTCCAACTAGATTATGGTTGTAGTGATGGTACACATTTTGATTATTATTATAATAAGATATGGTATTCTGTAAAAGATAATTTAACTAATTTAGATGATGATGTAAAAAAGTTATTTATTCTTGGTGCAAATCACACTCTTGAAAAATTAAATAGATATTCAGAATGTTCTAACATTGCATTGAATGATTTGATGAATTTAATGCAAAAAAGTTAAATATTCATTTGCAATCTCTAATAGAGTATCTTGATCTTTTTTTGTTTTTTTATCCCAATGATAAACATTACGAGCAGTCGCATATATTTTTCTTAACATCTCATGATTTTTATAAATAAATCTATAATATAATGCATCCCAAATTTCACACCAAGTGTATTTACCCAATATTTTTACATCTTTATTTTCTTTATAGTCTCCCATTTTTAATATGTAATTTGATGATGAAAAATATGGTTTGGTCATTAATAATCCACCATCTGCATATTGTGACATACCATAAATATTTGGTACCATTACCCATTGATATGCATCTATGGTTAACATAAACCATTTGAATACATCATCCGGGTTAATTTCACATAATAACATAAAATTTCCCATAACCATTAATCGTTCAATATGATGTAAGTATCCAGTATTATGTAATTTTTTAATTGAATCATCTATAATTGGTATTTGTGTTGTTCCTTCCCAAAAATGATGTGTTAATTTTCTTTTATGATTTAAATTATTTTTTCCAAATTGTTTATCATAATAAAATTCATAAAAATATCTCATTGTACTTTTCCAACCAATAACTTGTCTAATAAATCCTTCAAATGAATTTAATGGTATTTTAGTTTCTAACGGTAAAACTTTATCTAAAATATCTTGGTCTGTTAATAATCCAATATTTAATAACGGTGATAATACTGAATGAAATCCAAATTTAACTTGAGAACTAATTGCATCTTCATAATCACCAAATAATTTAAAACGATGTTTAATAAAATCATTTAACCAATCTTGTGCATCCTCGTGATCAATAGGATAAAAAAAGTTATCAGATGATCCAAAATTTTTAGCAAAATGTTTATTTACATATGTAGTCGCCTCAATAATATATTTATTTTTATTAATTTTAGGTGTAAAGACATCTTTTTGATTTTTTAAAAATGGTTTTCTATTTTCAGAATCTAATGATAATTTTTTATTAGGTAATATATTTAATCTCGCTCTCTGCCATCTATAAAATTGTGAATCATGAATAAATTTTTTATTTTTATGTTCTTGATGAAATAATTCTAAATCTTCATAAGAAGAGATAAATTCAGGTGTCTCATACATATCAATTTTATAATTATTAATTTTTGAATATTTCTTTAAAGTATTTAATATATCATGATCAACAGGATCATAACAAGTTATATCTAATTTATTAGATTTATAAAATTTATCTGCTTGAGAATAATCAATATATTCTAATTTATGATCATCTGCATATTTTTTCATAGATGCACGATGAAGAATTAGTTTTAATTTATGTGTATCATATTTTGTAAAATATACTGGATCTTCTATAATAACTTTTTTCTTATATGATTCATTTAATAAATCATTATTTTTAAATATATGAACTGGAAATATTAGTAATATACTCATTAATATTACTAATAAAATATTTTTATATTATAATATTAATGAATATTATTAATAAAGGAATTATTACAATAAATAATAAAAAATATAATTATAAAATATTTGATACTATTGGATTAATTGATTTAATTAATCATGATAAAAAATTTATCGAAATGTTCGAACAATATATTAAATCATATAAAAAAAATATAAATTTTAATATATCTAATTTGGTAAAAGATTGGTTTTATCATAAATCAAATGAAATTATAACATATTTTATTGTTTATACAAAAGATGAAATAATTTCTACAATAAAATTTACATATAATTTAGATAATAAATATGGATTAATTGGTATGGTATATACTAATCCAGAATATCGTGGACAAAAAATATGTCAAACAAATATAGAATATATTATTAATTTAACAAAAAAATATATTAAAACATATGAATTAAAAGTAGACGTTGACAATATAGCGGCATTAAAATGCTATGAAAATAATGGATTTAAAAAAATAAGAGAATATGAGACAAAAGATAAAAAAATACGTTGTTTAATGAGATTAATAATGGAATAATTAATAATATATTTTTATTTCTTTTGAGATTTATGAAATGCATCTACCGCGATTTTAAATTTTTCAAAATCTTTTTTAAATTGTATACAAAATTCAGGTGATATATCATCTAAATTTAATGATTGTGTTAATTTAAGATTCTCTAATCTATTATTAGAAAAATAAAGAAGTTCTGTTTGTGGTTTTGCAATATAAATTTGTTGATTAGTCAAAGTTGTACTCCTGAATATTAAATTTGATAAATGTAACATTTCTAATTTTGTAGGATTTGTAAAAGTTAGAATTGTTCTAAACATTGATGACATTTTTTATTATATATTATTGAATATTTAAGTGAAGATTAATTCAATTGAAATCTAAATAAATTAATATGCCACCTGAAACAAAATATTTTAACATTTACAAATATTTTTTTTTCTTCTTTTTTATCATCTATTAATAATGCATAATCAGTTCTACATAATGGACAATTATGTTTTGTTTTACCAATTATAATCTTAGAATAACAATCGATACATATTTTATGAGTACATGATTTTGGTATGACAAGTCCATTATCTAATAAATCATTATAACAAACTGGACACTCTTCTATTTTATTAACAGAAGACTCTTCTATTTTATTAACATAAGACTTTTCTATTTTATTAACATAAGACTTTTCTATTTTATTAACATAAGACTTTTCTATTTTATTAAGAAGAGACACTTCCATTTTTTTAATACTATATATTATGAATAATAATAAAATTTCAATTTTAGATTATAAAAATAAATCAAATAAATATTTTCATAAATTAAAAGGTGGAGTTGATCATACACATAAATATTTTAGTTTAATTACAGATAAGATTATATATGATAATTGTGAACAACCTGATTTTATTCGTGTTTTACAACATCCTATAAGCAAAAAAATAATTATATTGTTAGGTGAAACTCATAGTGTTTCAAATTATCGTGTTACAAAAAAAAGATTAGATGACAATATTTTTGATCGTATTAATCCAGAAAAAGGTGTTGATTTTATTTTAGGACAAATTTCTAAAAGAATAAATAATGCAAAAGATAATCTATCTAATCCCTTTCACAAAGTATTACTATTATATGAAATGAATCCTGATAATATATTATTAGGTGGTGGTGAAGAATTAAATCCTGAACCTGATTTATTGGAAGAATACAAACAGAGTAATTCATTAAAATATATTTCTTCTAAATTTTATAAAATATTTTCAAAATATAAAAATGTTCTAAAAAATGCAGTTGATATTAGAACTACATTAGGATTTGATTATTGTTATGATATTTTAATACAACAAATTATACCAATGATAAAAGAAGATAATCCTGATTTATCACATAAAGATATTTTTAGTAAAATAAATGACTTATTTCAAATTAGTTTAAATAACATAAAAAATTATATTATTCAAGATCAACAAATTATAAATAAAAATTTTAATTTACCATTTGGATCTGTTGAAAATAAAAAATTTTTTGGACAATCTTATACTAGAAAAGCAGAATTTTATCCACGAAGATTAAGTGAAGTATTTATTACTACACAAAAATTATATTTAAAATTAAAAGAATTATTTATTGAAGTTTTTAATGAATATAATAAAAATCCAAATATCTTAATAAATTCCGCATTTGATTATTTAAATAATGATGATAGACTTAATTTATTTTATACAAATATATTTGGATTTAGACCATTAATAACAAGAATAATGGATTTATATATAATAGAATATATTAATTTAATGGAAGATAATACAACAACAGTAGTATACACTGGAACTGCACATTCTAGATTTTTATTTAATGAATTAATTGTATTTGAAGATTATGAAATTTTAGAAATAGAAAATAAAATGGGTATTGAAAAAATAGGTTCTCCAATTACATGTGAAAAAGTATTTCCATCATTCAATACAAATATAGATAAATTAAATTATAACTATAAAAATATTAAATATATGTATGAAGATGAACAAGATGATAATTTAAAAAATACATTTATAAAAAATATGTTATTAATAGATATTACAGATCTTATACCCACTATAACTAATACTGAACGTCAATTAGGATTATGGGAAGATATAATGACAATAGATCCTATTAAATTATTTTTATCTGATATTCCAAATAATTAATAATTTACATTGAACAACATGTATATTGTGTTCCTGAAACTGGACTCCCTACGCATCCAGAAGATTGATATTGACACACCCCATCTGTAAAATAATAATTATTTGTTTTTAGATTTGTTGCACAATAATTACACATCCATGCACATCCTGTTCCAGATGATACTGAAAATGAAATGCATGAATTTGGAACTTTTAAGGTTGAATTTGAAAATTGTATTACTTCTTTTGTTTTTGCGGATAAACCAAGTGACATTATGGTTAATGCAAAAAGATATTTTAGCATATAAATATATATAATATTTTTTTACTTATATTATAATATGTATTTATTTTTAATAACTTTTTTAGAATCAATTTATTTATATTATATGTATTTTATATATAAAACAAATTATAGTTTTGATTTTGCATTATATGATAAACAAGTACAAAAATTAGGTAATTTTTTTATTCACGATAGCGGATATTATGGTAATAAAATATGTGTATTTGGTAAATATATGGCGATACTGTCAATTATTCTTGCATGGATAAGAGTATATACTCTTAATAATTTAAATGTAAATAAAAAAATAATATATAATTTTACTATTGGATTTAATATAACATGTATACTATTATCATTATTAATGAATGTAAATGCATTTGTATATATTATTCCGTTATTATTTTCTGAATTTTATATATTAAATCAAATAAATATTGAAAATTAAAATCTATACGTCATGATTATATTATGTTAAAAATGTCTAATCTTTTAGATCTTATCATAAGTAATCTAAATGATGTTCAAAAAATATTAAAGAATATAGAAACACCTGAATATCAAAAAGATAAAACACCAAAACAAATAGAGTATAATAGAAAACTTGCAACAACTTTTTTTCGATCTATTTTACTTAGAAGAGAAGAGGTTGAACGAGAAATAAAAAATGAACAATCTAATTTTCTAAATAAATGTAATACATATAGAGTAAGAAATACTGTCAATAATTAATTTGTTTATTTAAAATTATATTAATTTATAGTATAATATAAATTAATATGTTAAAATCTCAGGGTGAAAATAAAATAATAATTAATCTACCCCCATCTCCAATTGAATCAGAAAGTGAAGATAATGAAGTACCACCTAAATTATTAATTAAAATTAAATCATCTAATGAAATTGCTCATCTAAATGCTATTAATCATGCATCCAGTTTAAATAATTTGGATATAAATTCAAATGAAGATACAAATGATAATGGTCGTGTATGTGGTAGTTACAAAACTCCTTCTATGTTACCAGAAGATCAACATTCTGATTTAGATTCTACTAGTCCAAAATTAAAATTTGGTAATGTTAAAGTATATGAATTTATACCTAAATCACCTGTAGCATCATTACCATCTGATTCTCCTGTAAGTATTAATAATAACAGTCCTAATACAAATTAATTAAATTTAAATTTTTTTATAGTATCTTCTAATATAGAAATACTATTTGCAATACTAGATAACATTAGTTTTTTATTTCTATTTCTATTTTCTTCTCTTTCATTTTCTAACTCTTCTCTTAATTTAATTAATTTTTCTTCTTTAATTTTATATGTAATTTCATCTGAAATTACATATTGTTTTTCTTTTTTATTTTTAATATAATCAAAATATTCTTGTATATCATCATTCTTCAAAATATTTAACATTTTTTCATCAGCATAAAAAAATGGATTATTATCATCTTTAACTAATGGATCAATTGGTTCTATAGATAAATTATTCATACTATATGTATTTATTATTCTTTATTATTAAATATTTCTAAAACGTGTATTTTTCTAAAAATTTGATTCAGTAATATTATATTTTTTAAGAAGTTCTTTATGACTTTCTTCAATATTAGGATCAGTCACATTTAATCCAGATTGTCCATCTAATTTTCTTTGCGATGCGAGTGCGTTTTGTTTTTCTAATTTTAAATTTTCTAATTTTAAATTTTCTAATTCTTCTATATCTTTGAATTCTTTGAATTCTTGGAGTTTTTGGAGTTTTTCAAGATATTTATTTGTTTTGTATTGAAAATCTGGTATCACCGGTACTATCGCGCCTTTTGATTTTAATAATTCAACAATTTCTATAAACCCTTTATTACTTGCAATTGAAATTGCATTTGAACCATTTTTTGCAACTACATTTACATCTGCACCTTTATTAAGTAATAACTCTACAATATCTTTATTATTAATCATTACTGCTAACATTAATGATGTAAGTCCATAAGTATCTTGGGCATTAATATTTGCACCGCGTGTTAATAATAATTTAACACTTTCTAATTTATTATTTTTAATTGCATACATTAACGGTGTTAGACCACTTACTGTATCCGGTATATTAATATTTTCATTATTTATTAATGTATTAACTCTTACAAGATCATTACCTTTTATTGCACTAAAAATACTCATATATTATGTTTATATTTTTATTATAATTTAATTCTAAATAATTATGCAAGCATCTTATAAAAAAAATCCAATTAAATTAAACTATTTAAATAAAACAAAAAAAATATTTATGGATGTTTGTAATAACACAGTAGAGGATACAGATATTAATTATGTTGATATTGCAGGTAGTACACCTCTTGCATGGTCTGCTATATTAGGTGATGAAAAATATGTATTAGAATTAATACAACGCGGTGCAAATATAAATATAAGAGTATTTCCTTTTATTTATCAAGTTATAAAAATAGATTGGATATTAGAACCAGCATTAACAATAATAACAAAAATAATACCATCACATTTAAAAAAATTTTTAATTAAAGATAATATTTTAAAGGTATTTAAAATATTAAAACAACATAATTACGTTAATGAAGACGGTATATATATAAAATATCTTGTAAATATTTTATACGAAACTACAAAATATAATTGTTATATTAAATCACTTCTAGAAAGATGGAAAACACAAGAAGATTTTGATAGAAAAATTAGATTATCATTTTGGTTATATCCTAGAATAGTTGATCATAATAATTATTTTATTCACAAATTTTATAAAGATCCTCTAATTTCTAGTACTTTAAGATTATGTTATATAAAAAAATTTTTAAATAATGCACATGATTCTTATACTAAAATATCAGAATTAATACCTCTAAATAAAGTTAATATAGATGCATATTTAAATGAACCATGGAATAAAATTATTATACCGGAAATGATTTATACAATGATGGTTAGAGTATTATGCGGAGATATTGTTAATTAATTTTTATTTATATATCTAAAATAAAAACTTTGATTATCTTAATGATAACAACAAATCCTCTAAATACTATAGTAAATACAATAAAAACTCCAGATTGGTGTTGCAAACATATTTCTGCAAAAATAATTGATTATAAAAATAAAGTATATAAATGTGATATTTGTACCAATGGATTAACATCTAAAAAATATACACAAGATGATTTACATGCTAATTTAAATAAAGAAAAAAAATAGAATATTTAATTTTATTATAAAAATTGAAAAATAATTTGTATATAGATTTCATAGAGATTTGCACTATATTGTTTGGGTTTTACACACCAAAACAAAAACCAAGACAAAAACCAAGACAAAAACCAAGACAAATGGCGACACCCACAGACTTTATGGTTTTGCCCGCACCCCTTTCCAAATATCTTGAATACGCCAAGGTAACTAAAATTGAAACTCCTGAAACTTTTAATTTTATGTTGAAAGACGACAAGAATGCTTACCTCGCAGTGAAAACAGTTCTTGACGCACCAGGAAACGAGTGGATAAGATCAGCGCTAAAGTCTCAACCTATCAATATGCGCATGTATCCTCAAAACCCCACACTGGTCTTGACTGGATTTTTGTCTGATCTTGAATCCTACATTCCATGCTTCGCCCTCATCTCAAATTACAAGATTGCCCTCATGGACTGGAACACTTTTGTTCTCCAGTACAAGACTCTTCGGTATACACTTTTTTACCAGGAAAAGCAATTCACACAATCCCACCTTGAATCCATGCCCGAGTACAACCACTGGATAGCAATACGTGTTACATCCGAACCCTATGAAACGAAAAGGGCTGCGGAAACTGCATTTTGGAAAGCTCTGGGAAAATTTAGTATCAAGAATGGCGGTGATTTCAGTCGCCATTTCTTTGTCAGAATTGTAGAGTTAGGTATGTCTTGGCGTTAAGCGTTAATATTACAATCACATTTTTTTATAATTTTATTCTTTTTTTTACAACCAAATATTATATATATGAATATATATATATTTAGCACAATTAGACTTAAAATAATTATTTTTCCGTATTGAACAACGGTTATTTCCCCGTACTCCCAAATCCTCCTGCACCACGTGTAGTATCACGTAATTCATCTACTAATCTAAATGACACTTCTTCTAAATTAGGATATGCAAGTTGTACATAACGTTCACCTTTTTTTATTGTAAAATCATTATTAATATCAGTATTATGTAACGCTGCTTTTAATGGTCCTGTATATGCTGCATCACATAATCCTACACCATTTGCCAATCGTAGAGGTGTTTTAGAAATAGAACTACGAGCATACATATTATAACTGAAATATTTAGTATCCAAATATTTCATTAATACATGAGAATATGCCGCTTCTCGTTTTAATTGACAACAAATTCCTAAATCTACAATTTTGGTTGTTCCTGCAGGTATAACTTCATCTTCAATAATAAATAGATCTAAACCAGAATCACCTTCATGATATGTAGAATGATTTTGATACATTTGTTTGACACTTTCGTTAAAGGGTTTAATAAGGAATTGCATTTTTGTTGTTATTATATGGTATAAATAAATAGAAATAATAACTTTCAAATTTTATTAATTTTATTCAAATACTTTTGATATTTATTATAATAACCACCATATTGTAAATAAACGGGTGTTATAAAATCCATTCTACATATAGGACAATTTTTAGGATTTACACGAATAATACATTTTTTATGAAAAGTATGACCACATGGTAAAACTTGAACCCTATTAGGAGAATCGTCTAATGTATTTCTTTTTAAAATTTCAAAACATATTGAACATTGTGGTGGAGGTTTTGGCGGAGGTAATCCCCAAAGTCTAAGTGTATTGTCAGATGAAGCAGATACCAGAAGTCCGTTTTCTAAGACGCATAAATTATTTACAATATTAGAGTGCTCATCCAGAATGCACAGACACACTCCGAGTGTCGGATCCCATACTCTTACAGTTCCATCTTTTGAAGCAGATGCTAATTTTTTATCACTTAAAACTTTTACATAAAAAATTTCATCTGTGTGTCCATTCAGCGTGAACAGATACTCCCCAGTATCAGCGTTCCATACTCGTAACGTTGTATCAGCAGATGCAGATGCTAAACGACCATCATCTAGGGATATTACATTATATATAGTATCAGTGTGTCCCGATAGTATGTGTAAACAATCACCACTTGTCATATTCCATATTCGTAATGTTTTATCAAATGACGAAGATACAAGTCTATCATTATTTAAAACAATTATATCGCTGATTACATCGGTATGTCCCTTCAATGTTTTTATACACTCACCACTAGAATTCCATAATTTTATTGTCATGTCATTTGATATAGAGACTATTTTTCCTTCACCTAAAGAGAGTACACTTCGAACCTTATCGGTATGGTCTTTTAGTATATTTAAACATTCGCCTGTATTCATATCCCAAATACGTATCGTTTTATCATCAGATGCAGAAACTAGTTGACTATCGCTTAGAGCGCAAACGCTGCGTATTAAACCCGTATGTCCTGACAGTGTATGCAGACACTCACCGCTCATTGGATTCCAAATTCGTACTGTCATATCTTCTGACATTGATACAAGATGTTTATTAATTAAAATTATTTTAAATATCATTTCAGTATGTCCATTCAATGTTTGAATACATTGACCAGTATTTGAATCCCATAATTTTATAGTTTTATCATATGAGGCAGATGCTAATCTTCCATCTCCTAATGATATCACACATGCAACCTCTCCTGTATGTCCTAGAAATACTTTTACACAAACCCAATCAATGTATTTATTTTCAAGTTCTGCACCACCTTCTTGATTTTTTAGATATTTATTTTTATACATAATTATATAAAATATTTATTTATTTATTAGATCTTTTAGGATAGGAGCAGGACGTTCTATTATTTTTTCAAACTCTAATGTATCTTTATCATAATTATAAATTCCAAATTCATAATCAAATATTCTATTATATTTTTCATAGTAACCATATGTATTAATAAATTCATTAATACTGTATTGTTTTCTCAAGACTTTAAAGTAATAAAAATTTTCATG